>UEXM01002389.1_pt1 | contig 13404 bp, 18 predicted proteins | sample 1796661 | NCBI WGS metagenome assembly UEXM01 (sample SAMEA4772469, study PRJEB27181) | metagenome | reverse complement strand
GTAATACGCTTGATTTACCACCAGATCACTAGATTTAGGGCATAAGTAGTAAATTATACCCATATGTAGCGGATCATGATAGTATGAAGTTGGATTGTTTTAATTAAATGAAAATTAATACAAAACGTCCGGTCAAAATTAGAGCTAAATCGCCTTATTTTTAGGACTTAGGGGGATTGAGTTAATTACAATAGTATTAACGAAGGATTAGGCAAATGTTCCGCAAAAAAGTACTAGAAGAAATGCTATTTCCAGCAGGCAGAGCCGTGCAGGGAGGCATCAACCGTGCGGATGATGCAATTCAAGCATCGATTAGAGATCATATTTTGCGATTGCCTAAAGATGGGTCGGTTCTTCCGAAGGAAGCACCTATGAGGATTGCTCGTGAAGCCTTAGGCAAGGGCATTCACCAAGCAAGGAGTGGATACGAGGGAGATGCCACGTATTACAAGCAGAATCCTGGAAGATCCAATGCAGTTGGCGTTGGTATGGCAAGAGCCCTACAAGCAGGTGGTGCAACTGCTGCTGGTGTTGGATTAGCCAACCTCACGCATCAGTTCCAGAATATGTTCGGTGGACCTGCGGATGTATCTGATCCTGAGGTGATTCGTCAGGCAGAAGGTCCTAATTATCAAGCACTTGTACCGGATGAACGGTATTACGGTGCAGAAGGCATGCTTCCAGCAGGAAATACCAATGGATCACCTGAAGGAGAACTACTGGTTGCTGGATTGAAGGGATTTGGACCCTTTGCTGAAGTGGATCATTACGTTTTGGCTAGTCGCCTCAACGATTTGAATGAGAGTATGGGCTATGAGCCAGTCAGAGGCTGGGGTGAGCGCAATAGTGCGGATATGTGAGTTAACGCCCAACGAATTGAGCAAAGTGCGGAACCCGCGCATGGTATGAGGCACAACACACGGATGTGTTTTAGCGGGTGTAGGGGGTATGTGGAATAACAGCAATCTTGACTGGGCAAGCGAGTGCCCGAAAGGGTTTGTGTTGAGGTTCCACAATGATGGAGCCAATGTTCCAGGCCCCAGAGAAATGTAGTTTCATATGTTTGATTCTCCTATGTAAGGATACTATTTTCTTGAAAGAAGTTTCAATCGCTGTTCTCTTCTGGTGAGAGATTGGGGTCAGCGGTGAAATCTCTTTCGTGGAGGGGGATCTCGACGATTGTGTTATGAGCAACAGATAATTTTCCAATGTGCATCATTGCCATGTCTCTTTCGTCTGGATCGCCAGAACGCTCGGCTAAACCGTGCAGGTAGTTACCGAAGCCAGCCAATAGTTTAAGAACCATAATCTTATGGACCATTGGATCCAGATTTGGAATCTCTAACGTCTGTTGAATAACGGCATCTGCTTGTTCAACAATGCGTTCTTCGTAGGCAGAGATAGTCTCATCTGAGTGAGAATCATTCTCATTATTAGGTGCATCTTTCAAGAAGCCTTGCAGGTCTGCAAATGAGATTTCGTTTGGAATATGTGGTGTTTGCATTTTGTGCAGGTATTAGAACAACAAATAAAAATGCCCCCCGAAGGGGGCGGAAGTCATCACTTCTTAGCGGGCTTAGGACCCCACTGGCAGATGGTTTCACCCAGGAGCACACGTGCTCGCTTAAGTGGAACAATCAAGCCATCCTTACTGGTGTAAGTGGCTTGGACACCTGTCATGTTGCCGGTGACGGTAACTACCCGACCGGTGGGAATACCACCTGCCTTGAAGAAGTTAACGAGGGCACTGCTGTTGAAGTGAACAACAACCTGAGAGCCATCGTCATCCTGAACAGGACGGGTGATGACATCCATGGCGATGAATTCGCCATAGCGACCTTCCACCAGCTCGGCGTTAAACACGCGACCGGTGAAGGTGACTGAATTTGCATCAGCCCAACGGGTTGGAGCCTGCTGGGAAACAACAGTGGAAGTGGAAGGAGTAGAAGTGGTCATGAAAAAACCCAGTGGTGTACTGGGGATAAAGAACGTCCACGAATGGACACCAAAGAAAAAAGCCCGCGAAGCGGGCAAAGGACTTATCTGTTGGCGTGCATACGGGTGCATGCAATAGAGCCACGGCGGCGTCTGCCACCAAGGTGGAATCGTGCGCTGATAACTGGGTTCACCTCAGCAAAGCTGAAGTGTGTGGTCTCTGGGGATTCCACACGTTGAATTCGTTCGACAACGAAATCAGGGAAGTACCCAGTAGCGAACTGCCTCGCCATGGCAGGGGTACAGGCACTGACGGAGAAAACCGCAGGATCCTGTGTACCTCGTTCGTGTACGAGAACTGAATATGTATTGAGTGTCATCTATTAATAGATATATAGAACATGAAAGAAAAAAGCCCCCAAAGGGGGCATTGTTGTTAGCCACGAGTGGCGTAAACACTTTGGCCACTAGTCATCTGAGTCATAATCTCAGGGTGATCAGTGACCCATTTGTCCCAAACAAGCAGGATGATGTTGTCATCCATACCATCTTCCAACAAGTGGAAGAGGGATTGAGAATAGTCATAATGACCATATTCATAGGTTTTACGGACGCGGACGTATAGCCGCTCCCGTGTGGACATCTTTGATGTAACCCTTGCAGGAATATCGTGAATCCTAGGATTGTAAGTTTGCATTAAAAAATGTCCGGTGGTGTACCGGAGCGAAGGAAAAAAACGTCACCGAAGTGACAACCCGAAAAAATGCCCGCAAGGCGGGCTGATTTAGTTATTCAGTTGGAAGTTTCCCTGTATGGCTAATGCCAGTACCCGGTGCACTAATGGTGTATCCGGGCTTGCGTTTACCTACCAGTGGTATGTGCACACGCGCACCAGGTACACCAACGCTGAGACTTACGCCGCCTCCACTAAAGTTGAGGCGGAGGAGGTTACCGAGAAGGTTCTTACGTTTTTGAAAGCGCATAGATATATAGATAGAGAGGAGTTAGAAACATGTAAGAAGCACGACCAACGAATTGGTCTGGCATCAGGTACCGAGCCTTGTATGTGGCACAACACACGAATGTGTTTACGCTTCTTACATGTAAGGATACTATTTTCTTGAAAGAAGTTTCAATCAGAGGACTGATCTTCTTCAGTATTAGCATCCTTTAAGTCTGTGGAACTGTCGTCTACAACTTCAGTCTCCACAGAGGGAGGGGTAGGAGTTTCATCCTTAGCTACTGCCTTGGCATTAGCTTCATCCACATCCTTCTTGATGTCCTTAACGGACTTCTGACAGGAGTGGTCAGGATGGTGGAACTGACTGGCGTAGGCAACGCCAACAGAATCCACACTGGTGAATTTGTCGTGATCATATGTCACGCCAATTACATCCAGAACCCTGTGACAAGGGGAGTTAGCGACCTTGACAGGTTCGAATAAACGAATGCGAATGCTGTCGTTGAAAGGGAGTTGAAATTCCATAGGTAAGAGATAATGAAAGAATGGACACCAAGAAAAAAAGCCCGCGAAGCGGGCAATGTTCTTAGATTTGTCTGTTGGAACCGTCATAGTCACAAAGGACATATCCGTATTCCGCCATTTCAGATACGACAGCATCTATCTCATCAGGAGATAATCTAGTTGTGTGAATCTTGGGTGCACTTGCAGTTGATTCTCCATAACAGAAGTGATAAGTAGTCTTACCGTCATCAGGCTTTAGAGAACGTTTCTCCGCAGCTGTTATCCGCTGTGTTCCATACAGTTGTCGATGACGATGGACTTCTTGTGCAGGAGTAAGACCTTCAGCTCTTCTATGGATAAACACTCTTGACATTTGAAAATTAAATAAAGAACACCAAAAGAAAAAGCCCGCAAGGCGGGCAATGTCTCTAGGTGGGGTTAGACACTCACGTAGGGACTGGGGGTGTAACCCAGGTCGATGAGATATCGCATCTTGTAATCCAGATCCTCCTGTGATGGATAGGAATGGATGTTCCCAGCATCACTACGAGTGAAGTAGAACGTACCCTCAGGGGTATGGTTCACACAGAAGGTAATAACCTTCGTCTGAAACTGATGATTACGGCGAACGATGCCTTCGAGAGTGAGATATTGGAGCATATGCTGATAGGGATATAGGACACCACAAAAGAAAGCCCCCAAGGGGGGCAAAGTCTTAAGCCACAGCAGTGGACTGTGGTGTGGCGAGGAGCATCTCCTCACGGAGAGACCGGTCACGCTGGATGTCATCCCAGGAGACAAACCAGTCGCATGTGACAGGAGTGTCAATGCACTTGATATCACCATGGAGGATGGTGTGCTGATCACTCCACGTAGATGCATCGTTGCGTTGAAACGCCTCGACATACGTATGAGCAACCTGGAGGTTGGGAGCCTCGAAGGTCATGACGCCATCTAGGGAGTAGTCGTCATCACACATCCAGAGACATGAGGTATCGGTCTGGGAGTACTTGATCTGGAAAGTAAGCATTAGAGATATGCGAAAGAACACGACAAAAGAAAGCCCCCAAGGGGGGCAATCTCTTTACAACTGGACAGGAACCTCTCGTGATTCAGAGACCTTCCGGAACCCAGGCTTACCATTAGGTAAGACACAGGGATACAGAACACTCACAGTCTTTAGAACTGTGGGAGGGAAGGCACTCCGAATGAGAGCCTGTGCAGATGTAACCCGTTGGCTACGGGTTCGCTCCAAGAACTGCTCACGGAGGGCTAACTCCTGTGCAATATCTTGAGAGATAGGTGTAGGTGCAATAGTCATTAGAGATATAAAAATGAACAACCAAAAAGAAAGCCCCCGAAGGGGGCGATCAATCACATCAGCTCTTTCAGAGCCTTGATGTCTTGGACCTTGCTGTCAGCTACAGCCTTCATTGGTTCGACATTGATTGCGAACCAATAGGCGTACCAGCCAAGGCCAAGGTACATACCAGTAACAGGGTGACTAGCAAAGGAACCAAGCCACCAGCCCAGGCCAGCAAACATGCTGATGCCCAGGGCAGTACCCACCAGAACCCAGGAGTAAATCCAGGCTTCGGGGTGTGCAACTGCTGTCTCGCCAGCGAGACGCAGGAACTGGTGCTTGAGGTATGAGAAGTTCATTGAATGAATATGAAAGAACACCAAAAAAGAAAGCCCGCGAAGCGGGCGATGTTGTCACTTGACCAGTGACGCAGCACGGGCTGCACACTGTTGGTTTGATTCAGTAGCTTCACAGCTGATAACTGATGCGTTGTTGCTGAGTAGTCCAAGGACTATCAACAAACAAGCAGCGAAAGAAGTTACAGCGAAGCTACGGATAGGTGAGATCATTTGAGAAATAGATAGATGAACACCAAAGAAGAAAGCCCCCGAAGGGGGCGATCTCATCAGCCGAAGCCATTAGCTCTCATTGAGCGCTGGAACCTCACGCGGTCACAGACCTGCTGGAGTTCAGCGTCTGGCTGTTCGGAGTTCACCAACGTTGGGTCGGTGGATGCATCTGAACGCAACAGCTGGTACCCAGCCTTCTTGCACTCAGACAACATCGTGTTGAACTCTTCAACACTGACTACCTTCTGGAAGGTAGGGACCCTGTCGTTGGATACCCACGTGTCCCCATTAGGAGAGGAGTGTTCCTCACAGGGGAAGATCCCATAACGAATGAGCTCACTCTCATCGTTAACAGGATCGTTGAACCCACGGTCCCAACGGATCATCATCCGTTGACCGGGGTGGTAGATAACACGACCGCGTTTCACTACAACGAACTCACCATCGACATAAGCGTCGGGGTAGGCGGTAAGGAAACAATCGGAGAGAGTAATCATAATGTGTGAATGAAATGAACACCAAAAGAAAAAGCCCGCGAAGCGGGCGATCTATTAACTCCCGAAGAGTTCTATCGTTAGATAGACACAGGGAACTAATGCAACTGCAATAAGGATTTCCATAATGAGAATGCAATGAACACTGAAAGAGAACGCACGCTCAGCGTGCTGTCTCCTGTTGTTGTCGATGATCTTCAACTGCAAGTTGAATCATCATTCGTATAACTGAAATGATAAACATAATATTCAAATGAATTACATTCATAAGAAAGAACGCAAAGCGTTCGGCTGTTGTTCATTCACAATTGCTCAGCAAATATCTGCTGTTGTTATGTCAATCTATATTCCCCCTTATTTTTTTTGTTCCACCCATCGAACGGGTACAGAGGGTATTAGACCAGTCGCAAATTTTGTACCATTTTTAGCGTCCTATAGCGATTTTCGAAATCACAAAAAATATTATTTCAACTATTTTGGGTACATAGAGAATTCATATGTACCCCAAATTACATCATCCGTGCTGGTGCTTGGGTAGCAGGAAGTATTCAATACCGTTGATAAGGACTGAGCCTTTATCAATTAAAAGCTTACGTACCTTTTGATAGGAGATATCGGCATCAACCTCTTTATGGAATTGGCGTATGGAGCTGTAGCGAGTGTTATTGGCGATTGATACAACATCAAAGGTCTTCTTACGCTTAAGAGCACAAGGCTTGCAGCACTTGCTTTTACCAGAACGAAGGTTTGATAAATGTACGTCCTTACTTTGACCGCACAGTAAACAACAAGCATTAACAATAAAGTCGTTCAGCGATACACGGACAGCAGGAATCGCATTAATAATCCAGTCACCGTATCTCAGGCGTGCATATTTAAAGGAAGCAAGGTCAATCTCATGACGCTTCGTATATGAGTAAACACTTCGAACAGATACATCTAAATCCAGGGCACGTATTGCCTTTGGTACAGAACCACCTTCGTTGCGAACATAATCAACTACTCGTCGTATCATAATCTCCTTCTTTAGATCATGACCTTGCTTTGTAATTGATGCAGTCATTGTGATCGTATAAGTAAACGTCAGGATGTATTGGTAACAGAAGCAGTGTCCCGCTATTATTGTAATATAACGGGTATAAATATGTCTTCAGTACATCGTAAGTTTGTTGGATTAAATCCACATAAATCAACAAGACCAGAAGAAGAAATATCGTTTCGTGGGTCGAGTTGCTTGTATTCAGACCACGTTGGTAACTACGGAAGTCATAGCCACAGAGATAGCAAAACACTTGCCTGCCTTGAATGTAGCCAGGATATTCTGAACCACAAGTTTTCATTAGATATAGAACGCCTCACGCCTAAAGCTCAGTTAAAGGCTTACAGCTTCTGGTCCAACGTAGATATCAAAGGTATTGATGACTGTTGGAAATGGAATGGAGAACTAATCGCCAAAAGCTTGTACTTCACTTGGGAGAGACGAGAGATAAGAAACATTTTTAGCTTTCATCAAATTCTTGTATCTATTTGGTTGAGCTGGGGAGATGTAGGACGCATTGCAACTGAAAGCGTATGCGGCAATCGACGTTGCTGCAATCCTTTGCATAACCTGCCAAAGGGGCTTCTATCTACTAGAGAGCTGTTCTTTGTAGATAAGGCAAAGGCATCCGAGCAAGTTGAATTACTAAAGCATCAATTACAAGAACATCACCACAACATCCATTTAGACGAGATAGAAACGGCAAGTGATTTCATTCTTCCAGGCACAGACGAACTTGTAGAGCTTGATGGCTTCAATCAAAAGCTATTTGAAGCACAGCGACTTATTTATATTGAACACATGCTGAGTAGTTAATACATAACGCAAAAGAAGTCAGACAAAGTTAGATAAAATAGGAAGAAAGATATGGCAATAAAATGGCATTTAGACGCAGAATGGCAGGTGCTGAGTTAGCAGCACATGAGCTTACAGATGTAGGACAGCAGCTTAATGAAGCTCGTGGCGCTCTGCGTCGTGCCATGGTTACAGCAAACCCAGAGATTATGGGTACAGGTGTAATTCCTTATGACAGGAACTTTGAAGCACCTTCATTTAACGAAAATATAGAAGTCAATGGTCATCGCATCGGATTAAATGCTCGCCCTGGTCGAGTAAATCTCAATGCTATTGATGAGATGGGGCCGATGGAACGCCCTTTGATGGGTGATAAAACAACATATGATTTACTTGCTGCTAATCCACCAACTGTTGAATACAACCTAGTTTTCGATGTTGATGGCAGAACAGGCGACGGGCAAATGTCTGGAAGAGATGCTCTTGCAGTAGGGCGTGCAACCACGAAGAAGTGGAACGAGATTATTGCCAAGATGCCAGAGAATGCTCTTGTAACTAACTCTCCTGTTGGCGCTGGTGGTGGGGATTTCAAGCGTGCAGATGCGTACATGGCTAACGGCTTTGGACCCGTACAAATTGATGGCAGTCAATACGGCATTGTTAAAGGCGGGAAGATTATTCCACTAAGTCCACTTGCAGCACAGGAAGATCACGCAAGGCATCTTGCTGGACGTGCGCGTAAAGCAGGTGAAATCAAGCTTGGCGATGATGTTCTCGCTGCATTGTCAGATCCAGCACGAGCAAAGCTAATTGAATACAACCCAAGTGGTCCTCAACTTGCTGGTAACAAAAGTGGCTTCTATGACAGTCGCTATGACGACTACGATGGCTATGACGAAGATTTCATTCCTCCAGTAACTCCGCAGGAATTAAGAGAAAATGCTATTCGTTTCAAGCAAGATGTTCGAGAGCGTTCTGAATACGGCCGAGCTGGTCGAGGTATTCCTGAGATTGGAATACGTGAAGATGCATCAGGTGAAATCAATTATCGTGAGCTTGATACGCACGCAAATGGTGAGATTTCAGCACAAGATATTGCTGATATGAGATCGGCACAAATTGCCATGCTGAGTCAGCCCGGAGAGGGCCGTCAGCTTATGGATCAAATCAATGAAGTATTCCCAAGACCACTTCCGCAGCGTATTACGACTGATGATATAAATACCAACAGAGGTTGGAGAGGTAGAGATCGTGGCTTCGGAGGCTTTGGTGGTGGCCTAGATAGCATGCCTGCACTAGAACGCCGCCGTCGAGCACAAGAACAGGTTCGTGATGATTTAGACAGTCTTGCTTTAAATGGCAGGCAGGGACGAAACTTAGATGGTGAAGGTGTAAGAGATGACATTAAAGATAGCTCATTGCAAATTGATCGTGGTCTTCCAAGTGGCACTGCTTTTGCTCAAGAAATCTACGGTCCAGAAGATGTTGAAACCCTGCGTGAAATTCAACGTGTTCTTGCACAAAATGGAATGAAGGCTGACGAGCTTTCTTATCGCAGACGTACACCTGCCGCTAGACGCAGTACTTACAGGGACAATCCCAACCTAGTGCGTCCAAATGAGCCGGTTAATTTCTTGCAAAGAGCTAATCCTCAGCAAGAAGCAGATATGGAATTGGCGAATGACCTGAACAATCGTCATGCAAGAGAACGCGAAGTTCTGGGACTTGTTGATGAGCGCTTTGCACCAGATTTACTAGATGGTCGTCCTCGTCATTTCCACAACGTCTACGGAGCTACAACAGTAGATGAACTGCTTGCAAACAACCCAGTTAGCCCGCGTATGGAGCAGCTGACTAACGGTGAAGCATTGCGCATCGTTGCTCAAAGTGTTGAACAACCTGGGCTTACAGATAGCCAAGAGTTTGCAGATGCCTTGAGGGTTGTTCAGGGCTTTGCGAATGACGTTGGTGGTGGAGAACAGATGTATAACCGGGTCTTCAATGAACTCCTCAGGGAGCCCGCTGGTCAACGGGTAGATAGCAACTTCGGAACTATTAGTCCAGTTGATATGAGGAACCCTGATTATCAAGAAACAGTTCTTGATCGCCCTCGTCGTCGAGCAAGCCGCAACCCACACGCCAGTCGCCCTGCTGATCCATGGAATGAGCAGATGTCAATGGAAGAGTTGATGAGTGATGGAAGAACTCCCAACAGGTATGAAGGTCCTGGCACTGTGCGTCCTCAGCCTATTGATTCACCAATTGTCAATAACCCTGCATTCCAAGACTTAGTTGATTCGGAATGGGAAGGACGGACAAGACGTCGCCGTTCGGGTGCGACTAACTCTCAGGCAGTCCAACGTGGCTCGCAAATTCCACCTATTCCTAGACAACGCCCGGATAACCATCGCAGGGAAGAAGCACGTCAGCAAAGACGTATGCGTGCCGTAGAAGCTAGACGTCAGCCCTCTTCACTTGTAACTCCAGCACTAGACCTGGGTCGGACGCGTGATTACACCACTGAAGGGGAATTGCTACCAGCATTACGTCAGCAAGAAGCAATGGTCCAGCAAGCCCGAGCCGGACAATCACCTGCACAAGAGCCACGAGTCATTAACTTCTCGGATGCTCCTGCAGGAATGGGATTAGATGAGTTCCTGGAATGGCGGTCAGCACAAGGTGGCGTTAGTTCTGTCTATGCAGACGGTGGGTTGGCAACACCTCAGCCTTCACCAGACACGATGGCAGCCCAAAGACGTCGTAGAACCCCAGCCCCCTCTTCTTGGGATAGAGCACCACTAGTACCAGATACTGACGACATCCCTTTTTGAAAATAACTCCCAACGAATTGAGAAAGGGTTTGTTGGCAACCGGAGATGGGGCACTCCCACCGAAGTGAGAAAAGGCGATATCGGAGGCATGTATGAGGCACAACACACGGATGTGTTTTCGCTCCTTACATGTAAGGATACTATTTTCTTGAAAGAAGTTTTAATCCCTATGTAAAAGTCAGACAATTGCTAAAATAGTCTTATAAAGACTAGGCAATACACAATGCTTCCGCAAGAAAATTACGGTGGTTACCAACCTACAGAAGAAGAACAAAGAGAACTAGAGTCAAACTTTCTAGCGGATCTTGCAATTGCTACTGGTGTAGGAACTGTTGGAGCAGGTGCAGGTATTGGCTTTGAAGTAGAACGTCGTAAGAGAGGCGGAAGTCAAACACGAAAGCAAGCCTTTAATGAACTAGGCACAGATGCCAAAACAGCACTTGAAGTTCTCACAGGGAGAACAGCATTTGATCGCCAGTCCAGCGGCAAGGAAGTAAAACGTGGTCAGCAAACGGGCGGCTCTGGCAACCCAGATGATGGTTACAGAAGTATCCGTAACTACGCTGAGAACTCAGGCAGGGACTCGTTTTTTAATATAGAAAAACCAACATCGATGAGTGATAACTCTTCGAATAAAAAAACAGGTGACGCTGAGCTAGGTAACTACTTCCCGAAAAACGCATCTGCGAATATTTCAGATGCAACTATCAATAAAAAGGGTTCAGCAAATACTCCACCTCCAACAAGCACAAATTCCAACTCAGTTGGACGATTTGGAAACTATGAAAAGAACCCATTAGTTCAAGCTGCAATCGCTGCACGTGATTCTTTTAACGCTTCATCTGAAGATTTCCTCAGTACTGAGCGAGCATTTAGAACGACTCGTGGAATGGCTGCTGAGGGTCCTCGCTCTGATACAGCCTTTAGTCGTATCCCACTAATGGACGCCTACAGAGACTTGCTTTCAGGCAAGAAAATTCCAGGAACAAACGTCGGTTTCCCATTCACGTATTCAGATGACCACTACAACTTCCGTAGAGAAGAGAACATGAATCTATTGAGCAGGAACGCTGCTCAAACCACTGGTAGTTTTTTAGGTCGTGCCGCATCTGACTTCACGAATAATGGAATCAGATCACTGTGGTGGCTGCTAAATGCTCCACAGGCAGTTTCTGATGTTGTCTCAGAAGGATTAACTGGTGGTGCTAATCGGTATGGTCTCTATGGAAACGAACTCGCTTCATACGATGAAGCACTAAGGCAGAACTGGATTGATCCCGAAGGAAACCCACTGAACCCTTCTGTTGGGCAGGTTTCTGACAAAACAAAGAACCCTTACCTGCAAGATCAGATTCGGCAGGTAAAGGCGAATGTCCCGTCACCAACCCAAGGAGATACAAGTCCAAGACGCGACCGAGTTTATGCACGCAGAAGAACAGGAAACAACTACAGCACATTGCTCGCTCTTCCAGCAGCAATTGGTATCAATGCTGGTATGGGTCTGAATAATCCTTTTGGGGGAGCTGATGGTTATAAAGCAGCTAGCCCCAGTCAGGATGATCCGACTAAGACAGATAACGTACTAGCTGAAATTGGTATCAAATATATTCTTGGACGAAGAGGCGACATCTTGCCGTGGTCTGAATTCCAAAAAGTAAGACCTGATGTATCCAAAGAAGAGTATATGCAATACAAGGGTTATAAGTTTGATAAAGGATTTGATTTAAACCCGTTTGACGATGGTGATTTTAACCTAGGCGGAATTCTAAAAGGAACTGATGATTCTCCATACGGAGGCGAACTTATGTTCTTAGGTAAGCACCTGCCTACCGATACCGTATTACTTCCAACAGCAGCTGCCATGGGAGCAGCAGCATTAGGTACTGCTTTAGGACAGGGTGGTGCCTTAAACCTTGATGGTTTGGATGAGGAAAGGGCACGCCAAAATGCTAATAAGAATGCACTTCTAATCAATGTTGGGCTTGAGCCAGATGGTGATTTTATTGATTCACAAACAAAAGAACTTAGATCTGATGTCCAGACTCCTGGTTTAAATAAAAATCAACGAAAGGATTTGGCTAACAAATTAAATAAAATTGATGATCGCATTGAAGGCATTTATAACCGCAGTGATCTGATTGAAGCTATTAATGCACGTGATTTTACAATTAGAGGAACTGAAGTAACTGACAAAAGTACTGGAAAAGTGAGTCAGCCAGATAATCTTGAACTTAAAAGGCAGCGAAGCGACAGATGGAGAAAGCGCAATCCAGTTGCTCTTGGAGTTGGTATGGGTCTAGGTGCTCTTGGTGTCTCATCGCTTATCGGTAATGAAAGCGAGAGACGTCGTCGTGAAGAGAACCAGCGTCAGAACGCTTATTGACCGCGTCGGCTCATGTAGTGGGCAGCACCAGTCATTCCACCACCAGCAAGTACACCAGCACCTAGCGGGATGAAGCCATTAGCACCGTCACTGGCCGCTAGTTGCTCTTGTGTGATGCCATGCTCGATTTCACGGATATTGACGTCTACTTCTGCTTGTACTGCTAAGCCGAGCACAGGAGCAAGGTCTGGGCGCTTTTGAAGTACCAAGCCAACCCTCTCAAGAGCATCCGTATCGCTAAGAACAGATGTATCCAAATCGTCGCCTTTGCCAGTCAGCAAACGAGCCATTGACTGCTTCTCAACAGGAGCCAAAGATTCACCACCAAACAAGAAATTCCAAGCCCCACCAACTTCTTCATTGACATTAAGAAAATCAGTTAGGCCATTGATCTTTGATTTAGCGTGGTCGGCTTCACTGTTGATAAGTTTATCTGCACCAACTGCAGCTCCGACTCCAGTTCCAGCAATCAGGGCAGCGAGAGCACCTTTTTCTAAGCCACCTGAGATTTTATTTGTGTACTCATTTTTTAGACCTACAGACTTCTTCTTTTTAGGATTCACTGTTCTACTAACTAAATATATCTCTAT
>UEXM01001707.1_pt1 | contig 13410 bp, 8 predicted proteins | sample 1796661 | NCBI WGS metagenome assembly UEXM01 (sample SAMEA4772469, study PRJEB27181) | metagenome | reverse complement strand
TTATGGACTGTGGAAAATGATACTGTTCCAACAAACGATTTGCCTGCTGTAACAAAGATTATTAATCCTCTACGCAGTGCGCCTGATGCAGGACTTGCAACCGCAGCACAAGGTCAACGTTATCTTATCCTCAATGATATTGGAGATGCAAGTAACACAGATGGACCTGATGCTTGGGGTGATCTAGTAGCAGGTGCTAACGACATCGTCGAATATAATGGCACTAACTGGCAAGTAGCATTTGACAGTAGTAGTGATTCGGGTGTACACTATATGACTAATACTAACACAGGCTTACAATACAAGTGGACCGGAACAGAATGGGTCAAGTCTTATGAAGGCGAATATCGAGCAGGCGACTGGAGCATCGTTATCTAACAGCGGTGTTGGAGCGTTATTTCTAAGCAAATCAACAAGTAGATATATGTTTGTACTGCGCAACGGCGCCAGGTATGACAGCATGTGGGCGTTTGTTGGTGGTAAGGTAGAAGCAGGTGAAACAGAGTATACTGCGCTACAGCGTGAGATTGTTGAAGAGATTGGATTTATGCCGCTTGTGCTAAAAACTATCCCAGTAGAAAAGTTTACTAACAGCAAGAATAACTTTACCTACAGTACCTATGTATGTGTAGTAGAAGATGAATTTATCCCCAAACTAAACAGCGAACACAAAGGTTATGCGTGGAGTAAACTGGATGCTTGGCCAAAACCTCTACACCCTGGTGTGTTCACTACATTTCAAATTGATGAGATTGTTGATAAAATCAAAACAGTTGAAGAATTAATGTGCAATAGCGCCTAGGCCAGCCAGGTTAAAATACTGCGTATAGTTTATTTCTTTAACATTGGGCACCCAGTTATATGCTTCTGGCATTATTCCAATGTCCTTTGCTACATAATAAAACTCAACATCACTATATGTCAGGAATATTTTGCATGCTTCTTGTATGAGTTTTGCATTTGCACCTTCAACGTTTACCGGCTTGTACACATCATGTTCACCTATATAAATGTTATCATCTTCTTTATCATAGCAGGTCATTCCTACCATAAACACTTGCTTGTGACCATCTGCACATGCAAGGCGTAGTGCAAGAGTTCCTATGCTTGCAGTAAACAAGTGCGGATATAAGTGAAAACTGCCTGGATGTGCTAGTATGTTTTTAACATTACTGTACACAATATTATCTTCACCATAGCCACTAGCAGCAATGTCTGCGCAAATATCTTTGTTTGTAGCTATTAAAAATGTTGGATTAAAGTCTTTGTATAACAAGTTACATCCATAACTCTGTCCCACACTGCGAACACCTTGGGCACCGCCGACTTGTCCTTTAAGCAAGCGTAGATCGAACTTGTCTCTGGATTTGCTGTTGCCAATAACATGTGCAACACCATCATGGTCGTCATTGAGAATAGTTTTCTCAACCCAAGTCATGCTGTCTGGATCGTTGCGTGTTTTCCAATTGGTATTTGCACTGACCATCTCACCCAGGTAGTCTGCGGTATAAAACCGACCCTGGGACATATTAGATCTTACCTACAACAACTTCTATTACGTCTGCGCCAGCACCTGTTTTGTTTTCCAGTGCTTTACCGATAACGCTACCTGCTGGAGGATTGCTTTCATCACGCCATGCTTCTGCATGACCAGGAGTTGCACTACTTACCATCAAATCGCCTTTACGGATCTCGCCAACTACTTTACAAGGTACACGCCCTTGCAAACCAACTACAATACTGTTTTCCAATGCACTGTTCATCAAGTATGCAGGATCTGTACTAACAATACCAGCAATACGCTTGTCTAAACGCTGTGTAGATTCTGTAACTTCTTCTTCACCGCCGAATATAATGACTGTGCCTGCTTCGTAGTTGCTGTCACTTGTATAACGTTCTGCCAAGTCAGCGTATTTTGCACTTGTTGCTATACCATTAAGTGTACCAGCTCCAGTAATATCATTACCACCCATAGCAAGGTTGCCACTCATTGTAGTAGCACCAAGTGTCTTGTTAGTAAGAGTTTGTGTAGCAGTTGTACCAACTAATGCTTCACCACCAGCAGTTGCGTTGTCGTGAACTCTTAATACATTAAGATCACTATCTACGCTGATTTCACCTGCTGCTCCAGTGAAACTATCATTTTGACTTGTTGTGCCTCTTCTAAATTGTACGGTTGTTGGCATCTTAAACTCCTATAACTCTATATTTATGCGCCCACATATGCTTCACCATCTGCATAGTCTATGCTTTCTGTAGTTCCAATTGGATCCATGCAACTAAACACACTGCCCAAGTTTACACCAAATGCATCAGTACCACCATCTTCAAATGGTGTTTCTTGACTTGTTTGTGCAACATTATAACTCATGTCAAAGTTGCCATCTGTTCCTGGTACTGTGCTAAATGTACTGTTTGGATAACTTGATCCACTGCCGCCGCCGCCACTTCCAGCATCAGCCCAAGCAAGTGTACCAGCACCATTTGTACTAAGTACTTGACCTTCAGTTCCATCTGTATTTGGTAGTGTCCAAGTAATATTAGTTGCTACTGTAGCAGGACCTCTAAATGATACATAGTTACTGCTATCACTATCATAAAACTCTAGTTCTGCTTGTGCAAGCATTTTTGCTTCAGTGTTAACTTGAGGACTAGTAAGTGTTTTATTTGTTAGTGTTTGTGTGTCTGTTAGCGTTGCTACTGTGCTGTCGATAGCAATACTAATATTATTATCACTTACTGTAGTATCAATACCAGTGCCGCCTGCAATAGTGAGTGTTTGTCCAGTAGTAAATGTGTCAGGTGTGCCGCTGTCTGCTGCTAGTGTGAAACTACTGCTAATATTATCAATCTGTGTTTGAATGTTTGATGTAACACCGTCTACATAGTTAAGTTCTGTTGCTGTACTAGTAACTGCTATACCGCCGTAGTAGAACTGACCGGCACTCACACGCAAGTCATTGTCAATAGTGACATCATTATTTGTGACATCAATAGTTAATCCGCCACCACTATCTCCGTTTGCTTTTATCTGTAAATCGTTTGTAGCGAAGATACGAAAGTTATCGCTGCCATCATTGTCAAAAGCACCAACATTTGTCATGCGCAAACCAGACCCGTTTTGGTCAATGCGTAGTGTGTCTAGTCTAAGTTCACCGGTTGTGAAAGTAAGATTACCAGTACTATCGCCAGTTGCAGTGGTTGTACCAAGTACAAATACATCGGCACTTTCATCCCAGATGATTGCGGCATTGTCGCCAGTTGATCCTCTTTCAAATATAAAACCTAAATCATTTGCATTACTAGTGGCACCTGTATTAAGTTCAATTAAACTGTCGCTTACAACGCTGTTCGTGGTGCTAATTGTTGTGGTTGTGCCATTAACTGTTAAGTTACCTGTAATAGTTGCATCACCAGCAACACTAAAATCATATCCTAAACTGAGTAAACCAGTGTCTCTATCTATTACAAAGGTATCATCATACCAACTACCACCAGTTCGTCTGGTAATATAAAAGTCACTGTTGTTGTCCATACCAAATGCAAGACGCTGGTCATTGTTAACTGCAAAAGTTATAGTGGTATGTGTAGCAGTACTTGGATTTAAAAATATATCTGCTTGCGATCCGTCGATTCTTAGAGCGCCTACACCGTCATTAAGACTGTTTGCTGTAAGTTGTAGAGGAGGAACAGTAGTCTGACTTGATGTCAAACTCAATCTGTCCATATCAATAGTACCACCAACATACAAGTTTTCAGCAATACCAACACCACCATCTACTATCAATGCACCTGTGGTTGTGCTTGTACTTCCTGTTGTATCATCAAAGTTAACAGCACCTGATACTGTTAAAGTACCAGTAGCAGCAAGTCCTCCAACATGTAAACTATGATGTGCGCTGATATTAATATCTGAAGTTGTAGTACTGGCATCATGTGTGGTACTGATAAATCTAAATGCATCAGCACTTTCGTCCCATACAATAGCAGCATTTGTGTGATTTCCACGTTCGAAGATAATACCTAAATCGTTTGCGTTGTCACCGGATTCACTACTATTAATACGGATAAGAGTATCAGTAATATTAGTAGTATCAAAATTAATTTGTGATGCTCTAGGTCTAGTAAACGCCATGCTTGTATTCCTTAATTAACTGCTTGTATTTATCCGTTTGAATCAGTCAAAAAAAATAGCACCCGAAGGTGCTATTTCTCTTATTGTTTTTAATGATTACATCATTAGTGCTAGTACTTCAATAACGCCTTCGCCGCCTTCGTTAGCTTCGATTGCTTTACCAATTACTGTACCCATTGCTGCTTCGTTATTAGCCATTGCCATACCGTTGCCTGCTGATACCATCAAGTCACCTGCTGCAACTGGGCCTGTTACCTTACAAGGAACACGACCAGCTAGTGCTAGTGCAACACCTTCCTGCGCACTGTTCATCAAGTGTGCTGGATCTGTTGAGATAATACCTGCTACTGCACGACAGTTAGCTACATCACATGCTGCAACTTTGCCATCGCCTGCGAAGTGTACAACAGTACCTGGCTCAATCGCCTCGTCTGCTGCATACATCTCAGCCAAGTCAGCGTATTGTGCTGAAGTTGCTACACCGCTAAATGTAGTTGCGTGTACTGCTGACCACTTATAACTTGCATCACCAAGTGTGTAAGTGTTATCTACTGTTGGAAGGATGTTTGATCCAACTTTTGCAGTAAATGTTACAGTATCACTACTTGCATCACCAAGTGTGATATCACCGTCTGCTGTGATTGTACCAGTAGCATGAATGTTACCAGCAACCTGTAGACCTGTACTGTTCAAGTATGCTTTTTCAGTGCCAGCAATATCAAAGCGGATTGTGTCATCGTCTGATGTTTCTTCAACTTGGATCTGTGTATCACCATCAACGTCTGCAATTGCAACAACAGTTGTTGAAGTTGTAAACTTACGCACTTCAATCAAGTCACCTGTTGCAGGAGCAGTTGTAAATGTTAGTGTTGTTCCTGTAATACCATAAACAGTTGTTGGCTCTTGTACCACACCGTTTAGCATAACAAGTACGCCAGCAACAGTATAACTATCTGCACCAACAAGTGAACTTAGTGTAAATGCTGTTGTTGAATCATCACCATTGAAAGTCTGTGAAGTAGCAACTGTGAAGTCTGGACTAATACTTGCCCAACTACTTGCACCGTAGTATTCCATCTGACCACTTGTACTGTTATAACGGAACATACCAGTTACGCCAGTACCTGGACGCTGGCCAGTCGTACCAACTGGAACCATCATACTGTCTGTTGCATCAATCTTAAGTGTTACATCAGTTGTTGCTGTTGCACTACCAATGATTGCTGTACCAGTTGTGCTAATGTTACCACTTGTATTTGCAACAACAAACGCACCGTCAACATCAATACCACCATCTAGACTTGCTAGACCGCTTGCATCAAGTGTTGTAACAGTAGCCGCTGCCGCTGTGTTAGCACCTAGGATACCATCAATGTTTGTAGTTGTAATAGCATTAGCAGTAAAATCACCACTGCCATCTAGTACAACTGCACGACTTACGGTACCGTCACTTGCAAAAATGTTAGTGTCAGTTAGATCAACTGCAATTGCTGCACTTGAACCTTCTGCAGGTGTATGTGTAACAGTAATACCATTACCACCTGTTGCGTCACTCATGTAGTTACCAGTTGTGTCTGTACCAAGTGCAACACTGTTAGCAGCAATAGTTGCTGTTAGTGTGCCGTCACCTAGGTTAGTTAGTGTAACACTACCTGTTAGATCACCAGCAAGTGTGATTGTTGGATCTGCTGTTGCTGTTGTTGTAATAGTAATACCTGCAGTACCATCAAAGTTAGCAGTACCAGTTACAGCACCATCAAGTGCAATTGCTCTTGCTGTCTCAAGTGCGGTTGCTGTACTAGCATTACCACTTAGTGCACCACTAAATGTTGTTGCAGTAATAGTACCTGCAGTAAAGTTACCACTGCCATCTAATACCACTGCACGACTTACTGTACCGTCACTTGCAAAAATGTTAGTATCAGTTAGATCAACTGCAATTGTCGGTGTGCCACCTTCTGCGGCTGCGCCTGCAGTAATACCATTGCCGCCAACTAGACTAGCAACATAGTTACCAGTTGTGTGTGTACCTAGGTCAACACTGTCATTTTGTGTAGCAACAGTGATAGTAATATCACCTGTACCATCAAAACTTGCTGTACCTACTTGATCACCTGCAATTGCAATATTTCTTGCTGTCTCAAGTGCTGTTGCTGTACTAGCATTACCTTCTAGTGCTGCTACAAGTGTGCCAGATGTGATTGTTAAATCACCTGTGCTTGCACCTGTTGCTGTTGTTGTACCAAGTGTAAACTTATCTGCACTCTCGTCCCAAGCAAACACAGCATTGTCGCCAGTTGAACCACGCTCGAAAATCAAGCCCAAGTCGTTAGCGTTTGAGCCAGCGCCTGAGTTAAGTTCGATAAGTGAATCACTAACTACTGAGTTTGTTGTTGAAAGTGTAGTTGTTGTACCTTGAACTGTCAAGTTACCTGCAACTGTTAGGTCATTACTGATTGAAACATCACTTGCTAGACCAATCTGCAATTGATTGTCTGTAACTGCAGTTGTAATCTCGTTTGCAGTACCAGCAAATGTTAGTGTGTTTGTACCAACAATAACTGCGTCAGTTGAACTGCCATCACTGATTGTTAGTGAACTTGCACTAGAAACTTCACCGTCAACATATGCTTTTGTTGCAGCATCTTGTGCTGAACTTGGATCTGCCATGCCTGTGATAGCATTTGTACCCATAGCAATTGCGCCACTCATTGTGCCACCAGCAAGTGCTAGTTTTGAATCAATTTGTGTTTGAACATTACTTGTTACGCCGTCAACAAAGTTGATTTCTGCTGTAGTTGCAGTTACACCGTCTAAGATGTTTAGCTCTGTTGTTGTAGCAGTAACGCCATCTAGTAGGTTTAGTTCGTTAACATCAAGTGTTGCGCCATCTAGGATGTTTAGTTCTGCTGGAGTAGATGTAATACTTACACCACCAACTTGCAGTGTAGTTGCATTAACTTCACCACTTGCACCATAGATAACTGCTTTACTGTTTACAACTGTTCCAGCAGTTGAACCATCAACTAGGTTAAGTTCTGCTGTGCTTGAAGTAATACCATCTAGTGTATTGATTTCAGTTGCATCTGCAGTAACACCGTCAAGGATATTAAGTTCTGCTGCACTTGAAGTAATTGCTGTTCCACTAATTTGTAGTGAAGTTGCGTTAACTTCGCCGCCTGATCCGTAAATAACTGCTTTGCTGTTTACAATTGTGCCTGCTACTGATCCATCATTTAGGTTTAGTTCTGCTGCAGTACTAGTAACACCTGTTAGAATGTTTAGTTCTGCTGTACTTGAAGTAATACCATCTAGTGTATTGATTTCAGTTGCATCTGCAGTAACACCGTCAAGGATATTAAGTTCTGCTGCAGTTGATGTAACGCCATCAAGGATGTTTAGTTCTGCTGCAGTTGATGTAACACCATCTAGGATGTTTAGTTCACTTACACTTGCTGTAATACCATCTAGTGCATTAAGTTCTGCTACAGTTGCAGTTAGTGTTGTTGTACCATCATTCAATGATCCATAAACAATTGCACCTGCTTGTACACCAGCATAACTTGAAATAGTTACGTTACCTGCTGTATCGCCATCTTCTGCGCCAACGTTTGCAAAAATAAACTGATCTGCACTTTCGTCCCAGATCATTGCTTGGTTGTCATCTGCGCCACGGTTAATAAGTAGACCACTGTCTACACTGGCTGAACCAGTTGCCTCTGCGCTAAGTGCAATAATTGCATCTTCAACGCGAGTGTTTGTTGTACTAACGCTTGTTGTAGTACCTGAAACTGTAAGGTTACCTGTGACTGTGAAATCACTGCCGTAGGTAAGGTTGTTTTCCAGTTTAGCTGAAGTAACAGAATTCGCAGCAAGTTTTGCTGTGGTAACTGCTAAGTCGGTAATCTGGTTGGTTTTAATTCTGGTCAATGCCATTTTATTTTTCTCCGTCCAATCACGATTTTCGTGTTGTTATATATAACAAGTGTATTTAGTGGAGTTGGGGAAAATATAATCTAGTCGCGCAGAAACAACGTCAAAAATTACTGTGTCTATTAACGTTTAAAGGGTGGTTTATTAACTTGTGACAAACTTTTTTCATTGCGAAAAAAGAGCGGGCCTTTTGATTCGCAGGCTAGTGACCCAAACTGCGATGGTTCATATTTAACGTTGGCTCAACCACACAACGCCGCGATCTCTCACGGTACCGGAGAACAAACCCTAAAATGGCTTGCACTTCTATTTAGTATAGAAAAACATTTTTTAGTGGAAATCTACCCAACTACCGTTGGCATAGCCTTGAAACTTGTGTGTAGTTTCATTATATACCACATCACCATTTGCTGGACTTAATGCATTGCGTTCTGTGGTTGTGTAACTGTTAAACTTGCTTGCTGGCTGTAGTGTGCTACCGCTATAGAAGTTTCTCACTTGTATTTTATCACCAGTTGCAGGTGCTTCATTAAAGGTTAATGTTGTACTGCTTACGCTATAGGTATTTGTGCTTTCTTGCACAACACCGTTTAAACTAACAATAACAGCATCAGTACTTGCACTTTGACTCAGTGTAAATGCTGTTGCGCTACCATCTCCATCAAACTCGTCCATTGTAACAGTGTTAACACTGCCTACTGCAACCCAACTTGTGCCGTTGTATACTTCAACATAATCACTGTCATCGTTAAAGCGTATCATGCCTTTAGTCGCTGTAGGACGCTCTGCAACGGTGCCTACTGGGATCTGTAGTGCAGTGGTACCACTTATTACAACATTGCCTGTTTCAGGGTTAAGTATAATATTATCGCTTGCTGTTGCTGTTGTGAACGTTGTGCCGCTGATTTCAAGATCACCCAGGCTCGCATCTTCGCCTGCTGCGGCACCAACCCCATACGCACCAACATATCTTGCACCTTCTACATATACACTGTTGCCACTAAAACTTTTACCGTTGGGCAAGTTTGTACCAATAAAGTTTAGTACTCCTGATTCATAGTCAAAGAACCATTCATCATTGTTGCCACTGCCTGTAACAAACACTTTGTTACTAATGCTTGCAGCATTTGCAGCATCACCGCTGGTGTGAATGTATACGCTAACAATATATGTACTTCCGAACTGTGGAGGAATCCAGCCAGTGAGTCCGGTTTTCCAAGTTCTGTTTGAGGTTGCTGTATTATCTTCTGTAGTTTCAACAACATTCGCACCAGTGTATATTTGTACAATACTGCTTGTACTGCTAGGTCTCACACTTGGAATGTCACCTGATTGCTGCCAAACTCTGTCACCGCGTATGAGTAACGGACTTGGAATCGCTTCGTTAGGAGCAAGTTTGTTAGCATTGGTGTCAGTTTTAGTTGCACCATAACCAATCTTCTTAAAGAGATAGTCAATTTTTTGGTTGTCAGTAATAGCCATTACGCAGCAACTCCTATACTAAGAGCAGTTATGCTTTGTCCACTTGTTAGTGCAATGCGCACCAAGCAAACATTTCCTGTTGCATTACTAAGATTAGCAGTACCAAGTGTCATTGTATATCCACCACTTAAACTACTGCCTGTTGGGATAACATCAGCGCCAGTAAATGCACCGCCGTTTGATCCGTTTCCACCGTTTCCTGTATCACTACCTGGTAAGCCTACACCGTTATATTGTGTAGTTGCTTCAATCCAACCATTCAGTCCACTACTGTCATCCATTGTAGTTCCAGGTGCAGCATACCAACATCCTGCAATACCACTTGAACTTGTAATGTTAATATCAAAGTTTGCAGTAGTAGTTCTGCGGAACGCAAATGTAAAGTATTGTGTTCCTGTGTCACCACTGCGATCAGGTCCTGCAGGTAAAAATCCACTACTGTAATCTGTTACATCATGTTTAAGCACACCCAATCTGATGGTTGCTTCTTTTGTACCGCTGACGCCCGGATCTGCACTTTCACCATACACACTGTTTGTGTAAAAGTTTGTTGAGTTAGTATAACTTGGAGTATCTGTAGTGTCTGCACTAAAGTCAAATATACGCACAGCATCATCATCAAATCCTGCACCTAAACTATCACTTACTGCGATAGCAATCTCACTGATGCCACTCTGTGCTGCAGTATGGACTGCAAGTTTTGTGCTTAGTTCTGTGTAGCCACTAATACCATTTACGTTTCTTGCTCTTGCTTTGATAGTTTCAACTGTGCGCACACTGCTACTTGTAATTGGCACACTCAAATCTCCAATAGCATAAGCACTGCTTGTGCCAACATTTACTGTTGGTATTCCACTTGATAGCATTGTTGATGCGCCATCTATATCACTGTAACTATAGTCGTTTGCGTTACTAGCGTTGCTGCTTGTGCCTTCAGCATTTGTTCCGCTGTCTACTTCAACAATATTTGTTTGGTTTGTGTATGCTTGCCCAACAAGATCATTAATGGTCATGCCTGTGATGTTTACAGTTGGACTGCCTGTGTTATAGTAAGGTATACCACTAACATATCTAAATGTTCCCTCTGTTCCTGCACTCAATGATCCCACTGTTCCAAATGTAGGAGTTGCAGTTAAATCATCCTTAAGCACATGCACATAGTTTGTATTGCCTGTGCTGTCATGTGTAAGTCTTTGCGCACTTAATCCTGTGCTATACCCACTTGCTGCTTTTGTAATTTTTGCACTTGCAACTAGATATAGTCTCTGCGGGTAACTGCTATCAACTGTGTCATAATCTACATTACTGCTTACAACAAGACTTGTAAATGTTCCTGTTTCATTTTCTGCTGCAGTAAATGTTTTTGTGCTATCATTGCTTGCATTAATCTCTGCAGCAAGTGTGCCTGTTGCACCATTGTAGAAGTTACTTGCTACACTGGTATCAATAGTACCACTGGTATAGCGTCTTGCTGTTGTTGTACTTAGGTCAGCACCTGCAGTGAGTGTAGTTGCACTGCTTGTGTTGTCTGTAAAGCCACTTGCCAATCTTGGAAGTGTGCCTTGTGTACTGTCGCTTAGTGTAATGGTTTTTGCACTTAGACTTGCAGGAGCGCCAGGTGTTGCTTTTAGGTTAAATGTAATACTTGAGTCTACATCTGTTTGTGCAGTAATATCTGGTGTACCATTTGCTGTAAATGATACATTGTAGTTTGCTGTACCTTCACCTGCATAGTCGTGATCAAGTGTTGCGCCAATGCTGCCTGCACTACTGCCATCTTCTGTTACACTATCATCACTGCTTGAATCGCCCCAGTCATACACATAATCATCTGCGTTTTGACTTGTGTTTGTCATACGCACAATAGCACGGTTTACACCATCCAAGTCAGTAAAGTCATAGATTGTATATTGGTTATCACTGCTACCAGTGTTTACTGTAACTGCAGTACCAGCAATATTTGCTCTAACATCTGGCTCAACGTGTACAGTAAAGTCACTGCTAATAAATGGACTACTTGTATGGTTACTGATAACACGCAAGTTTCCTGTGTAATCCTGTGCAATACCATTTGCTTGGTCACTGCTACTCAATGTAAATGTATGACTGATAGTTCCGCCTGTGTCGCCTGCTGCGCCACTGCCTATATTAACTGTTGTGTTACTTGTGCCATCGCCCCACTGGTATTGATATTGTAGTCCGTATGTACTGTAACTGCCAATAGTGTTCTCTGTGTTATTTGTAAATGTAACAACGTGTCCACTACTGCTTTCTTCATTTACGCCACTGTTATCATTTAATGTTACACTTGGAGTGTGCGTGTCATATAGTTTATATGTATTTGTAGTGTTGGTTGGTATAACTGCAGGATCTGCAGTACTCATTGTATCCAATGTTAAGCGCACTGTAAAACTTTGTTCTGTTTCTGATGCTGTGTCAAATGTATGTGCTAGTCTTGCTCCAGATTGTGAGCCTGCATCTACATCATTGCTTACAACACTGTCACTTTGTGAATCGCCCCAATCCCATGTCCATTGTACTGTTGCACCAGCTATGTCAGTGTTGGTACTGTTGTTCTGAAAATAAACTGTTGCGCCGTCATCCCATGTAGTAATAGGTGAACCGCCACTACTTGCTGCATATGCTGCAAAACTTACAACAGGATTTGGAGTATATACACTGATATAATCTGTTCTTGTAAATGTAGCACTACTACCTGTACCGCTGCCACTAGTGTTACTTGCTGTTACCGTAACGCTGTGAGGACTGTCTGCATAGTTTGTGTATGTATGACTTGGACTAGTGCTAGAAGTTGTTGTGTTACTTGTACCATCACCCCAATCAATAACATATTGATTTGCAGTACCAGTTGCACTAATACTAAGTGTGGTACTAAATCCACTACCGCCTGTTGTTGTACTTGCTGTAAATGTAACATCTTTAACAAATGTATTGTTACGAATGTTCTCTGTTACTTCGTTTAAATCGTCAATAGCATCAGTAACTTTTGTGCTTGTTGTCCAGCCTTGATATGCACCATCTGTGGTTAAACTTCCATCAGTTGGAGTGCTTAGTGATACTAGCATACCATTAACGCCACCGCCTGTAACTTGTGAATCTACATATGCTTTAATACTTTGTTGTGTAGCAAGTGCAGTCTCATCATCACTATTGAGATCATCTTCATCTAAAATCTTATTTGCTGCTACACCACTTTGTAGTGTAATACCTGAGCGTACTTCTAGTACTCCTGAACCATTTGGTTCTATAACAACATTGGTATTTGTTTCAAATGTAGTGATCTTATTTTCATACATTTTGATGTCATCAATAGTAATACTACTGTTGAGAACACTCAAGTTGCCGCCAATAATAACATTGCCAGTTGTTTCTAATTGTACTGAAGGAGTTGTTGTACCAATGCCAATACGACCATTGGAGTAATCTATCGCAAGTGTGTCAGTGTTAAATGTGAGATTACTATCTCGTTCTAGATTTGCTCTAAGGGCCTTGCCCCCAATACGACTTATAGCCATAAACTCATAACTCCGCTATCTTGCGATCACCTACTAACATCCGAGGTGACAGGGTGGTGTTAAGTATATTTATGCTTTAGGCTGGAGCGTTGGAATCTAGTCCGTGAATAACAGTAATAGTTTCTGCGTTGCCTGGAGGACTTGTAAATGTGATGGTTGTACCACTTAGTGTATAAGCACTTGCTGGATTCTGATATACATTTCCAACAGCAACAATAATACGCTGTGTTTGATTACTAGTAACACTTGTACTCATTGTAAATGCAGTTGTTGTGCCATCACCAGTAAAACTGTCCTGTGTAATGCTTGAGTTACCTTCTTTAG
>UEXM01002387.1_pt1 | contig 13416 bp, 12 predicted proteins | sample 1796661 | NCBI WGS metagenome assembly UEXM01 (sample SAMEA4772469, study PRJEB27181) | metagenome | reverse complement strand
CCCAAACCGCGAGTTTCGTTATCTAAAAGCTTTTGCAGCGCCAACAAAGGCTGAGTGGGTGAGCCGCCTTTCGATGCGATAAAACTGGTCGCCTGCATCATCTCAACCAGATCAACAAAGTTTTGAAGCTCGACTGGCTCCAAAATTGCCTCAAATACTTTAGCCTTGGTGCCTCTGACTTTCTCAGCGCCCCGACCCATCATGGTCTTACCCCTGATGCCCAACCGACTTAGGAAACGATTAGGCGCTCCAAGCGGGTTAGTGCTTGACGCTATCGCGTCATCAAACTGGGTGCGTAACCATGTGCCCTTTATGTTCTGCCAAACCTGCGGATCTTCCGTCTGAATTAAGCGGCGCAGCAATGTTAGGTCTTTTGGCTTGATATTTCCGCTGAATAGTTTTTGCGTCAGCCGCGCTGCTTGCTCCCCACCAAGCTCCGCTGCTTGAGCAAGATTGTTTACAACGCTTCTTTCTAACGCCTGCAGATGACCTTTCGACGGATCGTAAATAGCCGTAGCTCTTGCATATTCTGGGTTTGCAGTCTTGAGCCTGCTCGATACTTTCTCCCTAATCTGGCTGACCTCTCGCTTTAGCGTTGCTTGAGCGTCTTTGGTTAAGCCTTCAATGAGTGGTCTAAAGTCGTTTCTCAGAGCGTTGTGCAGCATCTCAGTATTGTCTTTAAGTGCTAACGCTCCTTGGTTGCTATCTAGCTGAGTCTTGGACAGTCCAGAAAAATCTGTCAGGGCATCTAAAATCTCTTGCTTAACACTTCTGGCCTTGCCTCTGAGATTCGGATCGGCCAAGTCCATCTGCAATTGTCGTGCAATATCACTTACGTCGATTGGAGCTTCTAGCTCAAAAGCGTTTTGATAAACGGGTGTCGCTCTTTCTTGACGCTTGGTCGCAAGCTTCTTGAGCACCTCATCAGAGGCTTTGGTTAAATCCACATCTGGATCAAGACCTTGCCGCCCAGTCAGCCTAGACTTTTTCAAACCAGCTAAGTAATCGCCACGCAAAATTTCGTTAAAGAAAACGTCTGCCGCTTCTTCAACCTGTAGCTGTCGGTTGTGGTAGAAGTCCCAAAGCTTTTGCGAGCCGGGCTGCATCTGCAAGTAACGCTGAATGGCACCTGCGTTGCTCATGATGCCTTGAGCCTCTGCCCGTGTTAGGTCAACACCAAACCTTTCTTTGGCAAAAGCAACTTTTTCATCAATGGTTTCGCCGCCATCTCGCAAAATGGTTTCAAGTGCGGTCTTCCCGTCCTTGCCGGGGAACCGAGTAGATGCTGTTCTAAACGCACTGCCTGCTAACTGCGCGGCCTTAGTTCCAAAGGGGATAGCGCCAAAGGCAGAGCTAACCATCAAATCATCGGCAAGTTTTGACGTTTTAAGAGGTGGCCCGTCAAACGCTGCGGATATCCCAGCTCGACCTGCGTACACCGCACCGCCGCCAAGAGCCGTTCCACCAGCGCCGCCAGCAGCCGCACCAAATGGGTTGCCAGTCAAAAAAGCACCACCAACTAAGCCAGCCGTACCGACGCCTAGCTCGCCAAGAAATTGTGCAGTTGGGCCAGCATAGCGAGCGGTATCGACAAGCAAGTTGTCTTTGAACTCTTTGACTACCTCATTGCTGTATGGGTCGATGTAGGCAATATCTTCGTCTTCATCTAAGAAGTAGTAATCAACAGGATCTATGCCGCGCTCTACCAACTCTGGAAATCGTTGCTGTGCAAGCCATGCGGTTTGATAGCCTTGGTCGTTTGACAAGCCTTGAAGTAGTGCGGTGCCGACACTCGACTTCTCTTCTTCCCGACTCATGAGCTGCTGCTCTCTTGGGGTAGGAGCGACCAGCTCTGATGTCATTTCAAGCATGTTTTGTTCGTGCACTTCTGCAAACCCTTTCTTTTTCAAAAGGTCATCGACAGTCTCGCCGTCTGCCACGGTGTACTCAATGCCTTGGTAAGTTACCTGCGTGGTCATCTATTAATCTTCTGTAGGAACATTTGAAAAATCGGTGTTCATCGTTGAGCTTTTTGTTTCTGGTCGCAAAGCCGTGCGAAGGATTCTGGCCTCCTTGCTCTCTTTTGCGGCAAATCGACGCAGCTCACCAGTTTCTTCAGCGGTCAAAAACGGGTTCTTCTTCTGCCAGCCAAGCTCCCAAGATCTAGCAACCCTAAGCCTATCTGAAGCAGTTTCTGCACCGTCCAAAATGCCTTCTTGGACGGCTTGGTTCCAGTCTTCCGCCCTTTTAATGTTTAGGTTGCCAATTCTTTGCAATAGCGCAGCTTGTTTCAAAGCACCTTCGTAGGTAGACGCAAGAGTTGGCGATGCCGACAAAAACAACCTCATTTCCATCTCGGTAATCGCGCCTTTTGTTTGGCCCACCAAGGCCATTGCGATTCTTGTTCCAAGCGTGTTTACAAGCTCTTGATCAGGGATGTCTGAGTCATAAATAATGCCCAAATCTTCCAAAATTTTTCGAGTGCCCATAGTCCCAGCTTCAACTACACCAAAGCCGTCTGGCCCCAGCTTTTGTAGTTGATACAAAAACATGCTGGTCAATTGGTTTTGAGAAATGCCTTGTTTCGCTTCGTCTGCCCACTCTTTTTCTAACTCATTTAGCGTTTTTGCGGACTCTTTGTCGTAAGTGGTTTCAGGAATAGTGCGCGAATCAATCGTGATCTGCGAGTCGGGTAGCTTGATTTGCGTAGCGCCCGGTATTCTTCGGATAGCCGCTACTTCCACTGGATTGCGAGGGTCAACCTCGATGGTGACGCTCTCACCAGTTTTGGGATCAGGAACCTCATAAATCAAAGGGTCATACGGCTTACCAGCAAGCTTGATCCTTTCAAGCTCTAGCTTGTTTAGATAATCTGTTGCCGCCCTCTCATCTGTCATAGCCATCTGCATGGCCTGCAAACCAACCTGTCTATCTAGTGCGATACGGCTTTCTCTATCTTTGCGTAAACGCTCGTTGAAGTTTGAAAACCCAATCCCTGCACTACGAAACGCACCAGCAGTTGGGTCAGCAGACAGCATGGCCCTGCCAATGTCCGAAGCCATGTCGTAAAAAGTTGGTCGAGTAGACTGAGAAAAATATGGCGCAAGGCGCTGGGAGTATTTTTTATAGCTTGCGTCAAAGTCAAAAGGCTTTGGCTGCAAAGCTTTAGCCATTTCTTCGATTTGTTTTTGAACAGGGTCTGCAAGCTGCTCCGTATCCAACTGCTCCATATCCAACGGCTTCAAACCCGTGCCGCTGCCGTACTCTTCCATTGCATTAATTTCGCCGCCATTGCTTAGGCTTTGAATCTGCTGCTCTAACTGCGCTCTATTTATTGCCATTACTGGATGCCACTCCCTGAAAGCCGAGTCGCTGGGTTAAAGAAATTACCCACCGCACCCAGTGTCGCAAGACCTGTACCCACACCCGCCTGTAATGCAGATGGATCTGGTGTGAACTGAGTCTGGAACTGCGTCTGACCCGCTGGTGCCATCTGCACAAACGGCATCAAGGATTGGTACTGAGCCAGTGGCGCTTGCTGAGCCTGCAACAAGCCAGCACGTTGCGCGTCAAGCTGTCGCTGACGCTGCTGCTGTGCCATACCGCCAATGCCCTGTAAGGCTGCTACGTCCTGCATACCAGCCTGCTGAGCCTGCGACCCCAATCCACTCATGAAGTTGCCGTAGCCCGTCTGAGCAGCCCCTAGAGTCTGCCCACCAGCAGCTTGCTGCGCTCCAATCTGACCGTACTGGCCTGCAAGCGTTCCTGCCACGTTCATGCCTGTTTGCCCCGCTGCCTGTCGAGCAGCCGCACTCTGCTGACCATACCCTGATAGGGCTTGGCCTAAGCCAGTGCCAGCAGCAAAACGCTGTTGCGCTGCACTGCCAAGCTGGGAGCCTAGCTGTTGCTGAGCGCCAAGCTGCTGCTGTGCGGTTTGCTGCAACAGGTTTCCGTAACCCGTTCCTGCCGAATAATCTTGACCGCGAAGGCCAGCCAAACCAGCCGATGCGGTTCGAGCAGCCTGTCGCCGTCTTTCGTCTTCACCGATAGCGGTCTGTTGCGCTCGCTGAAAGCCTTGTGAGCGCAATCCGCCAACAGCCTTGCCCAAGCCCCTACCCATCGCTTCGAGACGCTCTTGGCCCGTTAGACGCGCTCTGGAGCCGAATGCTGACTCACCACCTCGCTGTATGTCTCCAGCAATTGCGCTGATGTCTTGCCTAGCAAGCCCTTCAGTCGCATCTTGGATCATCTGCTGTACGACTTGATCTTCGTATGGGTCTTGGTACTTCGCCGTCTCTGCCGCTATGTCTAGCTCACCTGTGGTGCCTCGAAGCAGATCCTGCGACTCAGCCAAACCACTGCGTAGTCGTTGCGCTTCAGAAAGACCAAGACCTCTGGCTCTCGCCAAGTCCATGCCAAATCGCTGAGTATCCCGCACACCCCTTCGTGAAAGGTCGCCAAGGTCACCGCGCAAACGCTCTTCAGCGGCTATGGATCTACCACGGCCCTCCTGAGTCCCTCTAAGCGACTCCATGAGCGCACGGTCTCTTTGGTCGAGGGCAAATCTTGCTCCTGATCTTTGGGCTTCCAGCGCCCTCTGAGACGATATGGCTTGGTCTTCTAAGCCGCGCTGAAGTGCAGTAATGCCTTGTTGACCTCGGCGTTGGGCTTCTTCAATGAATGGCTGTTGGATGCCAACATTGGCTCTCGCAAGCTCCATTGCTCGAATTTGATCAGGACTTAACCCTGCGATCTCTTGGGGAATGACAATCGGGCGACCTTCTTCGTCAAAGAAAGTGCGCTCTGCTGCGCGGAAAGCGCCGGGTATGAAGCCGCCTTCACCGTCCAAACCAAACAATAGCTGCTGGGTTATCGGGTCAAGACGCTGTTCAGTCTTGGTTACGCCTGCAACAAAAGGCTGCGATGTGCTGCCGCCTTCTTGAAACCGACGAACCCTAGCCAGTTGGCCCGGCGTCAATATGCTCACGCTGCTGCCTCCTTTGGCTTATCCGCAAATTCTGCGAATAAATCCATCATCTCGTACATGAGTGCTGTACCACCGTCTCGGCTTTCGCTGCCGTTTGGTGTCAGCGTGATTATGCCGCCTTTGCCTTGTGCTAAATCAAACGCGCCAGCACCTCTTACTGCCCGACCCGTCATGACGAATTCGCCGTCTGACAGCATGGCAGGCACATCATCACTGATTTCTGTGCCTTCGCCGTTGATGCCGCCGTTCATGCGCTCAAAGTCTTCTGTCGCTACGTTACCGCCCTTGGCGTAAGCCATCGGCATGACCGAGCCGCCGTATCTGGCTGACATAATCGCACCGCCATAACGAGCCGCTACAGGCTCCTCTTCAGGCGTTTGCCTGCCGCCGCTTAGCGTGGGTATTGTTCCCGCTGGCAACAAACCGTACTCGACAGGATTAGGTGCAGGTTGGCCTGTGCGCCGTGCAATCTCGGCTTCGATGTTGTATCGGCCAGTTGATCCTTCTTGAGTGAGCGGGGTCAAGGCTACACCTTTTCGGTTCTTAGCCTCGTCATATGCCAGCTTGCCAAGCAAGCCTGCTGCTCCGATAGCACCTAAATCACCCAACCCAAGACCGCCGCCCTGTCCTCCGCCAAATAAACCGCCCAAACTGCCAAGGCCGCTGCCTTGTCGCACTGGGCCAGACGGCTTGCCCTTCAGGAAGTCTTCTATCAGACCAAGACGGCTTTGCCCCGGCGTACCACTTCCACCCAGTATTGCAGGCAGATTGAAGCCGCCTGTAGCACCTACTAGGCCGCTTTGTTGAAGCTGAGCAAGAACCTGTTCTGGCGACAATCCTTGAGCTAATCCTTGTTCGATAATGGCAGCCAATTCTGGATCTTTGGCAAGTTCACCTAAATCTACACCGCGCTCAAATGCCGATCCTTGCGTCCCATAATTGGTTAACCCAGTAGCGTCACCAATGCCGCCCAAGAAGTCACCAACTCGGCCAAAACGACCAACATTATCGGCACCACCACCGCTGATCAAGCCGCCTGAGCCACCCAAGAGATCCCCTAAACGACCAAAACGACCAGCATTATCTGCACCACCACCACTTATAAGCCCAGCAATACCTTTGCCTGCACCGCTGGCACCGCCCAATAAATCGCCTAAGCGACCAAATTTACCAAGGCCATCTGCACCACCACCACTTATAAGTCCAGCAATACCTTTGCCGAGACTGCCTATACCCGAAGAAATGCCTGAAACAGGATTGCGTAAAAAATTTCCTGCGGCTTTACCAATGCCGCCAAGAGATGCAAGACCCTTGCTCGCTGAAGCGGCAGCACCAGCAGCACCAGCAGCACCAGCAGCAGCATCAGCGCCCGGTATAGGTGCAAAAGCACCAGCGAGAGCTAAGGGGCTTGCCCTACCTTTAGCTACGTCATAAACCGTAAATGCTTTGTTTGCCATTGCCGCTAACGGTTGCCAAGGGCCGGGTATGAACTGAGCCACCGATGCAATCGGCTTGATCACCTTCTTTGCAACCTTCTTGACGCTTTTCCACGTCTTTTTGAGCCAACCGAACTCTTCTAGCCCCGTAATTGGGTTGAGACTTGCGATACCCGCGCCAACAACAGTCGCTTGCGGGTCTACGTCTATTTCCATCAAACGCTTTTCGACAGCAGCCTCAAACTCTGGATCTTCCATTGACTCAGGAGGCAAAACGATTTCGCCGTTGCGAAGGTGCGCCAACGTGACATCGCCACCCCGACCAGCTTGAGAAAGCTGAACAGCAAGGTCTGCCATAGGAGCGTTAGAGCCAACTTCAGCAGCATTTATCAAGCCGTCAATGTACGCTATTTCGCCTTCATCTTCGGCTTCCCCACGAGCCATCATCAGCTCGTTAATCGTGTTTTCTAAGTCTTGGTTTGGGTTCCCAGAGCCTGACATGTCAGGGATTCCCATCCCCATGCTTTCCGATTCATCAAGACCTTCAACAGCGCCTTCTAGCAAGTCCGCCTCAAGACCAGTAAGGGGGCCGGGAGTATCAACCTCACCGCCCTCTGCGTATTGCTCAACACCTATCGGCATATCAGCGCCAATCAGGTTTTGAATTCGACTCTGTAGCATTGCATCCATTATGGTGTACTCACGGTTACAGCCCCAACGCCAGCGGTGATCGCCAGTCCCGTTGGGTAAGTTTGATGGCCGTACAGGTCTCTGAACACAGTGCCGTCAAACGCTTGATGTATTTGGTTTGTAGTATTGAAGATTATACTACCCGTTGCAAACTGAAGCTCGCTTATCTGGGTGGCATTAAAATGCGGAGAAATCGTGTAATCCACCGCCCCAAGGTTTAATTCTAGGATACGAACCAGCCGATTAAACGTGTCTGAGCTGACAGAATCGCCCTGAGAAAAGGGCAATTGGGTCTGAAGCAGCCTGCTCATGCACGTCTGCCGCTAGGCTGGATGTCGATTCGGGTAGAACCAAGCCTCCACTTATATCCCTTCTGCTCAGTAGCCGTGTTGTCATCGTCACTCTCAAACCGAAAAGCTACCTGACGCGCCCTAGTCCGCACATTGCTGAATGTGGTTGTCGGCGTGACTTGAGTTGTGGAGTCGGTTGTTAAGCTCTGGCCGGGGTAATCTCTGCTTTTGAGCACAATGTTCATGGCAGGATCTACGCTCACACCTGTCTCAGTGACAAACTTCATGTCTGGAATAATTTGCTTAACAAAGGTAAACGAATCGCCAGATGAGATATCCAAGTCGGCGCTCTCGATGAAAACGCCAGTCATAGCGTCTTCATAATCGTCAAAGCCAGTTTCGTGCTCAAACACGCACTGCTGAGAGCTTGTGGTTGCTGTGGCGTAAGGCAGATCCTCGATGCCTGCATCAAGCCATGCGTAACGCGCCAAGCTACCCACAGACCAATGGTTTTCTTCGTAGTTGTAGATGACGTATCGGCTAATCTCGCCAGTGCCGTCTTCGATGCTCGGATAAAAAAACCATATCTCGCTGAACTCAGTGTTACTGCCCATGTGACACTTGAACGCTTGGTCTAGGTCTATGTCTTCAAAAACGTACTCTTGCACCGTGCAAGGCAGGCGCTTAACCGAGCCGCTGTAGAAGTAAAAACCAGTTTTGCTGGCATAAAACACGCCGTTTGGCGCATTCACAGCCGCCTTGGGGGAAAGCAGCCCAGAGCCTTCGTTGATCAAGTTGATCGCAAAGGTGAGTGGAGGCCCGATAAAGCTCATGCTGTACAGGCTGGTGTCGGTGAATATCAAGATTTCTTGACGAGACTTGATTCCCCCAACGATGAATGAGCCAGAAGATAATCTCAAAGAACCCGCCGTATTCGTGGCTGTAGGCTCAAAGTCCAACTCATTCTCTTGATCGGAAAACGCCACCAGCATGGGGTCAATTACGCCAGTCCTGCTGCTACCTGATATCGGATCTGCGCCAAGAACCACCAAATGGCGGTCAGTCTCTGAAGTGATGACCTGAAGCGCCACAGTTGGCACTAAGTTGGCACCAGTGACACCAGAAAGCTCAAGCGCCCTCACACCAGTTCCGTTGTTTTCAACCCAACGATATATGCCTGCGCCGCGAGGATTGATAATCAGGTTCTCGCCGTAGTTGTCGTGCGTCCACAAGCGAAGCTGGTTTATTGCGCTGATCGGTGATGCAGATCCAAAGCCGCCAGAACCCCATGTATTCAAGCCCCAGCCAGTCGATTTCAGAAAAGTGTCTAGTCCAGTGTTGATTTGGTAAGCACCGACCACGCTGGAGCCGCCATTTCCACTGTCTGATGCGTTGGCCGTAACCGTTGCGCCAGACGTGTCTTTGGCGGTTATTGTGTAAGCGTTGACCGAGGTGACAAGGTCGATTTGATATTCTTGGTTCAAAACGTCTGCGGTTATCAACCCGCCAAGGGAAGCCGCTCCGCTGAACGTCACAAAGTCCCCATTTACCGCGCCGTGCGAGGTATCGGTGACTGTAATCGTTGAAGAACCATTGGTTGCGCCGAAAGTGACATCACCAGCAGACGTGGTTGCCCTTATAGGTGTTATGTCGTAATAGGTGCCGCCCTCTTCGATGTAATACTTGAACGTAGAACCGACACCAAGGTATCGAACCCCGCCAAGGCTTATCCAAGCATGTAGAGCACGACCAGTGCCAAGGTAGTTGCTTGCGCCGAGCTTTTGCCAGCCACCTACCTTTTCGACACGACCCTTTCTGAATCTTACGAGGTTACCGTCTACCCAGCCGCCTTTAGCCGAGTAGTCGGTGCCTTCCTTGTCGATGCCCGGTTGAAAATCTAGTGTTTGTAGTGGCATAAGCCATTACGCCAACCGAATAATCGCGCCGGTAGCCGTTGGGCTAGGAAATACAATGGTGAAATCGCCAGCCGTGCTAGTTTTATCACCACCAAAATCGATCACTGCACACGCTTTATCCGACTGTGTGTCGTTGTAGATCATGCACCCACGCGCCGTGACAGTGGCTGTGCCAAATGTCAGGTCAGCAAAGTCGCATACCGCAGTCGTGCCAGAAGTTGTTGGTGTCACCGACGTAAGCGTATTGCCGCCAGACGTGTAGTTGGTTCCACTGGCTTGACCTGTGGTCGTGAATGCAGTCGTAGCAGCGCCCAATGTCGCACTAGACGTGTAAAGCGCAAGCTTAAAAGCGTTCCCGCTTGAAGCGGTAAAGTTATGAGTTCCGACCAAAAGCTCCTGCTTGAAGCTAGTGGGAATTGCGGAAGTGATGGCCATATCAAATCTCCTTGATTATTTTTGCCATGTCTTCATGCCCCTGAGACGCAAGTAAACCACGAATCGTAACTCGGTCAGAAGCAATAGCGTTCTTCATCCCCATCAATATTAGAGTATAAACTTGGTTGCGGAAAGCCTCCGCTTGCAAACGAATATGCGGTTCAGCTTCCTCTGATATCCCCAAAATCTTCCTAGTAGTCTCTTGCGCCCAAAATTCTGCTTCGTGACCACGGTTTTCAGTGGTTGAAACCATAACCTGACCGACTTGAAAAACACCCCGTGACATAGCTACCCCTTATACGGTTCTGGCGATGACGGCAGTTCTACCGTCTCTAAATTATGCTTTTTAACCATCTGCGCCAGCTCTGAGCGATTGCAGACCACCCATTCACCCTCTGGGTTTGGCATTGCTACCTTTGGATTCGGCAAGCGATGGTAGCCGTACAGCCTGTCCTGAAGATCTACGTTCTGATCGAGTAGGGACGATCTTGGGCTTACACCAACCTTGATCCCAATAGCAATCATCTTGCAAATCCAGAACTCAAGGCAGGCTCTGCCAGCCTCTGCAAAATGCAGGTTGTTTTTATAGCTGAAGTCCATGCCAAACAAGTCGATTTCACCCACCTTGTTCCACGCGGCAAAGGCTAGGGCATAAGCCACAGTGGTATTCATATAAGCGCAGCGTTGGTCTTTGATAACCTCTTCAAGCGGGTATTCAACCAACGCAGGTACGCGCTCATCCAATTCGCAAGTATAGATAGGCTTGTCAAACGTGGGCAGTAGCTTACGCATCACCTCGGTTTGATTGCCTGCATCGTCGGTATCTAAAAACCGACTGGCGGGATCGAGCATGAACACGCGATCACAGTCGAAAACCGACAAGGCTGAGTTGATTACCCAAACCTCGTCCCATTCGACGCTGTTCTCTTTTCCGATTACATAGTCGATCTGGGAGGCTCCCAGACCGATAATTGCTATTTTCTTGCCTTCAAGTTCTTTGATTGGTTCCAATTAGGTTACCCCTGTACGCAATAAGTCATATCGATACTCGTCTCGGGTTCCACGGCCTTCGCTCAGATTCTTCATCCGAGAGACGCCTTCCTTGAACCGAGCCTCGAAGTTGGCTATCACGTCAGGAGCTTCTTTTAGGAACACAGCAGCCTCTACCAAGGTGCCGTAAAGCAAGGGATCAGGGTGATCCGTTGATAGAATTGTAGTGCCTGAGTCGCCACCAACCGTCAAAGACGCTGGTTTGTACAGGTAATGCAGCTCTACCGTATAACCAGAATCTGGTACAGGCGACAGCTCAAAGGCTGTTTGGTCAAACAATGAGTAATACTTTGGCCTTCCAGTCGTTGTCGTGGTTGGGCTGTATTCCTTAATGAATGACGGATGCTTGAAATCCAGATAATGGTACTTGTTGTTGCTATCAATAACCGCCAATGAAAACGGAGCAAAGTAGTCGCTTGGCGTAGCCAAGAAACGGTTGCTTGTTGACAACGCACCTTGCACGTTCTTTCTTTGCTCTGGTAGCTGAACCATCTTAAAGATTCGGCTCTCAGACTCTTTGATAAACGTGTTCAGGTTGTTGTTGAACGTAGTCTCATTGACCTGCAAGTAATCTTGCACAGTCGATTTTAGCGTTGCCAGTGTGAAGCTCATGACGTTGTTACCTCCACAGTGCCAACACTACAGGTTATTCCAAAAGTTTGCAAAGTTGTGCCCAATTTACCATTCCCAACATTGGTGTATACGGTAAAGAAATTGTTGTCGTTACCGTTGGCCGCTTGATCTGGTCGAGTGATCTGCAATGCCTGCGGGTCAATGGGCGTTGGCCGAGGCATGAGCTGTGGGTGCTTTGGCGACCACTGGTCTGGGCCTACCAACAAGCCATCCCACGTCATTTTCATGTCACGCAGACGATAGCGAAAGCCTGTGATGTCACAGATGCCGTAGGCTCGTTTGTTGGATGCGTAAGCCATTAGCCTAAGTTATACCCGCGTAGATCAGGGGCAACCCTGAACGACACTCTGTCTTGGTCTTGGCTTAACGCCCTTTCAAACTCTTCTTCGTAAAGCTGCTTGAGCATAGCAACCTTTTCAGGCGCTCTCTTCAAAGCTATGTAGTACGCAAGACCAGCGGCCAAGCAGGGGTAAAACCGAAACGGCACTTGCAGCGTGTTTGCCCCAGCGTCTGCGTCATCCATTCGGCTGAGCACGTTCAAGTACAAATCGTACTTAGATGTCTGATCTGGTGCAGGCCAAACCGTGATGGTTGGGTTGATCTGCTTGTCCACGAAATACTGGTTAGGCTTGCCAGTGCTGGTCTTGGTTGACAGGTTCGCATACTCAGACCGAGACATGCGGGTCAAAGGAACGTCCGTTGACACTCCGCCCATCGTCTCCCTGATGAAGACATCAAGCACGTCGATTGTTGCGGTTGGGTTGGTCGTGTCAATTGTGTAAGAGGTCGTGTCTTTGACCATCGGCAACGTCTTTTGGTTGATCGTCCACTGATTCAAACCACGGTTTGCCCACTCAGCGAGCATCAGGTTAAGGGATCGATTGGCCGTCTTTAGGTCATAGCCCGTGCGAAGCTCTAAGCCGCAACGCTCAAAAGCTTCTTCAACGTAGTCTGCTACGTCTAACTCGAAATCTTTACTTCCGCTTACGGCCATCTTTCTTCTCTGGTGCGTAGAGGTTATCGAACACTTTGTTCACGTCGAGAGTGTAGTCCAAATCGCTCTTGCTGTAATGGATATGTTGACTCGGGCGGAAGTCTGGTGCGCCCTCGCCTACTGAGAACCATGCAGGGTGCGTGACTCTAACTCGGTTGTTGGGTAGGGCCACGATATTGCCCGTCCAATCACCAGCATCAAGTAGTTGCATAACATGGCTTTGCTTATGCTGAGCAGGATCGTCGGCTATCTCATTTTCGGCATAATCAACAGTGAATAAGTATTTTGCCGGATAAAATTCACCGTCTATTTTGGCGATCCAAGGGCATGGAGTGCAACGATCTAGCACATAAACTGAGTGGTGGTATGACGAGCAATCCCACGGCTGCGCTGCCCAAACAGGCATTGGATCAGGCCAACCTTCGTAGTCGGCGTCCGCTGCCAGAGCCGTAATGGGCATCCTTGCCCACATAGCTCCGCCGTGGACATTCGGCTCGTCTTCATCACACTCGGCCCCCGTAAAAATAACTTGGAAGCTCAAGCACCTTGTCGGCATTGTCGTAACCGCGATAGCCATAGCGTGTATGAACTCGCCATGAAACTTTTCGTGGTTATGGGTGTACTCGCGTCTTACCCAGCACTTAAAGTACGGGATATTGCTCTGTAAGTACGCCATTTAGCGACCATACAAGCCACTGTTTTTGCTTGATGGCTTCTTCATTTTTACTGCGCCACCTTTTTTCATGCCGCTCGGCTTCTTAATGGTGCCGCCTTTATTCATGCCACCCGGCTTCTTGATAGTGCCGCCCTTGTTTCTCATGACCCTTGTGCCAGTCATTTTTCTTCTGCTCGGCGTAGGAGTAGTCGTTTTTGTAGCTGGGCGTTTGGCTTTAGGCAGGCTACGAGGCGTCTGGCGCTCGTAGTCATCCACGCTGATAACATTGTTATCGAGAGGAGATTTTTTCTTTTGAAAGCGACGTTGGTG
>UEXM01002385.1_pt1 | contig 13428 bp, 35 predicted proteins | sample 1796661 | NCBI WGS metagenome assembly UEXM01 (sample SAMEA4772469, study PRJEB27181) | metagenome | reverse complement strand
GGTGACTCAAGTGAGTCGGGGGGAAGGCGCGGAGAGAGTCTATCTCCCTCTCACCCCTATAATGTAACCAGTTTTGGGGAAATTGCAACCGGTTGTTACAACCGGAGACAAGTGCTCAGCCGCCGCAAGTGGCGTGCAGGGCGGTAGCCATGCGCTCAGCCGTCTCGACGAGCACAGTGTCACAGACCCAGGACTTGCGCTTGCCGGTGTGGATGCGCCACACGCGACCGCCAGCACCGCAGGGCTCCCAGGCGTAGCCGATCGCCTTGGGCGGCTGCCGGTTGGAGCGGGTGTTAATCCGCATCCCGTGAAGGGTCCAGCGATACTCGGTCTTCTTCTTCTTCTTGAACATTCAGGCTCTCCAGAGCGGTGGCGGGGCGGGAGTCTATCTCCCTCTCACCCCTATAATGTAACCCGTTGCGGGGAAATCGCAAGGAATATCTTGTCTCGATTTGTCTCAGTCGGCGAACGCCCACGAAAGGATGCGGAACCCGCGGATCCCGGCAGCGTGGACGGCAGCGTGGACCTCGGTATCCTGGCGGTCGTCGTTGACGAGCACGCGGAAAATGTCGGTGTGGGTCTTCCCACCGAATCCGGGCTCGTGGAAGGTGATGCGGGCGGTGCGGAACATTCTCTCTCCTTCTTACACCTATAATGTAACCTGTTTTAGCGATCTTGCAACCGGTTGTGACAACCAGAGACAATCAGACGATCTTGATCTCGCCGGGGGTGTCGTCATCGCGGAGGATATCGATGGTCTCGCCAGCAGAGATGAAACCGCGCGAGCAGGACGTGATCGTCGTCACGGTGATGAATTCTTCGCCATGATGCGCCCACCAATCGCGCACGACGGCGGCGAAGAAGGAACCACGACCATGATCGGTCGTGATCTCGATGGTGGTGCCGGGGGCAAAGGAAGTGCGGGGGCGGTCAGTCATTCTCTCTCCTTCTTATACCTATAATGTAACCTGTTTTAGCGATCTTGCAACCGGTTGTGACAACCAGAGACAATCAGTCCACTGGGGACCGACTGCCCATCACGATCTCGCGAGCGTGGGCGGGGTTGTCCTCGCCCGCCGCCATCCTGACCGCCGCACGGGCAGCCTGCACGATCCCCTCGTCGATGTGCATCTCGCTAAACGAGAAGCGCACCGGGGCAGCGAGCCCGTGGGGGCAGGACACCCGCCACCGCGCGGTGTGGTGGTCGGGCGCAGCGTGGTCGCGGTTGACGATCAGCGGTTCCATTCAATCCTCTCTTTTTACTCTTATAATGTAACCCGGTGATCGTGCTCTGTCAAGCAGAAATCACGCGGATCGCGGGGGCGTGGCGGTCGTCCATAATGTCGAGCACTGCGCCCTTTTCAATAAACCCAGCCGGATTGGCTTCGAGCGCGCTGACCACGATCCAGTGAGCCCCTCCGCGTGGGAACCAGTTAATCAGCACAAGCGCACGGTACCATCCACGACCATAGGGGGTGGGAACCTCTACAAGTGTGCCGGGCGGCATTGGCGTGCGGAACATTCTCTCTCCTTCTTATACCTATAATGTAACCCGCCGGGTGGGTTTGTCCAGTAACGAAATGTCACCGAGTTGTCAGGTGCTCGTCAAGGGGCAGGAAGTAGGGCTTGACCTCTGGGTCTCCCAGGGCATTCGCCCAGGCTTCCACCAGAATCTTCAATTGATCAATTTCTTCCTGCGTTTTCGCCTGCTCCTCCTGACGGAGACGCTCGCGGTGGTCGCAGAGTGAGACGAGAACGCCCATCAGAAGGGCATCTTGGAGAAGATCGCAGCGAACTGCTCTGGGAGCATGATCGTGTCTGCGACCCGCTTGGCGAGACCGACGTGCTTACTGGTGGTCTGGGAATGGAAGCCACCGCCTGGGCTGGTGAAATTGCCGACGACGACGCCAGCGAGGGTGCGCTCTGCGATCTTGAGATCGTAGGACCAGAGGGAACGCCCATCGGTGCGGAGGCGACCGGAGCGGGCAGGGCGTCCAGCGGCGAAGGCGCGGACAACGGAATCGTTACGAATCATAGATACTCTCTTTTGCTTAGAGGACAAAGTAGCCAAAAAGGAAACCAAGGGAAGCCCATAAGGCATAGTCGGTGAATAAAATCACCATCGCTTTGTGTTTCGGGGTCATCTTCTCTCCCTCCTTCCCCTATAATGTAACCAGGGGATCGTGGTTTGTCGAGCGAATTTATGTCTCAGAATGTCTTTGTCATTCTGACGCTTTTCCACGGCACGCTCGTTTGTTAGCCATTTTCTTTCTGTTGGGATGGCGTCCAGCACCAGAACGAGATCGAGCAGCCACAGCGATAATGTTGCGACGTTTCGGCTTCTTCGTTTTGTTGCGTTTAGCCATCGTGGTGCTCCTTTTGGTTAAATAGTCACTGCGGAGGGAGAATGACCCCCCTTTGGATCAGATCTCGCGCAGTCCTTCCAAACCAACCCTGAAGCGTAAAGGCGAGCCCGTTGTTGACAAGTAGCTGCCACGCAGCAATCTGCTCCTCTTCGCTTGCGGGCTGGACGCCCTCGGCGATCATCACAGCTTCGTAGACGTTGGGTTCTGGGTTAATCAAGGGGTCCATCCAAATTCCTGAAAGATTGAGGCGAGCAGAACACAAATCAGGATACCAACGGAACACAATATAATCACGTCACATTGGAATTGAAGATCTTGGGCGCTCATGCCTCTGCCGCCTCGTAGCCAGCAGCGAAGGCGATCAGCATTTCACCGCGGGCATCCTCGTCGGCTGCGGCGGAACACAGCAGCGCCACAGCGAAGGACGCATAGATCCCCTCTGCGGTGATGGCGGCGTCATAGGCGCTCGTGGCGAGCGGGGTGTGGGTCAGTTCTTCCATTCAATCCTCTCTTGTTACTCTTGTAATGTAATCAGGTGATCGCAGATCGTCAAGTCACGGAATGTCACCGACGACGCTGGATCTCCATCTGAGCCTCAAACCACAGGTTCTCGGCTTTCATTCCCCCATCGGCATCGGGCGGGGTGTTAGCCAACTTCTGGACGACCGCGAGGTCCAGGGTGGAAAGATCAACCCAAGCCAGGGAGAGCCCCTTGGAGAGCCGGATCTTCTTCTTGGGTGCTTTCATCCAGTCCATGTTCTACCTCACAAGTGAAAAGGTGTGAAAGGAAATAACCTATCAGGTCCGTGCAGAGCCCCCGGTCAAGGGACTCGAACCCTTGAAGCAACCAGCCGAGAAGATGCTAACCCGTGCGGGAGTCGAACCCGCATCCCTCTCACCCCTATAATGTAACCCGCCAGGGCGTGTTCGTCAAGCCTCAGAGGCTACGATCTTTGTCTTAGAATGTCTCAACAGTCGCGGGTCTCCACGAGGAGCCGTCCAGGGACGCTGATAAAGTGCCGGGAGCCGTCGTTCTCAACGACCAGCCCGGTGAGCCGACCGCCGTGAACGCAACCGGTGTCTATGCCTGTGCTGTGCTCGCGCACGTCTGGACCAGACAGGAAGGGCTCGTGCCCAAAGACAATGTGCCCAAAACGTCCATCCCAGATTTCTGTCCAAAAAGGATCGTCTGGGGATTCATCACCCATTGAGCGAAACTTGCCCGTGTTCTTACACACAAAGCGCGTGCGGGAAACTTTGAGAAACTTCCGCTGCTTAGTCTTGGAAAGTCCCTTGAACTGCCCGATGGTTGGGAATTCTGTCCAGTTGCTCGGCATCCCGCCGTGAACCACCAGAATGTTGTGTTGCTCCACCTTATGGAACGGAACAAAGCCCTCCATAAAATGGATGTCTTCTGGGGAGAGATGGGAAGTGATCTCGTTTACCTCTCCCTCGCGGACAACTCCGCGCGAGACGTTGCGGCGATGCCGACGATGCTTCTCCTCGTGGTTGCCCTCAATGACCACGACGCGGTGGCGCTGGGACAACTCGCGGACGAAACGAATGACGCCAGGGGAGTCGTCCCCCTTGTCAACCAGATCGCCCACAAAGATGATCTCGTCGTCGGGCGAGGGGCGCAGGAGGTCAACGAGGCTCCGCAACTCGCGGAGGCATCCGTGGACATCACCGATGATCATCGTGCGCGGCATTCTGTCTCCTGTTCTCTGTCTTACCCCTATAATGTAACCAGTTTTGGAGATCTCGCAAGGTGTTTTGTGTCTCTGTTTGTCTCAGAAGCCGACCTTGCGCGCCTGGGGCTCATTCTCGCCAGGGAGAGACTTGACCGGTTGTGATCCCTTTGTGGGGACGGCAGCGAAGATCACGTCCTGCTGCTGGTCCTGGGTGGCTGCGAGTCGGAACGCCACAGCCTGGGCGGACAGGACAAGAATGTCGCGGGCGATTGTCTTGAGAATGGGGTTCATTTTACTCTGCCTTTGAAATGGTGGTAAGTTCCGTCACGTAGACGGAAGAAGTGACTTTTTCCCTACCCTGCGGGGTTGTGACTGGTTTAAGCCAGCGAACCATTGCTACGGGAAAGCGACTACCGGTGTCCTTCATTTCAAGGACAATCGCGTTACCCCAGCGATAGTGGTTTACAAGGGTTCCTTCTTTCATTGTTCTGCTCTTGAAAGTAGGTTAAAACGCCGCACAGGCAAACAACGGTCTACATCGCCACAACGGACTACATCGCCACGAAGATACTTCACATCCAAATAATGGCGTCCGTCCATTGTGTAAACTTGAAAAACGATGCCGATGGTGGCGCGGTTCATTCTGGTCCGCACAAGATCGCCAACTTGGAAAGGGTGCTTCATTGTTCACCACTTCTTGGGTGGAGTGGAAGCACCGCACTTTGGGCAGCGTCCTGAATACCACCGGGAAACCCAACCAGGGCAGCCACAATGGGGGCAGAAGAACTTGGGCTTCATTTTACCTCCGAAACAAGGGCGAGGTCTTCGTCGTCAGTCCACCACGTCTGGTAGGTCTCTGGCGGCTCGCCAGGGCGCTCCCTCCACACGACCGGCGCATCCCAGCGGATCCGCCACAGCATCCCATCCTCCCTCATGTCTGCGGAGCCGATGATAATGCCGCGCCCGTTGGTAGGGTGCTCGACAAGCGAGCCGATGGCGAAGATGGTGTCCTGCATTCTCTCTCCTCTCCCCTATAATGTAACCGACCGGGGCGACCAGCGCCACCCCGATCCTGTCACACTTTGTCTCACTTGCGGTCGATGGAGACAACCACCTCGGAAGTGGTGAAGTATGGGTTACGCGCGTATTCTGCGGTAGTCATCCACATACGCTGACACTTGGAGGCAATTGGCTTGGGAGCCATCATGTCGGTCAGAACGATGTGCCCGTCAAACTTACCATCATTGACGAAGCGGGTGGGAGCATCAAAGCAAGTTCCACCACACATCACACGCTCAGCCTTTCGGCGCTCACCCTTCTTCCAGACGTAAACCTTGTCCTTGGCGACATCGGTATCAAACGGAATCACGGTAAACTCGGCAAACTGCGCGAGGTTGTCCAACTCAGAGTAGAACGCTGCGAGCATCCCATCATCCACAGAACCAGACTGGTCGATGGAGATGGCGATCTTTGCCTGACGGCGCACGCGCTTTCCAGGGTGAATCTTTGGGAACCGCTTGTTGAGACGACGCGGAGTAGACCGCTTGTCGGCGCGCTGACTTGTGCGGACAAAGTAGCGAAGCATCTTCTTCCAGTCAACTTTGGTAGCCAACCGATCCTTGATCGTGCGCTTCATACTCTGCGAGACAGAGCCCCAGTTTCCAGCCTTGTCGGCTTCTTCTGCTGCCTTCTTCAACGCTTCCTTCATACGCTCTTTTGCGATCTCGTTGGCTGAGGAGTTTCCACCGCCCTCACCGAAACCCTCGTGAACGTCAAAGTCGTCATCTTCACCAAAAGGCGAGCCTTCGCCCTGGTCCTTAGATTCTTCTTCCATCTTCTCCAACTCAGCGAGGTACCACTCGTAAGTCTGGTTGGCTGGGAGGTGGGCAAACTTGCCCTCGCCAGGAAGGCAACCCTTCATAGGCTCACCACCTTCACGGAGAATAGGACCAGGGCTCGCCTCGCAGGGCAACTTGCCGTGCATCTCGGAAAGCCCATTGATTGAGAGGTCCATCGCAATGTTGTCAATTCGACGGATGCCGCCTTCTGGCTTGCGAGTCGTAACGTGCTCGAACACAAGATGGTAGAACTCATGCATGAGAACACCCTGCTTGTGTTCGTCCGACAAAGAACCCATAAACTTGGGGTTGTAGAACAACTCAAACTGCGCGGTGTCGGGGTTGACGCGGACGCCAGCCGTAGGCACAGAGTCGGTGCTGATCTTGTCGATGCGGCGCGAGAGCGCAGCGAAGAACGGCTCGCGCATAAGCAGCCGAGCGGTGTGGAGGTTAAGGTCAAAGGGCTTGTTGTCGTCTGCGGGCATGTGCCTCTCCTTGTTACTCTTATAATGTAACCCGCCCAGCCCTGATTGTCAAGGCTGGGTGGCTACGATCTTTGTCAACGAATGTCGTCGTAGTAGGGACTACCTGGGAGATAATAGCTAACTTTCAGTTCCGTGTCCATTTTCCACATTTGCCTACCTTCGTGGGAAAGTAGCAGGAATCTTTTTCTCTTGCTTCCAGATGGTCCTGAACCATAGACTTTGCGCTGGTATCTTTTGACCTCCAGCACAATGTAGGGCTTCTTCGTTGTCCTGTTTACAAGTAGGTCACCTTCTTTGATCTTGTCAATGCTACTCATAACGCCTCACTCCGTCAAAACTAAACCTATAAACCTGCTCCGACTTTGTGAACTTTACAACATAAAGAACATAAGGCTGTTCAACGCGGTCGTTGACCTCAATGATCACCCCAAACCCGTGCTTGCGAAAGAACGCAGGTTGTGTTGCACTGGTTGGGGCGACCAAATCACCGATCCTTAGAGCGGGCTCCATGAATCACGACCCGCGGAGGATAGTGACCATATGCTCGCTCACGCGGGTTCCGTTGGCTGCGGTAGCCTTGTGGAGACGGATGGCGTTGGTGCCGGTCTCGTCTTCGCAGTCGCCGATGGCGGACCAGAGCTTCATGCAGATCTCGCTCGGCATCGAGACAAACCAAGTCGCAAGGTTGGTCACCTGCGCGTCGGTCAGCGTCTTGCCGAAAGTGGAGGCGTGCTCCATCTTCTCGACCATAGCCGCGTGGTCGTTGATACCCCACTTCTCGATCTTGTCGAAAGAGCCGTCATCGAGCAGGTCTTCGATGCTGACCTGATACTCGTACTTCTGGACGAAGTCACGGAGAGCGACCGCCGCCTCAAAGCCAACGAAACCGGTGGCGAGGTTGAGAAGCAGGTCACGGTCGGCTTCTTCAGCGAACAGAGACAGGGGCTCGACGGTCTTTGCAAACCGAACCCAGCTACGACGAGACGGGTAGACCTTGTTGGGCTCGTAGTCGTCGGTGTGCTCAAGGTGCTGCCGGTTGCCGTTAATGAAGTCCCAGAGGACACCATCGACCTTTCCAGAAGACCAGCCAAGCCAATCCTCAACGGAGGGCTCCACGTCAAACACAGTCCAGCGATCCAACTCAGCCGGGTCCATCTCACCGACTTGGTACTGCGACCCATGCTCACCGCCATTGACGGCAGCGACGATCAAGGTCTCAGGGTGCAGGTGCCACCCGTTGATCTTGCGGCTGTCAGTAAGCTCGAAAAGACCCTGGCGGACCTCCATCGTGGCGCGGTCAACCTCATCGAGAAAGAGGACGACGGGCTCAGTGCAAGCCGTCACAAGCCAGTCGGGAGCGTTCCAAGTGGTAGCCTTGCGACCATCGGACAGATCGGTGGTGTCGGGCAGACCCAGGAGATCGCCTTCGGTCATCTGGGACGCGCGGCGCTCGACCACGGGAAGACCGCGCTGCTTAGCGATGCTGTAGACCACCTCGCTCTTGCCGACGCCGTGGCGACCACGGACGAGGACAGGGAGGCGAGCATCGAGGATGCTGGGGACGGTGGCGAGGAAGGTAGCGAAGTCGAACGACATAGAAACACCTTGGTGCTTGTGATGCGGAGAGAGTGACCATCACCCTCTCACCCTTGTAATGTAACCGGGCGATGCCGGTCTGTCAAGAAGTTTTTTTGATTATCTTCTGGTTCTCGGAGCGAGGGACGCTGTGCCCCTCTCACCCCTATAATGTAACCGGTTGCCCAGATCTTGCAAGCGGTTTCTTGTCACTGATTGTCGCAGCCTGAGACGAGCGCCCAGCGGTCAGCACGATCGACAAAGTGGGTCAGATTCTTCAAGGCACCCTTGTTGACTGGCTTGTTAAACTTGACCTCAAAAGCGCCCCAATCGCCGTCCCACATAGTGTGACCAACAACGAGTCCCACAGCATCAAGGATGCGGTGGCGGACAAGGCAACCAATGTAAATGCTTTTCATTCCTACCTCTTAATTGCGGACAACCAAAGAAGCCCACCTTTCATCCACGAACTTCTTGGAGTCACGAAGGGAGGAGTCCTGCTTCCCGCGCTCCACCAACCTGGCAACATCGCGCACCAACTTGATAAGTGAGATCTTTCCGATATTGACCTTTGTGGAGCTACACTCCCATCCAGTGTGGTGGTTCTTATTCAGAAGGGTTGCGATCTCCAAGGCATCGCGAAGACCCTGTGGGTCATCCGTGTCGAGGACAATCGTGAATTTTGCGCCCATCGTGTCTCCCTCTTACCTCTGTAATGTAACCCGGCGGCGGATCTTCGCCACTCTTATCTTGTCTCTGTTTGTCGCGCTTGGCGAGAGAGCGCACCACGACCGCACCTGCGATGATCGCCCACCCTGCGATGAACAGGGGGGCGATCAGGGCAGAGCGGATCTTACTGCCCACTTTTGAAGTCCTCGAAGATCTTGGCACGATTGTGGGCAGCCGTGTAGCTACTCAATTCTTCACGCGCACGGGCGGCGTAATCGAATCCCCCGTCAGTGTTAGGCTTGTTAGCCTGTCCTCGCATCGAATCGATCCTGATGAAATCGTAATTACGGGCGTCGTCGTTCTTTCTTCCAGTGCGCTTGAAGTAGTCGTGATTCTTGGCTTGAGCAATCGTGATAGTTTGCTCAGCAATCCAGCCCGAAGGCATAGTCTCGCGAGAAGGAGCGACCATTTTGACCCTGTTCCAACTGCCGTTCGTGTAATCTGGGTTGATAACGTAGTCGCGGACATTGATTCCAACAGAACGACCAGTAGCAGGATCAGTGAGGGTCGCGTTGATCGCGAACCCACACTTCTTGGTGTGGAGGGGGATAACAAAGTCAGTAAGAACAAGAAGGGTGTTTATGTTGACGTAAGATGAAGTGTTGTAATCATAGTCCTTAGTCTTCTGGCGAAAGAGTGACCCCAAGCCAACAGGCGAATTCACAATGTAGTCGTGTGCGACGCGGACGTGTTCATTATGGTGCTGGACAAACCAGTCCATGTCGCCCTTCAGTGCCTCGCACTTGCGGCGAGTGTGTCCGCGCTCGCGGCAGTAGCCACAAGTCTGCTGGGATGCCTTCTTGCCGGGGGCAATGCGCTCCTGATACTGCCTGATCCAGTATGAATCAGTCTCGCCAGCCTCGATAGAGAAGTCGTGACGCTTCTTGAGGGCGGCAGTCTTCTTGGGGCAGGTGCGCTGGTTGTGACCAGCCAGATGGCAGAAGCGGCAGTGGGACATGGATTCTCCTCTCTTGTTACTCTTGTAATGTAACCCGTTGGCTCAAAAGATCAAGTCACCAAATGTCACTCGTCAAGAGACGGGGCATAGACGGGATGATCACCGGGGACGATCGCGATCACCTCAAAAGAGGTCTGGTCCTGGGCGTAGTCAAAAGCAACCCCCTTATCGTGAGAGCCTGTAAAAGTGAAGGTGTGGGAGACTTCGCAGTCCAAGTTCACACAAATAGCAGTCCAGATCATGATCTTTTATCCTTTTTCTTGATCTTGCGAGGTTGTGGGTCATTTTCCACTTTGTCCGTCTTCTTGGGAATAAGAATGACGGGGACGATTGGGGTGACTTTCATTCTTTGTTCTCCTTACTTCTTCCTCAAAGAAAGGAAAGGCTCATCTTCCATTCTTGGATCAGAACAGATAAAATGAGTAACATTGTTGGGCAACTTTTCAACCCGAAAGTTGTTCCACTTGGTAGTCATTCCCCAAATGTAAGAAATCGCATCACCTTTGTTGTAAAAGGTTCCAGCAACGTCACTCGGATCGTCGTCCCAAAGAATAATCCACTTGTTCATTTCTTCTTGACCTTTGGCTTGACTTTCAGGAAGCGTTCCTCCACCAAGTAAACCTCAGCCGCCCCAAAAGGCAACACAAGATAACGCTTGGCACCTTTCGCAGCAGAGACAATCTTGTCATCTACTCCAAGAATGACGCCACCACGAGCCTTGAATGACTGACGGATCTCCTTATGGGGCAACTGCCCTGTCCGAGTGCAAATCATCCTGTTTGTTGCGCTGTAACCAGTGAGAAACTTAGAGTTTGGAATGATGTGATCATCTGTGCTGAAACGGGGCTTGCGCTCAATCTCAGCAATAACCTTCTTGGCATACTTATTGTTGATCATTTTAAGGAACGCACGGCGTTCTGGCACTTTGCCAGCCAGGACAGGAGTAGCAACATTGCCATAGTAGCCGCCGCCCTGGGCTTGGTAGTAACTGGAAATCTTGTAGCCAAGAGACTTGAATTTGGTGTTGTATTCTTCGTGCCAGTTAGCCAAAGACTCCTGGGCTTCTTCGCTGTTCTCTTTGAGAATCTTGTAGCACACGACCTTCTGGCGATCGGAGAGTGTGCGACCCTTGGTGATCTGCTCGCAGATAGAGTCTGCGAAGCCCTTTGCCCACTGCGAACAGGTGGGCAGTCCCGTGATCTTCCCAAGGCGGTCATAGATCTGCTGGTCGGTCAGTTCGCTCATTTTCTCTCCTTACTCCTGTAATGTAACCGGGTGATCGCCTGCTGTCAAGGACTTTCTTCCGCGGGGATCCAATCAGTAGCCCGCCACCAGTCAGATGATAGGTGAAAGTCACCACCGAGATCTATTACCTTAATTTGTTCGCCCTCAATGTCCAAAACCATCCCCATTTCTTTGGGAGACTGCTTCCAGCGGACAAGATCACCTACTTTCATTCTACTTGCTCCAAATAGCGAAAGAAGCCAATGTCCACACAACGCTCCGTGCCATCAATAAGGAAGAAGGCGTTGACAAGAGGGGACTTCTTGTCTATGCCTTCCGGTCTTTCCCACTTTGTTAGGAGATAGACTTTGCCAAACTTCCAGGGATCGGAGGGGAAAGGATCCTTGTAGCGATAAAGTCCACCGGGAGGATGAAGGCTCTTGAAAAGGGCATAGCCGTTGGCCATTCTGTCTCCTTCTTACTCTTGTAATTTAACCAGACGATCACAGATCGTCAAGTCACGAAATGTCGCGAGGCTCAATCTCCCAAGACCTCAACCATTCTTTGCGACCCTTCTTCATCGAGAGACCGGAAAGCACCGTAAACCAATGGACAAGAAACCAAGTTTCATTATCCGGCTCGTTTGAGATAATATCAGTTTCCAGAATGATTCCGTTCTGATTAAGGAATGCTGAGGACTGGATAAAGTCACCTACTTTCACTGATCACCTTCCAATCTTCGTCAACGGCGTTATTGTAATCACCCTTGTAAAATCCCGACAATTCAAGAACACGAAAGACGCCTGAATGTTCTGTCTTACCCACAACAAGGGCGACAGCATCTTCATCATCAGTCTCGGGATGACGAAACCTCACAAGATCACCTACTTTCATCATAACCTTCTTTTTTTATGAGTTCTCACGGACTGCGTGTCCGTCTTACTCTTGTAATGTAGCACGCGAGAGCCCATAGGTCAAGTCAAGGGCTCGTCAAAAACTTTATTACCTCTTTTTCGCAGAAGTTACGCCCTCCGTGGTCTGCCTTCGTCCGCTGTTTCCAAAGTTTTCACCAACCTTGCGGAACTTCATTCCAGACATAGCGGGCATAGACTTGGAAAGGTGACAAGATTTTCCTTGATTATGTCCGGTCACCCCCTTCCACGCGCGCTGGTAGCGGTCGCGATCCTGCTTAGAATCAAACGCGAGGATGGTAAGGTCGCTCATTTTGCCGTTTGCGGACTTGACAGCCAGATAGGGAACAGTCGTCTCCTCCGCACAATCAGCGCAGTGGTTCCGCTTGCCTCCTGCTCGCTTCTTCTCAGGGGAGAGAAGGTCAAAAGGGTCTTCACAAACAACGCAGTCAATCATCGTGGGCATCGGGGCTCTCCTTCTCTCTATAATATAGCACGGGGGTCGCCTGTTGTCCTGTCACAGAATGTCATCGTCAAGGGACACGATGTGCTGCCAGATGTTGGGATAAGCCCTCAATTTCTTACCACGATAGTTGACGTAGCGGTCGCCCGTGTGATCTTTCCCAAGATAGATAAGATGATCCATAGGACGGATCTTTCCATCTGCCTCAAATGCGCCGTGTCCCAAATGAACATCAAGGAAGCCGTGTCGGATAAGAACGTGCGTTGAGCGGTCAGAGCGAATCTTGTAAAGTTCTCCGACCATCAGTTCTGCTACTCTCATTCTACCACTCCGTTGTCCAACCGGACAAAGTAAAAGTTGTTGCTGCGACGCCATCGTCGTCATTATTCTTTTCTTCTTGTTTCACAAACCAAGAGAGAAATTGGAGGTCTTTGGCGATGCGTGCGGCAACCTGTTCGGGGTCGCTGGTGTCGCCAAAAGGAATAACAAACGAAATCTGTTCCATCTCTGCTCCCCTCTTACCCCTGTAATGTAACGGGGGGATCGCCTGGGCGCCAGTCACGGAATGTCACGGCTTAATGTAGTTGATTCTGACGCCTTTGGTGCGTGCCTTGTGGTTGATCCTTTCACGCTCTCTCCCAGAAAGCGGGACATTTGAGTTGAAGTCGCTAATAACTATTAATGTTTGTCCCGGCTTCATTAGATCAAGAACTCCCCATACCGCGAACCAAACCTCTGTGCCGCCTGCGGGTCTTATGTTCTGTAGGTTTGTCTTATGAGGAATGTAACCTGTGTTTGCTACATAAACTTTGGAATGTTTTGGGCGCCAATAAGCGATGGCGTTAGTCCAGGGTCGCCACTTACCACCCATTGATCCCGACCCATCGATCAAGTAAAAATCGGCTATTATTTTTATTGGAATGATTGGATGCTTGGCTTTTTTCAACACAGCCAAGTCAACTCTGCGGGCGTTTATCGTGTGCTTTCCAGTCGCTTCACCGTTCCAATCTAATTGAACGAGTGCTCCTTTCCGTAAAGACAGAACATAGCGCGCAACCTCGTCTGCTCTCTTTCTGGATAGTTCCTTGTTGTAGTCGTGTTCTCCGCATCCATCCGTCCAGCCTGTAATGATGAATCTTGTTTGGCTTGGGTGTTCTTGTAGGAAGTCCCTAATCCTTTTGCGGAGAT
>UEXM01002383.1_pt1 | contig 13435 bp, 14 predicted proteins | sample 1796661 | NCBI WGS metagenome assembly UEXM01 (sample SAMEA4772469, study PRJEB27181) | metagenome | reverse complement strand
ATTATATATCTAGTTGAAGATGGAGATTTGTCAAAGCCAGCTCTGTCTTTGGCTAATTTAAAAACTTGATCAATATATATATCTGCTTGTCTTTGAGTAACATTATAGTTGCCATCTTTAAAAGACTGGACATCATCTGCACTAAGTCTTATTTGATCGGACAGTCCTGGCTTACTATTTAATATTTTCTGCATGTGTTCGATGTTAACAGTGCTACCACCATCTTGACCGAATCTACCTGTGATTTGATTTCTAATAGCTTGTTTAGCAGCAGGCGTTACTTTGTAATTTTTATTACTAAATATTTGATATTTTCTTTGTAAATAACCACCAGAAGATATTTGATCTTTGATAGCTTGACTAAAGGTTGCTTGATCCATAATACCTTCTCTGGCAGCAACTTCTGGCAAAGCTTTGAAAGCTCCTGTCTTTTCCATTTTTTGAGATAAGTTATCTATAACTTTCTTTGCTTCTTCAAATTTTTTAAATAAAGCAAAACTTAAAGGATTATCTGGTGAAGAATTAAACTCACTGAATTTAGTTCCTTCTAATACATCCATAAAAGAATTCATCAATCTAACTTTTTGATTACCTGACAAACCTCTTATATCTTCTCTTTTTAACTCTTGAGATATGGCATCATCAATATTTCTTAATTTTCTTTCTGCTATTTTTACGTCACCTTCGATAGCAGGGGCAATCAATGATCTCATCTTTGCAGTAACTGGATCTAATAAACCTTTATATGTCAATGTTGATGCTACTTTACCAACGGCTGCATCTAAAGTAGATGTAGATTCTCCAAGTTTAAACCTTTCTATAGAACCACCAAGACTTTCTCCAGCAGCCTCAATACCTTTTCTTGGAAGGTAAGAAACTATTTCTGCTACACTAGTACCACCTTTACCAACTGGGATATTAGCAGAAGTTAAAGCAGTAGTTCCTTTTAAAAATCCTTTTATAGCACCTGGGATAACTGCCGTTGCTATTGCTCCTTCTGCTCCCATATGAACCTTGTTCATCAATCTACGATAAGAATCCTCTCGTCCTTGGAGCCCGAGTCTTTTATCTGTTTGAAAAGGACCTTGTTCAAAAAAGTCAGACACCGTTTCAGTATTATCAGTAGATACAATAGCGTCTGCCAAACCTGCGGCACCAATTTGTTGAATAGCTATACCCGTTTTTCTGGCTCTACTTATATTACCACCTTTTTGAGCAAGCTTTGCAGCTCGTCTAAAATTTTTAGTAATACCTAAAGTACCTTTGGCTACTAAACCTGCAGCACCTAAACCTGGTACACCAAACTGAACAAGTCCTTCTGTTATCTTTCCCGTCATACCGGCAGGATCAATACCTAATTTATTTCGAAGAGCTATTCCTCCCTCTTCAACATCTCTAGCTAATGTTTTTGTAGCACCAGAGAGATCTGATAGTATTCCAACAAATTCACCCACACCTTGGAACATACCTATAACACCAGAAGCAACACCTTCGCCCATTTCTGTTAGAAAACCTTCGTACTTAGGATTTTGATATGTACCTTTAGGAGCCGTGGATCGTGTTTCGGGAGACGCTGGTTGTTTAGCTAAATAAGTTTTAATTCTTCCAATGGCTTCTTCGTCAGAAATACCATCTTCGAAGGTATAGTCCACACCTCCGTAGTTCAGAGTCTTACTCATTAGGTTTTACTCAAGTCAATACCAGATTTAAATAGCTTTGGCATTGTATTCAATGGAGAAGAGTTTTCCACTTCATTTTCTTCCTCATCTATTTGATTACTTATAAAATATCTGTACAGGTCTGGATACAGACCTTTTAATTTATTAAGATCAATTTGTGCTCCTTGATCCGCATATCTTGAAACATGATCAATAAGCAGTCTTGCAGCATTCTCTGGATCAGCGGAAACATCCTTAACAAACTGACTACTTATGTTCTGATCCCAATTTGTTGCTAATGTACCGTCATTCTTAGATGGATTTGAAAAAACAATTCCAGCAGGTCCAGTATCTTTACCTATATATTCTTTTTTAATCTGTTCTCTATTTGTAGGTTTATATGTTCTTGTGTTGTCATAAATATCTTTGGCTATCTTTATACCCTCTGGAGTAAAAGAGTATGTATTTGGATCAGAGATATCCACAGTATCTTTTGTGTATCCTTCTTTAGGTGTAATCAACCCAAGCATGAAAGGAACGGAGATGGCTTTGTTATTTATTACTGCATTTCTAAGTGCTGCTTTAATCTTATTGTCGCTTAATCTTTCTGTTTGATCCATCTTTTTAAGTTCAACCAAATAGTTTAGGTTAAATTTCTTTTCTTCAAAATCAGCATTTGCTTTGGCAATTTCATCTTGCCTCATTTGACCAACTTCTGTCTGAGTTATATTGAAAATTTTTGCTTTCTTTTCTAAATCCAATGCTTCTTCTGCCAACTGCTCTGATCTTTTAGAGCTCAACAATCTATACATAACATTAGTTGATTCTTTTCTGTCTGCTCTAAGATCATCTTTTAAATCACCAACATCTTTTCCAAAACTCTGTAAACCTGCACCAAGACCTTTGGCTACATTAGTCAAGGCATTAGAGCTTTCGCCTGCGGCAACTTGAAGTCCAGCATTCATTAAGTTAAACCAAAACGCTTGTCTTCTATCGGAGTCATAATTTTTTTCTAAGTCTCTAGGATCATAACCGAGTAGCTTGATACCCTCATCATAAACATCCTCAAGTCCAATCTCTTTACCTTCTTTATTGAGTTCACCAGTTAAATCTTTTATAGCTTTATTGTATGTCGTACCTGCGATATCGGTATCTTTAAAATCTTTAGTTGTGGCAGTAGCTACTTTTTGCATAGATGCAGTTACATCTGCTTTTGCAGTAATTAGACCTGGATCTTCTGCTGCCGATAAATCTTGCTTACCTCTAAGATTAAGATTTTTACCAAAAGGCATTAGCTTGTTTACATCAAATTCTTCTTTGTTTTCTTTTTCTAAAATATTTTTATTAATATTATTAATGTTTGGCTCTACATTAGGCTCAATATTTTTATTCTTGTCTTCTGTTTCTTTTTTTAATTCACTTAACTTATCTCCGATTTTGGAACTACCAATCTCTCCTAATCCAAGAGTATCCCCTTTATTCCTCATAATATTAAATTTAGAAGTACCAAATAATTGATCAAGATTACCAGTGCTTCCAACAGCACCACCAAGATTATATCCTTTAACAGCACCCATCAACTCTGGCGATGATGCAAGAATACCCATAGGTTGTTTAGACATACCCGCTTGACGAAACATTTTTCTTTGTAAAGGATCGTTCATTTAACCTCTCCTTGGGCTTACACCTAAATTAAATAAATTACCAAGACCTCCAGCCGAACCCGCTGCCCCAAGACCTGCAATACCTAAACCTAACATTTGAGAAGTGGTGCTTGGACCAGGGCTCGTGGTTTTAGAATAAGTTTGTTGTAATGATGGAACACCTCTGAAGATATCAGACATAAAACCAATTTGTTGATAAGGCAGTGCTTGCTCTGCAAGAGCATTGGCTCTGTCGATATCTAGTCCTTTTTGTGTCTGACCTTGTTGTAGACCACCAATACCCAATAGTGTGTTTACATCTTGGACACCCATCTGTTGTCCTAACTGTCCAAGAGCTGCTGTTTGTGTTCCCATCTGTCCAATCTGTGCACCGAGAGCCCCCGTTGTTTGACCTAACTGACCAGTAAGTTGTGCTTGTTTTAATGCTTGTGATGCTTGCTGTTGTGCTAAATTCTGTGCTTGTGCAAAACCTTGTGATCTCAATTGTGCACCAGTTCGTGCTTGTTGATCCATAACATTTCTTGCAATCTCACCTTGAGCTATACCTTGTCTTGAACCACCAAATGCACCAGAACCTACGGCACTTGCACCTAATTGATTTTGTTGCATTTGACCTTGTCTTGCTATATCAGCTTGTGTTGATGCAATCACATCTTCGGTATACGGATCCATGAACTGTTGATAAGATGAAGGGTCAAAACCTGCTTGTGCAGTTTGCCCTATTGCCGATCCAATTGTTCCAAGTCCAGTGCCCACGGCCCCAATGCCTTGACCAATAGCTTCACTACCTTTTTGTAAAAAAGGTTGAAAAGAACCAACACCTTGTGTTGCACTTGTTATTGCTTGTTGTTGAGCGGGTGATAAATTTGCCAATTGTTGTTTAGAAAAAGGCATTTGTGAGCCAGGACCTGTCAATCCTTTTGCACTAGCAAAAATATCGGCAAGAAATTCTTCTTGAAAAGGAGCTAACCTTACAATTTGTTCTTGTTTAACTTCTTGTGGAGTTGCCATTATGCGGCTCCTTCTAATTGTGACATCATATCATACATTCTTGCGGCCCCAACATTCCTATCGCCACCACCTGCACCTCGAATTGCTTTTGCGGTTAAAACAAATTCACCGTCTGATAACCTAGCAGGCACTGAATCAGAAGTTCCCGTTCCTGGACCGTTGACCTCGCCACCTGCAGCTAAGTCTTCTGCTCCTTGTCTTTTTCTATTATCTTCAAAATATTGTTTACGCTCTTCTTCATCATCTAAATTATACATTTTATCGCCAATTCGTCCATACCCTAGTCTAGTTTTACCTACTGGATAGTCACGCATTTTCTCTCCCATTTTTTGTTCTTCCTCTCCCATCAAACCTGCTAACCCTAAACTTGCTATACCTGCTGTTAATCCTTTGTTATTTTTTACAAAATCACCTATTTGATTTATAATACCACTACCGCCAGCTTCTTTGATAGCAGTAACAGGTGTTGTAGTAGTTTGATTCACCATCATTTCTGGGCCTGATATATTACTCATACTTCCAGATGTAGGTAATTTTTCAAAACCTTTACCATATCCACTCATGTATGCAGTACCCCCTGCAAGTGCGGCATTTAATAAAGCTTGTTCTGTGTCTTGCCCTGCTGCAAGAGATCCAATGCCCGATCCAATTGAAGCACCCATCGGCCCGCCAAAGTACATACCAATACCCGCTCCAATAATTGGTGCAGCTTTTTTTAATGTTTTAGTAAAATTCTTAAATATACCCATAGCTTATAATACCAAGTAATTGTTAATTTTTCAATCCTATATCTGTGCTAACGCACTTGTTGTTACTCTTGTCTTCGATACATCTTGTATACTTGCCACCACATGTAATCTATTGGCTGTAGCTGCTTGTACTTTTATGGACTCACCACTTTGTAAAACTAGTTCTCTTGTTAGTAGTTCTATAGTTGTGTTAGCTCCAACAGCTTTGACCTTAAATAAACTAAACACCGCATTGCTTGTATCAACTAGTGTTACTGTAATTGTATCAGCATTACCACTATCTTCTGATACCAATATAGATGTTACAATAGCTGCGTTAAAGTCTGCGGTTGTTGGTACAGTAAACAAAGTTGTAAGATTTGTTGTAGTCAAATCAACTTTTGCATTTAAAAGACCTTGTATATATTGTGGAATACTGGTGATTAACATTAACGTCTACCATCCTGTCTTATATCAACTCGTGGCGTACCTAACTTATACTTTGTACCCAATGAAGTTGAATCAATCCTAAGTGCAAAAGACCTACCTCGCAATCTATAATCTAGTTTTTCTGTAAATTGTTCAATAGGACTAGTTGCAGATCTTTGTGTTGCACCTTGTGTTGTCTCATTAAAGTTAGACCCTGGGAAGTTTTTGGCTTTCATTGTAAATGAAACATCTGGGTTAACACTTGTTGATCCATCAAACGTAACATCGGGTATAACCCTTTTTAAGAATACAAACTTATCGCCATCTCCAATATCTATTGGTGCAGATTCAATAAAAGATGTCATAGCAGAACCATCATCATCAAATCCTACTTCATGGTTGTATAAATACTGACCACCAGTAGCCATAGGCAATGTTCTTATACCTCTGTCAAGCCATGCTTGTCTTGCAAGTGTGCCATAATACCAAACTTTTTCTATGTAATTGTAAGCCACATACGCATCTATTTCTGTGCTATCTTTTGTTGGATAAAACCACAATATTTCACTAAATTCAGAATTTACACCTGCGTGAACTTTATCTCTCTCATCAAAGTTAAAATCTAAGAATACTTTGTCTTTCACTGTACAAGGCAGTTGTTGTGTTTGACCAGAAGCATACAAATAAAATGTATCAACACCCATCCAGAACACCGCATCTTCTATGGCTATAGCTGCTGCTGGACTCATAATTGTTATGTTCTTAGATAATTCTTGCAAACCAAATGTAAATGGCGGACCTATAAACTTCATGGCGTGTAGCGTTTTGTTTGTAAAACATAGTATCTGTTGTTTTGTTTCTACAGCTTGAACAAAGGTTGATCCACCACCAAGTCTTAAATCACCTGCTGTATTTGTAGCTGTTGGAAAAAAATCAACTGGGTTTTCTTGTGAAGAAAATCTAATAAGTAATGGATCTTGTACACCATTACCTTGTGTAGCAGAGCTGTTTGCACCAAATCCATCACAGCCAAAAGCAATCACATGTCTGTCTTGGTCAGACACAAGAATTTGTTTTGCAATTTGTGGAACACTTGTTTGCCCAGAAAAAGCTGTGCTTAATTCAACTGCTCTATTACCTAAACCATTTGTCCTATCCCAGTAAAATATACCAGAGTCTCTAGCGTTTAATAATAAATCCTCACCAAAGTTATCGTGTGACCATAATCTAATCTGTGCTCCAGGAACCGTGATCGATGCTGCACTACCCCAGCCAACAAAGTCATCTGTAGCTAAAGCATTTCCTACTGCTAATCTAACAAGAGTATTATCGGCATGTGTTGCGGCAGCCGTGCCACTATGTCCACGAGCTACGGTCATTGTATTGTCATCCGTGGTTGCCGATACAAGCATAAGCTCGTTGTCTACAAGTATAACATCGTTAGCTGTATTCATACCTGTTTCGTCATCTACATCAACGGCAGTCTCACTATCATCTAAGGCTTCATTGAGTTGTGTTGATAAAGCACCAGATGTTGTACCACTCCATTGTCCAGCACCCCAACCAGTTCCACCAACAGTTGTGTTAAGACCCGTGTTTAATTGATATGTACCCACGACACTAGAACCACCATTACCAGTATCAGATCCATTGGCTGCAACACTTGCTGTGATTGTATAAGAGTTTGAGCTTATAATCGTTACAATCTTATATTCTATATTTAAAACTGCCGCTGTAATTGCACCGCCAAGACTAGCCGCACCAGAGAATGTAACAAAGTCATTCTCATTAGCACCATGTGCTGATTCTGTAACAGTTATTGTCGTTGATCCGTTTGTAGCGGCAAACGTAACATCTCCAGCACTTGTAGTATTTCTAATAGGAGTTATGTCATTAAATGTCTGACCTTCTTCTATGTAGTATTTAAGTTCCGTACCAAGTCCTAAAAAGTCAGAGCCATCAAGAGCCACCCAGTTATGTAACCGCCTTGCTGATCCTTCATATGTGCTAGTTGTATATTTTGCCCAACCACCAAACTTTTCTGGAAAACCAAATCTAAATCTTACTTTATCACCATCTACAAAACCACCTTCATTACTATAAGATGTAATATCAGATATTATTCCTGGCTTAAATTTTAAAGATTGCATAGGCATTAAAACGCCCTCGCTGATAAAGTTCCAGAATAAGCATCAGTATTAATACTACCACTGCCACTATTTACATTAGCCAAAGCAAACGGCTGACTACTGCCATTGCTTCCAGATATTGTCATGGTAATATTAAATGATCCATCTGTCGAGTTGGCTGTAGTAACTGTGTTTGTCGCACCTGCACTCACTGTAACACCATCATAAGGATCTGCACCACTTAATACACAACTAATATCTAAGTTATTTGTAAAAACAAAACGTCTATCATTACCTGCTCTTACATATCTAAACCATAATCTTCTAGTACCACTTACACGCAAAAAATGATTGGTCGTACCTGAATATCTGTTATGACCAGTAACTGAATTACTAACAAGGCTATTATAAATTCCTATGCTTCCACTATAGTTAGAATATTCATCCATGCGTAATATACTTACTGTATTAGGCTCTATTGTAGCTATGTATAATTTATAACCTGCACTAGCTGGAGATGTAGTGCTACTTGTACTAGTGTCTCCAACAAATTGAGCGGCTTGTGTTCCATCAGTAATGTTTATTCCATACTGCGTACTAGAACCACTTCCAAAAATAGTAGATGCGTTTGGGGTGCTTCCTCCAACTGTTGTTACACCACTAGAATCTATTGTTGATCCGTTGTATGTAAAATTTCCAGTGTCTACATATTTTTCTACAGTTGTGTCTGTAACTACATCTGTAACTACAATCTGTGAGCTATCTGATGTTCCAAAAACGGTTGTTCCCGTATTACTAGTTGAGGCTACGGCAGCAGTGGATGTTTTTAAAGTAGACTGAACATTACCACTGCCTTGTAACTCTAATGTTGTACTTGAATTTGTTGTTAAAGGCGATCCAGAAGAATTAGTTATAGTATTACCATTAGTATCAAGAATAATTTTTTTATGAGCAGAATCGTTATTTAAAGTCAAATTACCACTAATATTACCAGACAGTCTAAAATATTGAATGGGTAACTTACTCTTAGCAGTACCCGCTTTGTCATTTAGTGTACCTGCCGAACTTACTTCAGTAAATCCTACATTTCCAATTAATGGTATTGCCATTTATCACCTAATATTTTATCGACTCTATAAATGTAAATATAGTTCCATTTTGATTTATAGCTATTGCAAAAGATGCTGAATTACCAAGACTTACTCCTTGTGAGTTTGAAGGATAAGCCACAGTCATTGTGTTGCTTGAGCTTGTTTTATCAAGAATTATATATTGTCCTACTGCTAAACTTCCTATAGCCAAAGTTACTGTAACATTGCCACCAGATGTATCTACTTTTTGATATATAGACTGTGCTGCACTTGGCGTTAATGTTGATGTTGATGTGATGGCACTTGGCACGGACACAAGGTTAGCATTAAAATATGTAGAAAATGTAGCGGCAGTGGTCTGTCTCATTGTGCCACCATCATTGGTAACAATACCATCACCTGCGGCAACGGCTGTTGTACCTATGCTTGAGCCACCATCCATGAGATTTAGTTCTGTTGCCGTAGATGTTACACCATCTAATATATTTAATTCTGCTGCGGTAGATGTAACGGCAGTACCACCTATTCTAAGGGATGCCATGTCCAAAGCATCTGTTACATCTGTAACGGCTGCACCAGAACCTGCACCATCTGCAAATATTAATTTCTTTGATCCAGCAACTACAGATACATTAGCACCAGAACCTTGTGTAAATGTAAGTGTTTGGTTTGTACCATTTTGTACTACATAAAATTTATCTTGGTCATTAGGCGATATTGTAACAGTACATGTGCCTCCTGGTGATCCAGAAAAGACAAGAACTTTATGTCCACCTTCTGATAATGTACCATCACTTGTTGTTAGTGTTTTAGATGTGCTTGATAATGTTATGGCAGCTACACCACTTATTGCTCTGTCAAGTATGTCTAAGTTGTTGTTTGTAGTATTACCCCAAGTACCAGCTTGTTCACCAGCACCTATCTTTTCTATACCACTATTTGCTGTATATGTACTTGCCATGTTTACCTCACTGTATCTCTGTCCAAGTTTCCGTACCAGACGGAGTTATTTCTGTATATGTCTCTGTGCCACTTGGAGTAATAGTTACATAACTCTCTGGTGTCGCACTTGCATTTACCACTACAAACTTAATTTCTCCAACAGATGTTTTAGTAAAATTAAAATCTTTTGTTGCAACACCTGATCCTATCATAATACCATTTGATGTTTCTGTAAATGCAGATTCCATACTAGATACACCTAGATTAACTAAGAAACCTGTTGATTCGCTTTGCAGTCCACTAAAACTTAACTCTGCATTTGTACTACCAGAGATATACATTCCAGCCGTTGTTGCTGTAAAATTGCCATCCATTGTGGCAACACCAGACATAATTCCTACACCTGCATTAGCACTTGATGATATACCACTTTGTTCTGATACACCAAAGAATAGAACTCCTTGATTTGCTATCGCATGTTCACATATTGCAGATGCACCCAACATCAATCAGCTTCCTCTATTGTGTTACCTTCAGCTACCCATTCTTGGATTGCTTGGTAGTGTCTGTTAGCAGGGTCTAGTGGTATATCCATAACAATATTATTTATTGTTGCTTTTACTGTTGTGTTTACACCATCTGAATTAGTCATATATTTTGCATTTGTTATATTCATGCTATCTCCTACAATTCTGCATCTGCTGTTAAAGTACCAAACGATGAACTTGCATCTGAATTAAAAAAATGTGGTCTTGCTGCTGCACCAACATCAGCATGGTCTACTGCAAAATGGGCACCATTTATACTAATATTTAAATCTGCTGTGCCTGTAATATTTTGGTCATAACCAACTCTATATGAAATTATTAAATCAGTGCTTACAGTTAGTGTTGGTGCTGCTCTTTTTTGAACTTTAAATGGAACATTTACTCTATCTCTTGTACCAGATGTTCCAATAGCCATACCTACAGGTTGATAAGCCGTGCCACCAAAAGTTTCAAAATACCTTTGACACAAAACTAGTTCTTCCCCAAATGACCTATGCTCAAATGGTGTGGCTTGTGAGCCTACTTCTAGTTGTAAGCCAGTAATAGAGAATGTTGCAGAAGTGCTTTCAAATACAGAGTTTGCACTACTACTAACTCTATTTGCAGTTGTAGCACCTGCCCAAGATGTATTTAAAGTTCCACTTGTGTAATTAGAACCTGCATGAAGATGTATTTGTAAATATAAACTTGCACCATTATCATCACCAAAAGCACCAGATGTATCAGCAGGGAATGTTAATATAACTCTTGCCCAATCTGTTGTTACAGAAAAAGTTTGACTTACTTGTCTTGAGTTATCACCATCATATAGTTCAAATGTATAAGTAGCAGAATCGTGTCCTTTAACATAAAAAGATACTGTAAATTTTTCTGCATCAGAAGCACCCTTTTTAAATTGTTGTAAATCTTGACCCTCAATAGCTGTAACAAAAACTAAATTTTCACTTGCTCCAATAGACGTATCTGCTGTTGTACAAGCTACTTTTAAACAGTTTGCAAATCCACTAGGACCATCAGCAGTTTGAGTTAATGTAAATCTCCCTGCTGTGCTACCTGCTGCACTTAATCTAAATCTATCTAATAAATAAGTATCACCATTTGCACCCAACCCAGTAGAACTTGTTCCTCTCTGTGCCACTTGCATTGCACCATTAATGACAATATTCCTTCGCCCACCAATCTGACTATTGGTTAGGACTTCACCCATCTTTGCTAATTCTGCTGCTTTGGTCATGCTAGGTCTCCATCTATTCCAAAATAAGCATAGGTTGCATCTTGTGCAGAACCATTTCTATCAAATATGTTCATATTCCAAAAAGCTGTAGTGGGAACTTCTCCACCAGAGTCAAGATTCGCCCATGCAGATGTGCTTGTAAAACTATTACCCATTTGTATAGAATAATTTACATTACCCATTGCATTTGTATAGGTAAAATCATAATCTCCAGTTCCATCATCTGTTATGGAAGCCACGTTATAACTGTCTCGTAAAGCTATTGTTCCTGTTCCATTTAAGTTTGCCCAAGCCTTTGATGTGCCATTAAATACGACACTCGTAGCAATACTATTATTACTACTTGCATCTGTTAATGTGTTTACTCTTAATATACTAGCCATTATGCGAGGTCTCCACTAATTTGTAATCCAAGACCACCATTATCTACAGCAGCTCTATCACTTACTCTGCGAGAATTAAGAGGACAAGCAGTGGTAGAGGTAATAGCATATGTGTTTCTTGAATCTGTAAGTGCAGCAAAATCATTGTCACCTTGACAAGCAGTGGTATAACAAAAATTTATACTACCCATAGCATTTGAAATCCCTATTGTGTAAACTCCAGTGCCTCCGTCAGTCATTCCACTTACGTTAAATGAATCTCTTGAAGCTGCTCCACTCGCACCTCCATCAAAATTAACCCATACTTTATGTAGTCCTTGTTGCAGATTAGTTGTTGTACTATTGCCTTCACCTGTAACGTCTATGCTACCTGCTGTGGTTACACCTGTAAATTTATCTACTTTAAGTTCACTAGCCATTATGCTAAATCTCCTGCTAAGTTTCCAAAGATGCCATCAATGTCAATAGCAGAAGAACCAGAGCCACCTCTACAAAGCAAAGTAACACTACTTGCATCTCTAGAAGTAAAACCTATATCTGTTTGACTTTGTGCTCCCATGTTCATAGAATATCTAGCACTAGCAGCATTGTTTGTGTAGTTTGCAGTGTGAGCACCTGTGCCACCATCACTAGCAGATGAAACATTAAAACTGTCCTCTAATTCAAATGTTCCTGTGGAATCAATATCATACCACATTTTAATTAAACCTTGCACAGTATTCTGCGTAACTGCACCACCATCAGATACATAAGTAGACGTATTACCTATCTTTACATTCGTGCCACCTGACCCTGCTTTATCTACAATGGTGTCTACATTTAATTGACTTGTCATACAATACTCCAATATCCATTAACAGTGACTGTCGCACTTTGCGTTATAGGACCACCACTTACACCATTCTCATCACTATCTATTGTAATATCTGCACTGATTGTCTGTCCATTTAATCTTATAATACTATTGTTACCTTTGAATGGGTATCTGGTATCAGCTTCAGACTTTGTATAACTATTGGCTACAGTAAATACATCATAGACAACCATTTCTACTATATCATTTAAACTCGCTGCTTGAACTAATACAACAGTTGTACCAGTTGTTGCCGTATAGTCATCTCCCGGAACAAGCAATATACCATTCTGATATACGTCTAGGTACAAGCTATCTGTGTAGGTAAGTGTCAATGAGTTTGCATCAGAACCACTAAAGGATGTTTGCCCTGCCGTAGCTTGGTATTGGAATCTGTTACGTACTCCCTGTGAAGGGGATTTGCCTATGTATGCCATTACGCATTCTCCAATGCTGTAATTCTAGCTTCTAATTCTTGTATGGTCTTTACGAGTAATGGTACAATGTCACTTTTATCTATACTTTGTGCTTCAATATTTCCATCTGCATCTACGGCATCTTTTGCACCATTGACTGCACGAGGTACAACCTCTTGTAATTCATGTGCTAAAAAACCTTCATATACATTATTACTTTCATCATCTATCCAAGTAAACCTACAAGGCTTTAGTTGTTTAACAAGAGTTGTTGCATCAAAAGTATAATTAACATTTTCTTTTAACCTGTAATCGGATGATGTTAAAAATTGAACTGCATCACTTGTTC
>UEXM01002382.1_pt1 | contig 13437 bp, 21 predicted proteins | sample 1796661 | NCBI WGS metagenome assembly UEXM01 (sample SAMEA4772469, study PRJEB27181) | metagenome | reverse complement strand
GTACTCTGCGTCAAATAATTCTGTTTCATCTTCTGGGAAACCTAATGGACCAAGCACTTCATCAAAGTCCTCGTCCTCTTCGATATCAAACTCATCACCTTCTGGCATTGGTTGATATGATTCGTTCTCAACATCATGTGATGCCAACACCATGGCCATCGCATCTGCTAGTCCAACCTTGTCCATGTTCATTTGATCTATGTCTGAAGTGTCACCGTGGTCATTGAACACCGCCATGTATTCTTTTACTTTCATTGGGTCAAAGCCTGCTTTCTCCAAAGCAATCCTGCCCTTGTCACTGATGTCTTCCTGCACCGCTGATTCTTGTGCTGATTTTGTAATTGCTTTACCATTGTACATTAGGAACGATTTACTATTCTTGATACCTGCTGACACATTGTATTTTTTTAATAGTTCTGCCATTTGGTAGTGGACTTGGCCACTGCCGTCTTTTTTCTCATCAAAATCATTTCCAGTAAATTCAAAACGCGAATCATTCACTGCATCCATGCCTGATTGAAGTCCTTTTTTGAATGACCTTGCAAGATTCATATACTCTTCATGATCTTCATTTCCATGATCTTCGGGATCTAAACCATCTGCCGCATCTTGATAATATTTTGATAATTCATTTGCCAGTGCCTGCTCGCCTGCGTCTTCCTGCACCGGTGCTTCTCTCAACTTATCATAGTTCTTCTTAAAGAAGTTCTGTGCCAATCTTTCGTCTGATGTCTTGTATGCTGACTTCTCGTTTTTGTCCAAAACGTCATAAACTTGCTTGCCATCCTTGCCTTTGTACATTGAAATGTACGGTTTGATAGTGGCCTCTTCCTGCACTGGTACGTTCACACCGTCGATCCTGTTCAGTATGCTTCTGATCTCTATCATTGATTCCGCTATCGGTGAGTTGCCCATCTGCATCTGTGTTTTATCCTTTGAAAATTGCATTGTTTTAGCCATTCCTCTGCTTCCTGCACTTGCCGGTGACTGCATCTGTTTCCCTGCGTCCACAGTGCCGTTGTCAGTCATTGCAACCTTGCTGTCTATGTATGATCCGTAGTTGTAAGGTATGTTGCTCATTTGTAGTATTTATTTCCACAACACCATCTTGAAACGTTCTTTTTCAATTCCAAAGAATTTAGTTTTCCATTCGCTCTGTTCAAAAAAGCCTAATGAGTGCCACTCGTCCTTGTGTTCCATCATTGTCTTTGCCCTTTCATCCCAGTCTTGATTGAGCAGGAATTCCTCCATTTTCTCTTTTTTTTCTGCGATCTCGTTGTATTCAAATCCGTCGTACTCCCAATGAAGCAGTTCGAACACGTTGCCCTGCCTGTCACAGTAGTCTATGCTGAAGTCCAGTCCCCACTTGGGTCGCATCGCTATCAGTTTGTGGAAGTGTGGCCTGTAATCTGCCCAGTTTTTCAGTTGCAATAATGCATCTCCTGAGTAGCCCTTACGTTCAAACATGAAAGCATGATTGATGTGTGGCCCTGACTCGACAGTATCTTCCGTAAACCATGTTTGCCTCAGTGTCTTGTGTTCGGAGTTCCTGTGAGTTGTTATAGTTGCACCGTTTGCCACGGCATATAGTTGTTCTAGTTTAGTGAGATCATAACCGTTCTGATCAAACAGTTCAACGGTATCTTTTGGTGGACATGCGAACACACTCTTTATACGTTCTTTCCAATAAGGATTTGTGTCGAACTTATTGTCTGTCAAGTGCAATCGCATACACTTATTTAATTTTTTTTAGATTATTTTTTGTCTGCTGGATCTAGGTCGTTCGTGAACTTGTCTTCTGCAGGTGCTTCTATTTCTACTTCTTCACCCATTTCGTCCTCGTCATCAAACTCTTTGTCCAACATTTCAACTTCACCGTCTGTGTCTAATTCGTCGTCTGCTTCTTTGTCGTCTGCTTCTGCATCTGCAAGAACTTCTTGTTCTGCTGGTGCCTCGGCCTGTTCAGCGTCTGCTATGATTTCAGTAGTTTCTGGAGTCTTGATGAGAATGTTTGATGATTCTTCATTGTAAACTGCTTCATTGTCTGATATCGAATTGTAAAGTTCAACCAAGGCAGTGTCTTCTGCGCCTTTGATGTACTCAGCGATATCCTTTGTGATAACTTCTCTAAATGATTTTGAGTCATATGTTTGTTCTTCTTTTTGTTCCGTCTTCAGTTCTGCCAACTGTGCCTCTAGTTCTGCTATCTTGTCTAGTCTGTTTACTTCTTCGTTGACTTCTTTTTTGATCGAAGTGGCAATAGAATCATCAGCATCTGATTCCGCTATCGCTTTTGATATTGAACTCTGTGGTGCAGTGATTGACTCAACTAGTGCTTCTGCTTTTTTTGAATGCTTTACAGGTTCTACATATTCCTTGATGCCTGCTAATTTGGCAATGTCTGAAAGTGTAACTTCTTTGTCATCTAGCACTTTAGGTGCTTTTCCGACGGATTCCATCAAAGATGCACGTTCTTCTTCCGGAGTAAGGTTACTCATTGCGTTTAATCTCTTTACTAGGTCTGCGAAACTGTTGTCTGATGTGCTCATATGAAGTATTTATAATTGTTACAGTTTTATTTAAGTTGTTGTTTTAGGCTTACTAACAGTCTTGACTCATAGGCCAAGCCTTCTGTCTTCATGAATTTTGCGTACTTGTCCTGTAATTCTGCTACTGCACCTAGGTCCTTGCCTGAACTCAATCTAATTTTAGCGTCTGATAGATCCTTTGTGATCATTTGGGCTAATTCATCGTTGCCAGAGTCCTGTGCCATCTCTAGTGCAGTGTTCATTGCACTGATTGCCGGTACAGAATTGTCAATGGCATTGTTAATACTGTTGACACCTGCCAACCCTGCCACAATAACTCCTGCCATTGCTAATCTTTGGCCCCATTCTTTGATGCCTTCGTCTAGGTTCTCATTATCTTTTAGATGTTTGTCTTTGATCTTGCCAATTTCTTGATGATTGGCACCTTTTCCTGCGGCGCTTTGTATTGCCTTCATACCTGCCTTGCCGTATTTTTTAACACCTGCTCTGTAAAGTATTCCACTTTCATTAGTTTCTTTTCTGTTCTCTTTGGCTATTTCCTTTTCAACTTCGTTTACTCGCTTTTTAAGTATTCGCATCATGCCAGGTTTGGTGTCAACGTCCGCTGTCTTTGTTTCTTTTGCCAATATCTCATCTAGATGCTTCTGTATCACACCTGCGTGTTTCTGCATCAATGCACCGTCCAGTTCTTCTCTGTATGGATTTAGTTTTTGATAGTCCTCGTAGTGGTACACTGCCTGTAGGTAGTCCGCCGCTAAATTAAGTTTGGTCTGCACCCAACCCTCCAGGTCATCACCTTTTTTAATCATGTCCAGTAATTCTATTGACATCTTGGCAGTCTGGTACAACTGGCTCTTGCTCATGTGTCCCTCGCCTGCGTCTTCGTTGAATTGTAGTAGTGCCTGTTTCACTGAACTGTTCTTTGACAGATCTTTCTGTAGTTTCTCAATCTGTCTCACAGCACCGGTGTAATTGCCCGCCATCTTTTTGGCGATTTCTTTTGCCTGTGAAACCAATTTGAAACCAGAGGCGTCTTCTGACATGCCATCGTCGTCGTATGTGCCTGCCTTCTGTCCTGCTGTGTAACCGTGTACACTTTTCACGTAGTTTGATGCCAGGTCGATCTTCTTGGCCACCCATGATTCCATCTCCTGGCCATCGTCTAACATGTTATGCAATCTTACTGCGTGTGATCCAATCTTAAGCAATTGGTTCTGGGCCATGCCTGCCTCATATGTGTCTGGCTCTGGTTGAGGTTTCTGTATGTGCTGTAATTCGTTGAACTTCATTTTAATTGAATCCCACGTGTGTAATTTCTGGATGTTCTTTTTTGAATCTCTTTGCTTCCATGTCGTACATTTCTACTTCGTCGTAGAATGGATTGTCTTTGTCGCTGACATTCATTCTTAGATATTTGTCTGTTGCGTTAAGGAAATTATCTATTGGTGTAGAACCTGTGTTTTCAAAGTCTGGATCTAATCCTATTCTTGACAACAACATTCTTGCGTTTGCATTTGATCTGTGTGGTGTCTTAAATTCCATATCTTTTGGATATGTCATTGTTCTACCTTCTGGATCTTTGGGATCTTTGTAGTAACCGTAAAAATCTGCGCCTTCTCTTAATACTTCATTTACTTTCATATCAATATTTATGCGGCTTCGTCTTCGTATCTGCAGTGCCTACACACCTCTATTTGATACTCTCTGCCGTCGTAGTCCTTCTCAGTCCTGTATAATGGCCCGTCATGTGCGTCGTGGCCACAGTTTAGGCATTTGACTATCCATTCTTTTTTCAAAATTAATGTTTCCATTATCTCTTGACCAAGGGTCCACCCATAAGGTTAACGCCAGGTAAATTGTGTGCACCTTTGGCCGTACCGTCTGGATTTTTTGGTTGTACAATTTTTGGTAATCTAGGTGCTCTTGTGCCTGATTTGCCAGGTGTTCCTGTGTAGGCCTTGTTGCCCCTGTCCTTGCCTATGGCAATGTGTGGTGAAGTTACAGTCGCTATATTACCCGCACTTGTGGCGCCTGCTGTTGCCTGTTCCTGCACTTTACGTGTGATTACTTCATTGATTTTCATTGTAGATATTTAGTAGGTTTTTGGCACAAGCGATAACGAAGAATGAATTAGTATAGTTCCATATTCCGTGTGTTTTTGTACCGAGTGAGTGTAGATATTTGATACCATATTTTTCTTTGACCTGAATATTGACGTCAAAGTCACCGCCGATCCAATATTCATCCGGATAAAGGCCGTCTTTGACGAAATTATTTTTTATGGCATGTATTCTCAACCAACGTAGTGCTGGCCATGTTGCGTGTGGTATATCCTTAAAAGAATCTAACTTCTCTTCAGGTATTATCTGGGTGTTCAACGTCTGATCATCAACTGGTTTGCCACTAAATCTCTTGTCATTTCTATATCGTTTGTCTGCTGTTTCACACGTAATAGATAATTTATCCAATGCTGTAAAAAGTGCCTCACAATTATTGTGGCACATGCTTTCAGGAAACAAGGCAATGTTCCTAAACTGTATCATCGCACTCTTAGTCATGAAGCCGTTTGTGTAATTTGTGTAAGAATTGGTTATTTTCAAATTAAAATTATTACCTATTTCTGCTCCATCAACTTTGTAAACTTTGTAATATTGTGGTGCAGGCCATTGTGTAAGATCTTTCTGAAACTTTTTTACAAATTCTGGATACAGTTGGTTTTCTTTTGGCAATGCGTCAAGCGTGGTCTCGTGCAAGTCGAAACTGTCAAGCAACCTATCACCAGTGTATATGGTTATTTTCGCAGGCTCTTTGTATCTTTGATAGTTTAGACCTATTACTAGGAAATACTTCATATAGAAGTAATTATTATTTCTTCTTACGTCCTGACTTCATGTTGGCACACCAGTGATACATCTTTGCTCGTTCTCCTGATGCTTTCTTAGCCTTTGATCTTAGGCTTGTAACTGATCCTTTGCAACTGGCGCCTGAACGTTTAACACGTCCTGGTCTGCTCTTGCCTTTGACTTTTTTGTCTGCAAAGTTTTCTTTAAATTCTTCCCATTCTTCTCTCATGGTCTTTGGCTTGCCTTTACCAAGACCGAGCTTCTTCACGTTCATGTACTCGCCACCGACAGGCACATCTTTTGTGGCGTTTTGTTTGGTAACAATACCAACACCTGCGGCTTCCTCTTTGACGCAGTTGGGGACCATTTTGTTCCCTTTTTTCTTGTATCCTTTTTGCTGATATCCGTGCCAACATGTGCCCCTTGCTTCGTTGCTTTGTGTGACAGGTGGTACTTTTGATCTCTGTTTATCTTTTGGATCTGTTTCTCTCGCACCTTTGTCTTTTGCGGCCTTAGTAAGCCTGCCCTTGACAAGATTGCCGGTTTTTGTAAAGTAGGTGCCTGGCGGTGCTTCCTTGGTTTCATTGCCTCGGTTGTTGCCTACGTTCTTGAAGCCATACCTATTGTTTGGTCCTTTGCCTGGTAAGTGTATTAGGCCCATTGGATCAGCAGTGTGTGGCATTATTATGAATTCTTTAATTGGCATCTTTGCATCTGCGGCCGCTTGTCTAATCTGAGCCACTTTTTCTTTTGCATTAGGATCAGTCTTACTGTTCTGCCACCATGCGTCCATGTATCTCTGCCATGCCGCTGGACTCATCTGAGGTAACGGCGTCAATCTATCACCCGGTCTAGGTGCTTGTTTAAGATTTACTGATGTGATGATGTTTGGTTCGTTGGGATTTGGTTTGACCCCTGCCTTTCTAGCCTCTGGACTGTCATAGAGATAAGGCATGACTGCTTTTGCCTGTCTCAATGCATTCCAGTTAATTCTTTCTTGAACTATATCTCTTATCTTCATTACTTCTTCCTGCCTGCACAATGAGCCTTCTGTGAAAATCCTTTTGGGTTGCTACAGTTGATCGACTTCTTATATTTTTTACTCCAACCCTCGACCCTGTATGGGTATGCCATGCTTGAATGATAGCCCATTGTGGCCCTGCCCTTGGCCTGTCTCTGGTATTTGTTAAGCATCTTGTCTACGTCTGGATGCACGTATTTTGTGGCTAATAGTTCTTTAATTCTCATTTGTTTTTTGCTTTGGTCTTTTTCTTCATTGAGTTAATGAATTTTCTGTAAATGGCCGCCGGTCCTGACTTTCCTGCCGCTTTCGCTCTCTGCTCCATTGCCACTGCCGCCTGTATCTTGTGTGCGTGTGAACGTCCGGACTTCCTAATTTTTGTAATACTAGCTCTTGCTGTTGCATCGTCCTTGAAGCCTAGTCCATGTATTGTGCCTTTTGGATCTTCGTCTGTATACAAGTCGCTGTGTTTTTTAGATTTTGCTTTTTGTCCTTTTTTTCGTGGTATCCTTTTGCCTTCATTAACACTGTCACTGAAAGCATAATCTGTTTCTCCACCAACTGAACTTACATCGACTGTACCGTGCCTTGCATTAATTGTTGGATTGCCTTCTTTAAGCACTTTTGCCCAAGTAGACATATTAACTGCACAGTTTTTCACCTGGTCCAGGGTCTGTTGGTCATCTATGATTTCGTCCATGCCTTGTGCTTTAGATTCGATGTTACAACTAGGTGGCACAGTAAAACCTAAGTTTGTTGCAAAGTTGTAACAGTTTCCATGTATGTGTTGGAATCCATCACCTCCCCCTGATACCAGGGTACCAAAAACTTTGTTGTAGAAGGGTTGATACTTGTTGTCTTTACCCCAACTGTATATTGGATCCAGTCTCTGGAACATTGACTGTATGTGAGAACTATGTCCTCCCCACCATATAGGTGTTGCGAATACGATTCCATCACTTTTGAAGATGTCCATAATGTGAGGTTTAAGTTCATCGTCCACGTCTTTGGTTGCAGGATCATAATTCAGTTCCCTCATGGTAACAATTTCACACTCGTCACCTAGTTTTTCAAATGCCAGTTGCAACATCTTGCACACTGCAGAAGTGTTTGACTCTGCGTCTGGTTTAAGTGTACCATTGAATATTATAAATTTCATTATTTCATTGCCTGTTTTGTTGCTGTGGCATACATCACCGCTTCTGCGTCTTTGCCATATCTCTTCTTGAATCCTGCTTTGTCTTTCTTCATGCCCTTTACAATTTTTTCTCTTTTACCTTTTTCGCCTTTGGTCATACTTCTACCTGTTGTGCTGTGTTCTCCACCATGTGCTTCTTTAATCTCTTCTGCCCTGGTGACAATGACTCCACAGGCCAACCTGTCACCTGCGTTACCCGTTTTCAAACTTTCTGCATCTCCACCCTTGCCTAAATCATCTCTGTCTGAGTGGACAACGAATCCTCTTCCTATTACAGAACGTTCGCCTATAAGGTCAACTCTTTTTGCTTGGATTGTAAATTTTGCTATACCTGATTTGTCGGCTGTTATGTTACCAAGATCTCCTACATGTCCTTCATCTATGCTTCCATGGTCAACGCCATCGGGATTGTAATGTCCACCCATTGACTTGCAACCATCTGACATGTCGCCAAATTCGTGTATATGGAAACCGTGTTCTCCAGGTGTTAGTCCTGTGATGGTACCTTTTATCAGTGTTGCTGTTCCCGGTGCCTGTATAAGCAGGATTGACCCTTTAACAGCGTCAGAATGCTCTAACATACACTGTGCAACCACAGTGTCTTGTGCTTCGGTAATTGTGTTAATTTGCTCACACGTGCATTCTTTGGCTCGTGTTCTAGGACAACTTGTTTCTGTGAATTCTTTGGCTCGCATATTGCGAGTATTTATTTGTTTTTGGGCATTGGGTTCTCGCCAGTGAGTTTCGGTCTTGCGAACCATAATTTAAACCACTCATCTGAACCCGATCTTATGTTGTGCTTTCTCTGATATTTTGCTTTTTCTGTGCCTGTGTAAGAGAGGTTTTCTCCCATTGATGGCTCTTGTGTGTTAGCCACACCTGCCAATTGCTTTATCCTCTCTAACTCGTCCACTAGATAGTCCAATCCTTCAACTGTTGCTTGGTAGGTTTGTGTGCTTTAACTTTCTCCACCTTGCCACCTTTGGCCAGGAACTTCTTCATTTTTTCGTCTAATTCTCTTTGTAGCTCTTGTGGCGTCTTGGGTATTTCACCTGTGGCGTAAGGTCTGTTTATTCCGCTAAATTTAGGCATTTATTGTCTCCTTCTGGTTGTCGATTAAAAATTCTCCTTTTTGCATAGGTGCTTTTTTATTTAATTCATCTGTGATAAAAAAGTTCCCAGATACTGAAATTCTAGTGACGTCAGATCTGAAAGGTGGTACCATGTGTTTTAGCGAGGCAGGAAACATCCAAAGATCTCCTGTGACTGGCACAATCGCATGTGATGTTTTTATGCCTACTTGTTCTTCGCCATAATAGAAACTTACTGCTCCAGGACCTACTCCCTGTCCTTTGAAATCTATATTCTCCTGTTGTATATTTTTTGGCACATCGAGATACACAACAAATGAAAACGCACCGCCGTGTCTGTGTGGAGGGTTGAATTCATTCTTTTGCATGTAATTGATCCACAAACTTTGCAGTAGAACCCTGTTGAAAGGCTTCATGCCATAATAGTAACTATTGTCTTCTTCGGTTTGTAATTTCTTAAAGTACGGAACAAAATATTTTCCAAAGTTATCAACGAACCATACAATGTCGTCGACTGTGAATTTGTTTTCTATTTCTAAATGTCCTGCAAGGTGCTGGACGTGTGATTCTGTGGTCTTGTTGCCCCTGTCGAGTAGTTCTTTCAGTAATGTTGAGTCAACAGTAGTTGCCGCAAGTACAGGTCCAAAATGCACGAACCTATGATTCATCGGCTTTTCCATATTGATCAAGTGCTTGTTTTACTTTGTTCAGTGAATCTCTGTTTGCTTGATATAGGATGCCGTATCCCCCGGCCGATTGCCATTTTTGTATGTTGACCGGCCTGTCGTCTATAAGGATGTTAGGTGTGCCTGTTCCTTTATCCTTAGCGTATGTTTCTTTCCTACCAGTAACAATTATCTCTGCTGGCTTTTCGATGTTGTTCGAAATCCATACTTTCTTGTATTTGCCTGAGTTTTCGTGATCACCTCTCAATGGCGATGTGTTAATACTAAATGTGCCGCCTGTGAATTTCTTGACCATATCTATCAGAGCATCTGCTGTTTGGAATTTAGGTAAAGTTGCAAAGAAGTCTGTGCCTGTAATCCTGTCAATAACTTCTTTTTTGAGATCTTTTGTTTTATCGTTTGTAAGTTGTTTCCAGTTTTCTACTCCGTACATCTTTTCAATGCCACCGAAGAAGTCTGCCAGTACTCCGTCCATGTCAAGATATACAGTTGGCTTCGCGTCTTCCATGTCTTCATTATACAACTTTTTGTTGTTTTCGTCAACTTGCTTACCAAATTCATCTTGAATCTTATCATACAAAACTTTACCATTGTCTCCACCCATGACAATTTTACTGAATTCATGTTCCTGCCCTTTCATGGCAAGTGCTCTGGCCTTTGATGCCGACACACCGGTGATGTCATCTGCATCAGGATCTCGCTGTCCTGCACTGATCACTTGTATGCTGTCAAAGGTGTATTCAACATTACCAGCCTTGGTTGGTTTGCCATTGTACTGGTTGAGTAATTTTTGGAACTGCATGACTCGGTCGTCGCCTGCTATCATTATTATTTTTGTTCTGCCTTCTTGCTCTAGTACCTTCATAACTTTGATAATGGTGTTTGCTCGTATATCACCAAAGGATAATTTAGGATCTGATTGGAAATGCTGTCTTAGGTATGATAATTTTGTTGTAAAATCTAATGGGTCTTTTTCTGTGCCACCTGTCTGTGAAAGGAACACATAACCCTTGCCGTTAACTTTTGCGGCCGTTGATTGTACTTTCTGAATTAATTTCTCGTGTCCTATTGTGGGAGGATTAAATCGGCCAAAGGCAAAGACTGCTGTTGAACGATCGTCTTCCTTAAGAAACAGTTCCCTTAGGTGCATCGTATTCGCCTTGTTTTATGTTTTCTAATTCTCTATCTGATATCACTCTTGCAACTTGCTGTCTTGTTTCTTTGGGAAACATTGTGGCAATATCGTCCTGTGTTGAACCAAATTCTTTAACGTACTCTTTTGCGGCATCATCTACTAGGTACATCCAAAGCGTCTGTGCTTTTTCGTGGTCGTACACGTTCTTTGCCACTTTTCTTTTTATGTTTGATATTATAGGCATGAATCGTCTACGATACAGATCCTCATTGTTCATGATGTATGTATCCAGCTCGTTTACTGCGTCCGAGTCTATGTTCTCTTTGATGAATTGTGATGCTCTCATATAAGCATATTTATTAGTAAAGATTCTCTAATAGCCACATGTAGAATGGTGATGCAAACTTAAACGTCCATGTACCATTGTGACCCATACAAGTGACATTTTTTAAGGATTCAGGTAGATCAACCCCCGATTCTCTTTGTTGTTGTGCCCACCTCACTGGATACACTGGTTTGTATACGCCCTCGTAAACTAGTGCTCCGATATCAATCTCGTCTATTTCGATACTTTTTATATGTAATATTTGATCATCTAATATTTTTCCGTCTACAACACTAGTTTCATTTTCGGTTTTGTTGTACCTATCTATCAATAAGTTGCACTCGTCACCTTCTTTCAATTCACATTCAAAACTTATAACATCTGGATTGCCTTCTGTGCCTCTGATGTAATCTTTATATTTGGAATTGCCGTTTATGTACACTTCTGCTATTGGTGGATTTTTCCAGTATTCGCTGTAAAGGTTAATAGTAAATTTAAGTTTCTCAGTTCCTTTTTGACTTACCCTAGATTTCTTATCTGCCACGTATCTGTAATCATAAGGTTTGATATTATACTTCTCTCCAAATCCTTTTTTTAAATCAGATTCCATTTTGTCTAAAACTTGTCCCTCTGGATATTCACGGCAATGATCCCAGTCGACTAAAGTGATGTTATCACCTTCGACTATCATATTGCTAAGATCCCAATCAAAATGTGCGTGGGGTTTTGTTTTAGAATAGTAGTGTTCTAGACAGAACTTATGGATTTTTTCTATGAATTCTGGAGTATATTCACATGTACTTGCTAGTTGTCCTTTTAGTTTATTGGTATCCAGCCACATGTGGTTTTCATCAAAACCAAAACCTTTAAGGTAACCATCATCACATAGACTTTCTAGCATTTTGTAATGTTCTGTAAGCCATTGCTCGTTTTTATACAACCATTTCTTACGGAATCTGTCTTCAAGTTCCCATACCTCGGTTCGCGTTTCTGATTTTTGTTTAATTAGTTTTTCGGTTCCCATTCAAATTCTAGTCCTGCGGTTCTCCCTGTGTACGGAATATTTACATCATCCCTAAACATCTCAATGAATAACTGGGTGCCGGGTACCTGTACTTTCATGTACATGTCATTGCGTTCTAATACTTCTGCTTCTTTGGTCCTCTCGTTGTTAGTGCATTTAATCACTATTGTTTCCATTTGTACATCCTTTCAAAATGTTCTCTTATTTTTACATCATCACCGCCCTGTGCTTTGAATGATTCTATAAAGTGTTCGATTAATTTTGCCGCTAATCTTCTGTACTCAGGCAACACATCTACTTGTAATTTTTGTATAGATGCCTGTGGCACTGTTTCGACTATTGTGTTTATGGGCATAGAATCAATCCAACTTCCTGCCTTACACATATCGTTCTGTATTTTGTGCGTTTCTTCTGTGGGATTGAAAGTAGGCAACATTCTACGTGATTCGTCCACCAATATAGACATCAATGTCCCAAAGTAATCTTGTTCAAAGATATCTTTCTGCATTGTGTTATAAGACTACGCCGATGATGTAACCACCTAACAAAAATGCTAGGATGTATTTTGTCCAGGATGTCCAAGATCGTTCAACCTTGTATCCGTTTTCTTTTAGGCATAACACGTGAGCGTCGATTGATTCTGCTGTTACTTTTACGTCAACTGTTTGTATGTTTTCTATTTCATTATCTGTCATAGTTTAATTGTACTACACCTTGTGCATATGTCAACCAAGTTGATCTTGCTAGAAACTAGTGCTAGTGCGAGTTTTTATGAATTAATCAATATGGAACTTATGGTACCGGCAGTGACAGAAGTTGCTTTTGCCCTTACCCAAACAAAATTGCCAGTAAAGTTGGCTGTAGATATCAATGTGCTTTGGTCAGCAGTAAATGTCGATCCTGAAATATCAAAGTAGTCATCCTCTGTGGGAGTGGTTGCAAGTGTTCCTTGCATCTTAATAGAACCTGCCATTGTAGAATTTACTTGATAAGCCACTGTGTGTACACCGTCTGGCTGTGAATAATATCCATCACCTTTTACCTTAGTGCTGACAAAACCTGTGTGATCAAGTGTGGTGGTTGTTGAACCGTCCGATGTTTCAGAGGTAACAATTTCTTCAACAATAAGTTCATTTGCAGAAGTTTCCGCTTTTACGGTGAACGTGCTATTGTTACTGCTAGTGCCGGTGACTGTAATTAAGTCTCTGACAGCAAATCCCGCCAAACTTGTGCTTGTAGAAGTAATTTTATACTCCGTACCTGTGGCAGTAAAACTTATATCAGTGCCAGTGACGTTTGCTATGTGCGTTTTTGACGCTAGTAATGTTGTGCTTGTCTGTGCCATCGTTATATTTATTCAGTATTTTTTCTTTTGAATCTCGCTGTTTTTGGACCTAGTCCGTACACAGCGGCAAGTTCATTCGGCTCCTGTCCATCCACTGTTAGAATATTAACGTATCTGATCTTATATGCTTTGCCGTCGGCTTCACCAAGTTCCTCGCATACGCAGTGGTCTTCGTCCACTTTCCTTACCCTTAATAAACTTCTTTTGATTACCGGTGATC
>UEXM01002381.1_pt1 | contig 13439 bp, 10 predicted proteins | sample 1796661 | NCBI WGS metagenome assembly UEXM01 (sample SAMEA4772469, study PRJEB27181) | metagenome | reverse complement strand
AGAGATTATCAAAATACTTTGACAGATTTAGTAGATTCAATGTCTACTGTACACGGAGACTCAGCATGACCAAAGCAGCAGAATTAGCAAAGATGGGTGAAGTCCTAACCAATAGTCAGATTGGTGGCAGACGGAATATTGCGTATAATGGTTCAGCAATCGTAGCACAGAGAGGAACACAGACTGGTCAAGGTGGTGCTGAAGCTATGTCTGCTGTAGATAGATTTAAACTTTTTGGTGGTAGCACAGCAGGTAGACTTACATCTTCACAAGATTCTGATTCTCCAATAGGCTTTGGTAATTCATTAAAACTAGATTGCACAACTGCCGATACTTCTGTCGCAGCAGGTGAATTTCTTTTGTTAGAACAAAGGATAGAGGGTCAAGATTTACAACAATTAAAGTATAACCAATCAAGTGCAGAAACTTCAACAATAAGTTTTTATGTAAAAGGTAATGCTTCTGCACAGTATACTTTTGCTTTACAATATCATTTATCAGGTGGTACTGCTCGTTGGTTTACAAAAGGATTTGCAGTTACTACTTCTTGGACAAGAGTTGTTATAACAATACCTGGAGATTCACAAGCAAGTAGTGGTTCTGATTATGGTATAGCTGACGATAATAATACTGGTGCAAATTTAATGATTTGGTTACATGGTGGTACTAACTTTTCTAGTGGCACTCATCAAGATACAGCTTGGGCAGATAGAGATTACACTAAACTATTCCAAGATAATCAAACATCTTTTTATGATAGCACAGACAGAACATTCTTCTTAACTGGATTACAATTTGAACTCGGCTCACAAGCCACACCATTTGAGCATAGGTCAGTTGGAGAAGAACTAGCTTTGTGTCAGAGGTATTTTCAAGTTATTACTGATGGTGATGGTTTTGCTAGAAACACAGGTAGTGCACTTTTTGGCGTAAAATTTCAAAATCAAATGAGGGCAAATCCAGCTTTTAGTCAAACAGCAGTTTTGTCAATAACTAATGGTCATGATTGGGATAAAACTCAAAGCTCAGTAAGTGTCGCTATTATTGCAAGTAGAGTTCTACCTAGTGGTGCTCAACTTGGACTTGATAATTATTCTGGTCTAACTCAATATCAACCAGTAGCTATAAATAACGTAAATGGTGGAAATATATTAGCAGATGCAGAGTTATAGGAGATATAAATGAATATAGAATCAGCAAAATACATAGCGTATGATGGCAACAATACAAGTGTTAATGCAGTCATTGATGGTGTTCAGTATGCAATTCCTATGAGCAATGACAACAGACACTACCAAGCAATCCAAGAATGGGTAGCTGAAGGAAACACAATAGAGGATGCTGATTAATGTTATTTTGTGCCTTTTCATTTGGTGAATTAGCTTTTAATGATATTGCTATATTGTCAAGAGAGCATTGGAGAACTATACTACCTACAGAGAATGAAACTTGGAGTAGCTTAACACCTTCGGGATCTGAGTCATGGACAAATATAACTCCTTCAGGTGCAGAAACTTGGACAGACATAAAAACAAGAATTATATGAGGTGATTAAATGGCAAGTACATATACAGGCAATGGAGGCTTAGAATTAATAGGAGTAGGAGAACAAGCTGGAACTTGGGGAACTACAACAAACACTAATCTTAGTATCATTGATAGAGTCACCAATGGAGTAACCACTATTTCTGTTTCAGGCGATGCTAATCTAACAACCACTGATGGCACATTATCTCCAGGACATCATAAAGTATTACTTCTAACAGGAACTCCCGGAGCAGGATTTACTTTAACAATAACTCCTAATACTCAACAAAAGTTTTTCTTCGTAAAAAACAGTACGGGACAAACAGCGACGTTTTCTCAAGGTTCTGGTGGTAATGCTACTGTAGCTAATGGAGCCTCTGCTGTTATTTCTGCTGATGGAGGTGGAGGCTCAGCTATTTGCACCAATATTGGTACAGATGTTTTATCAGATGCTTCTCCACAGTTAGGTGGTAACTTAGATGTTAATGGTAAGAATATAAACTTTGGTGATACTTCGACAGCAGGAAGTGATGATACGTTACAGTTCGGTGCATCACAAGATTTAAAAATATATCATGATTCAAACCATAGTTACATAGTAGATAGTGGTACAGGTAACCTAAAAATTGCTGGCAGTCAAGTTGATATACTTGGTGGTGCTGATGGTGGCGAAACAATGGCTACTTTTACGGATGAGGGAGCAGTAACTCTTTTTCATGATAACTCTGCAAAAATAGCTACTTCTGCTTCTGGAGTATCTGTTACTGGAACGATGACAGCTTCTTCGGGAATAACAGTAGGCTCTGCTGAAGTATCAGAAGCTGAACTAGAAATATTAGATGGAGCAACTTTAAGTACTACTGAACTTAATTATGTTGATGGTGTAACTTCAGCAATACAAACTCAATTAGATGCAAAAGCAAAAGGGTTTTTAACTCCAGATACGATTACTTCTAGCACTACTTTGACAGCAACACAGTCTAACTACCAAAGAGTAGATTGTTCTAGTGGGAATGTAACTGTCACGATTGCTGTAGGTACTGGATTATCTATTGGGGACTATGTTGTTATTGATAAAATAGATACAGGTAGTAATACTCTTACAGTAGCTTATCCTGCTAATTCTCAAGGAATATCATTAGGTAACTCTTGTGATTTAGCTGTTGCTTTTTATAATGGTACTCATTTTTCCTTTACAGAAACAATCAAATCATGATCCCGTTCGCAGCTCCTTTAAATTTTACAGAGGTAAATTCTTCAGGGAACTTGAATCAAAAAGCTGCTGAAAAAGCATCATCTGCTGATAATCTAGCTATCCAGTATTTTAAATTAACAGAAAATGTTTCTGGTAATTTAAGTTTAGATAATAATACTACCCATAAAAAAATTATATTAGACACTAATGGGTTTAACTTAACTAATCCTAATGGATCACCCCTTACAACAAATTCAAGCATTGACTTAGAATTAAGAGGTAGTGGTAATGTACAATCTACTTTACTGACATCTACAGCAACTCAAGAATCTACAAGCCATACTGGAACAACGATTTTTGATACATCGGACAGCTCACAGATAGTAGTTTCAGGTGTAGGCACAGATTTAACTGTAGAGAAATATATAGATGTTGGTGGTGGAAATTTTGCATACAACGGATCAACAATAGATTCTAGTGGTGTGACAACAGTTGGAGGAAGTACACCAAACGCATCTACTATCTTTGGAACCAGCTCTGCCTCCAGTACAGCTTATGGAATTAATACCACCGATGGATCACAGGCAGCTCGTTTTATTGGAGATACAGCTCAAGGTGGATCTTCTCCAATAAGTAATGGATATGAATTATACATAGCAACAATAGGTCCTAATACTGTAAGTCAATTGCGAATGGATGAATATGCAAATATAGGTATTGGTGGATATAGTGGATCAGTTCATGGGCATAATAGATACTCTGGCACAAGTAATCATCAGTTAAATGGGGCTTCAAATAGAAGGCTTTGGTGGAGATACGTAAGATCAGGTAATGATAGAAGTTTTGTTTTTACAAATAACTTATCTATTAGTTGTGTACTAAGTGGTGATGTTTTAAATGGTGATACAGTAACAGCAGGAGGGACAGGCACTGCAAATAAATCTAATACTACTGATGGATCTTTTAATGTTACTATGACAATATCTGGAACCAATGACAGTAGTCAGCCTTTTGCTTTAGCTGTTGTAAACAGTGGAACAGGTGGTATTAATACCGATGCTTACACAGGAACTTTATCAGCGAGTGCATTATGACCTTAACCAAATTAAATTTTAAACCTGGAATCAATCGAGATATCACTTCTTACAGTAATGAGGGAGGCTTTTTTGATGGTGACTTAATTAGGTTTCATTTAAACTTCCCAGAAAAAATAGGGGGTTGGGTAAAATACTCTTCTAATACTTATAAAGGCACAGCAAGAGAATTGCACACTTGGGTTGCTTTAGATGGTTCTGAGTACTTAGGAATTGGCACTAATTCTAAATACTATATAGAAGAAGGTGGTGAGTTTAATGATATCACACCTTTGAGAACTGCAACAAGTGCAGGAGATGTAACTTTTACGGCTGTAGATGGATCTAGTACTTTGACGGTTACTGATACTGCTCATGGAGCAGCAGCAGGAGATTTTGTTACTTTTACTGATGCTGATAGTTTAGGTGGAACGGTTATTGCTTCTATATTAAATGCGGAGCATGAAATTGTAAGTATTGTAAATGGTAATTCTTATACTATCGCAGTGAGTGTAACTGCTAATTCTACCGATGCTGGTAATAGTGGAGGTAGTAGTACTGTAGGCACATATCAAATCAACGCAGGATTAGATAGTCAAGTAGGGGGTACAGGTTGGGGAGCAGGATTATTTGGTGGTGTAACAAGTAACCCTAAAACAACACAATTAGCTGAAGCCCTTGATAATAGTGAAACTGGAATTAATGTAGATGATGAAACTGGAATCACAACAGCAGGAGATGTTATTTTAATAGGGGCAGAATTAATGCTTGTTGCTGGTGATACAGATGATAACACATTGAATGTAACAAGAGGGCATAGTGGTACTACAGCAACTACTCATGCTGATAATGCGATAGTTATAGTAGCTAAAGGTAATGAAAGTAGTGATGATGATTATGTTGGTTGGAGTCGACCTTCTGCTTTAACTACAAAAACTCAAATACGTTTATGGTCTCATGATAATTTTGGTGAAGACTTATTAATTAATGCAAGAGATGATGCAATTTTTTATTGGGATAGAACAAATAATTTATCCACAAGGGCTGTGAATATTTCTACTTTAGCAGGGGCTAATGAAGTTCCAATTATTGCTAAACAAGTTTTAGTATCAGATAAAGACAGGCATGTCATAGCTTTTGGTTGTAACCCACAAGGTTCAACTATTCAAGACCCTCTTTTAATTCGTTTCTCCAACCAAGAATCTCCTGCTGAATGGGAAGCGAAAGCAACAAATACAGCAGGAGATTTAAGGTTAGGCTCTGGTTCTGGTTTTGTACAAGCTGTTGAAACTAAACGAGAAATACTTATATGGACAGATAGTTCTCTTCATTCTATGCAGTTTATCGGTCCTCCGTTTACGTTTGGTATAAACCAAATATCTTCTAGTATTACTATTATGAGTTCTAATGCAGCGATAGGCACAGAAGAAATAGTTTATTGGATGGGGTTAGATACTTTTTATCTATACGCACAAAACCAAATTCAACAATTACCTTGTACTGTAAAAGATAAAGTATTTTTAGATTTTAATTTTGAACAACGAGATAAAGTTGTTTCAGGAGTAAATGCCGAGTGGGGAGAAGTTTGGTGGTTTTATCCTTCTTTAACTAGTCAAGATAATGATAAATATGTGATTTACAACTATATACAAAAAGTATGGTACTATGGAACACTAAGCCGAACAGCATGGTTAGACAGAGGAATTAAAACATTCCCAATCGCTGCAGAAGGTGGGTATGTTTATAACCACGAATTAGGCAATGATAATGATGGTGTTGCTATGACTTCGTTTATTGAATCTAGCCAATTAGATACGGGAGATGGTGATCGGTTTATTATGCTAACGAAGTTAATTCCCGATGTAAAATTTGATGGATCTACTACTCCAGTACCCTCTGTTGATTTTACGCTACAGACTAGACGTCATCCTGGAGCAAACTACAGTCAAACCAACACAAGCACAGCAACCAGATCAGCAACAACTCCCGTTGAACAATGGACAGAAAAGTTAGATGTGAGATTAAGGGGTAGGTCTTTTGCATTAAAAGTACAATCAACAGGACTTGGAACTAAATGGAAACTAGGGTCTCCCCGAGTTGAACTTAGACCAGATGGAAGAAGATAATGTTTGTAACAACCGTTCCACAATTTATTCAAGGCTTAACAAACGCTAAAGCTGATTTAACAACAACTGCTATAACAACTGTATATACAGCACCGAGTGATGGTGATTTTAATGTTTCAATTATTAGTTCTATAATAGTGTCTAACGATTCTGGTAGTGCTGATACAATAACTGTAACCATTACTGGAAACGGTGTAAGTTCAACTGGAACGCTTACTTCTGCTGTTTTCAGTTTGTTCCAAGTTAAAGCTGTCGCTGCAAACACCTCAGTAGAATTATTAACGAGAGACTTAGTACTGCAAAGTGGAGAAATATTAAAAGCAACTGCTGCGACAGGAGAGAGAATACATGTTGTAGCAAGTGTACAAGAGTTCTCACAACAACGAAGAGTTTAAGGATTGTATAATTATTATGAAACTGTTAAGGTACTAGCATGACAGCAGGAATAGCAACATTACCTTTTGAGGTACAGTCGCAACCTTTTGTTCCAACAGGAGGTTTGAGCGAATATAAAAAAGCAGCCGATATGTTGGCGAGCTTCGGTCGTGAAGGCGATACTTATATTGTTCATGCTGCTGAGGGTGAAACAGTAATACCTATGGAAGTATTACAAGCTAATCCTCGTATGAAAAGCATGATTTTTAAACAAATGGAAGATATGGGTTTAGAGCCAGAGCGTTATGTTGTTGGTAGCGATTTAAATTCTATTAATCCTGTTACAGGAAAGCCTGAGTTTTTCTTTAAAAAGTTATTTAAAAGCTTGAAAAAAGTAGTTAAGAAAGTTGCTCCAATAGTACTTCCTATTGTTGCTCCTTATTTATTACCTACAATGCCTTTATTTTTGAGTGCTGGTATTGGTAGTTTTGCAGGAGGATTAGCTGCAGGACAAGATCCAGGTGATGCTTTAAAAGGTGCTGTAATAGCAGGAGGATTAGCTGGAATAGGTTCGGCAGCTTTTGGTAAAGGGTTTAGTGCGACAGGTGCTGAATCTGGTTTAACAACAGATTACAATATATTAGGTGGTTCTCCAGGAACAGGATCACCTACATTAGCTTCTAGTAATGTAAACAATCCTTTTTTATCAGATGGTGGTGTAAAAGGATTACAGGTTTCTAGTCCAGGAAGTACTTCTCCAGGAGGAATACCAACTGTTGGAGCAGAACCTTATGCTGCTGTCGGTGCAGATTCTCTTGTTCCTGCAGGAGGGGTAAGTACACCACCAAATGTACTGCCTAAAAGTGGAACATTTGGATTTAATCAACCAGCACCTACAAAACTTGTAAACGATATATATTCTCCTATTACAGCAAAAAGTGTTCCTCTTCCCGAAGCTTTTCAATATAATCCCGACATGCCTCCTCCTTCAGGGTTACCATCAGGAACAAAAAGTTTTACTGAAACTGTAAAAGCTATGAATGCTCCACCTCCACCAAGAGAAGGAATAATGGGAGCGTATGATAAATATATAAAAGACCCTTATCAACAGTTTTTAAGTCCGAATCGACCAAGTATGTCTCCAGACATGGATCAAGTATTAAAACAGTATAATGAAAAAATTTCTAAACTTCCTGCTAATATAAACACAAATGCAAATAGATCAGCTATATACAATGACCTTATAAAACAAAACACTCCTGGAGCAATAAGAAAATATGCTCCATTAGCTACAGCAGGAACAGCTATCGCTTATGGATTAGGAGGGTTTGAAGAGCCTAAAGGTGAGCCATACATAGATCCTATCACAGGAAAAGTAATGTATGATGAAGATGTATCAAGTGGAACATATAACTATGCTTTTGATCCATCAATGTTTTATGGCACTAATCCATATTATGCTGCTGGAGGTGGAGCAATAAATGGTCCTGGAACACCAACCTCTGATTCTATTCCTGCTATGTTAAGTGATGGTGAATTTGTAATGAATGCTAAAGCTGTGCGTGGTGCTGGAGGTGGTGATAGAAAAGCAGGAGCAAAGAAAATGTATGCAATGATGCGTAATTTTGAAAAGGGAGCAGCATAATGGCTGAAGAAACCCAAACCGTTATTCAACGTGAAGCCCCTGAAATAGAAGCTTATAAGCTTGGGCTATTAGAACAAGCTAAAGATTTAACTTCAGCCCCTCCTGCAGGAGGTCTTCCCGATTATGAAGTAGCTGGATTAGACCAAGCACAAATAGATGCTTATAATCAAGCAACTGGAGGGATTGGTGCGTATCAACCTTTTCTAGATGAAGCTGAAAGTACATTAGGTACAGCAGCGACGACAGCAGAAGGTGGAATTGCTGATATAGATACAGGTATGAGCTATATTGATCCAGCAACAGGTCAAGCTATGGTTACGCAAGGACAAGGTTATTTAGACCCAGCTAAAGGATATTATGATACAGGTGCAACTCAAGCTATGGGTTCAGCGAGTGCTTATGACCCTACTGCAGGAATCAGTGCTTTTATGGATCCTTATCAACAAATGGTTACGCAAGGTGCTATTGATCAATTAAATAAACAATATGGTGTACAACAAGGATTAAGAGGTTCACAAGCTATTGGCTCTGGAGCATTTGGTGGATCAAGAGCAGGAGTTATGGAAGGAGTTGCTCAGGGCGAACTAGCCGATGTTACAAGTAGAAGAATATTTGAAGACCTTTCAAAAAATTATGGACAAGCTAGAACAGCTTCTATGCAAGATTTCCAAAACCAAAAAGCAAGAGAACTAGCTTCTGCTCAAGCACAAATGGCAGCAGGACAAGGGTTAGGTAATCTGGGAACAATAGCAGGAAACTTAGGTCAGACATATAGCAATATTGGAAATCAAGCTGCAACAACAGCAGGAGCATTAGGAGCTCAAAAAGGTCAACTAGGTACACAGTTAGGTCAAATAGGTACACAGCAAGCAGCTCTAGGAGAGTTTGCACAGAAAGCTGGAATTACTGATATCAACTTATTAGAAACATTAGGTGCAACTAGACAACAACAATCGCAAAGAGAATTAGACGCACAACGCCAAAACGAAATGCAAAATATCTATGAACCTTATCAAAGATTAAGTTATTATAGTGATATATTAAGGGGAGCTCCAAGTACTCAACAAACAACAAGCTTGCAATCTTCAACAAACCCTAGTTTATTTAATCAAATACTTGGTGGTGGTATAACAGGATTAGGTTTATATGGAGCAGCAAACAAAGCAGGGATTGTATAAATGGCTATGATGGATCCTACATTACAACGAAACATGTTTAAAGGGCAAATGCCTACTGTTAATAGTGAGGGTGTTGGTATTACAGATGGTTTAGTAGAAAACGAAAAACAAGTTTCTGCTGAGGCTTTAGCAAGTACAGCAGAGGGTATGCAAAATTTATTTAGTGAGATTGATTCTGCTGATAACCCAGAAGCGATTATGCAAGCCCTCCGTGGAGGTGATGTCACATTAGAAAGTTTAAGAAAAGAACTCGCTGGGTTAGTAGGTAAAAATGATGCTACTAAAACACCTGAATCTGTATTGACTTTATTACAACCAACAATGTTAATGCTAGAAGCTTCTGAGCAAGTACCAGAAGGTGGGATTAATGAAGCTATGCCTATACAAGCCCCAGGAACAGATGAAGCTTCTGCACGAATAGCTATGGGCGAGGTTCCTGTAAATAGAAAAGTAGGATCAGGTAAAAATGGAGAAGTTATTCCAAGCTTTCCAAATTTTGGTCAACAACAAGGTATGAAGTATGTTTTTCCATCACCTATGAATCAAAACATAGCCAATACTAATATTTTTACTCAAGGTATTCCTGAGTATAAAACTCTTGACTTTGGTAATATAACAGGTAATACTCAAGGGTTTATGGATATGTATAAACCTTTTTTAGAAAAATTTAAACCACGAACTACTGAAGATATACTAGCAAAAAATCAGGCAACCCTCGCTCCTTTTTTAAAGAAACCTAGATCAGCAGCTGAGATAGAACAAGAACTTGCTGCGACCTTAGGTAAAGGTGATGTTGATTCAAGAGATATGCAGTTATATTTACAATTAGCAAAAGCAGGAAGGGATATATACCAGTCTGGAGAAAAACCTCTTTCAGCAGTTATTGATGCTGCTGTAGATAGAGTTCCCGAGACAAGCCAGATATTAGCTGCCGATGCGAAAGCCCAACGAGATATAAAACTAGCAGCGAGAGCAGAAGCTAAAAAAGAATCAGAACAACTTGAAGAACAAAATTTAAAGGTTGCTTTAGATGCAATAGGTACAGAAAATACAGAAAATCTTGATTTCAAAAAGTATATGTTCAATACTGCTAAAGAATCTATAGATAAAGGACTAAGTAAAGCACAGGTTAACAATGCTAATTTTAATAAAGTCGCCCAAGAAAATTTTTCATATAATATGCAGTTTCATGGAATGGATGCAACGACTTATGCTAAAGTAGTGAATGGTAAAATACAAGGCGAACCAGTCATGGTGCGTAGAACACAAACTTTATCTGATGGATCTCCAGCACCTAATGGGTTAGCTATGATACAAAAGGGTCAACTTGTGGCTTTGCCTGAGGGCTATATAAAAATAGGTGATTCTACTTTAGCTAAAGGTCTTAAAAACGGAACAATAGATTCAAGTAAAGCTAAACCTAAAAATTTATTAATTCCCGATACAAGGGCAGTGGCAGAAGGAAGGTCTCGAAGTGGCTATGTACAGTACGCTGGATTCTACCAACCTGGAGCAGGATATTTTTATTATCCTGGAGGAGAGGCTGATCCAGTAAAAGCTCCTGTAGGATTTATGGAAGGCGAAGAAAAAGATATATTCAAAGTTCTTGACAAAGATGATGTAGGAAGAGTTTTTGTCAATATTAAAGGTGGTCTTCATGCAGGAAAAACCTTTTTATCACATATTGTAGGTGAAAATAATCAGATTACTCCAACAGGAGGATTAGGATACTCCTTAGAAGCCCCTGTCTATAAAGATGGTAAGTTAAAATCAGGTAACCCATTAGTTAAAAATATTGGTTCGACAGGTGTTCCTTTTGCTTCAACAAGCAGCGACATTATTAAACATGCACAGGTTAGGATTCCTTATCTGCTTTCTGCTATTAGCGAACTTAACGATATCAATAAAAACGCATTAGGCGATGTATATGGTCCGACTAATACTGTTAAATCTTTCTTAACTAATAACTTTGCAGCTTTAACTCCTGAAGGTTCAGGAGCATGGGCGAAGTATTATAAAACATCACAAGGAAGAAATAAAATAGAAACCTTTGGTCGAAAACTTGTACAATCCCTTGCGTTAAGTGATAGGTATAATGTTTACGAACAACAATTATTAAAATCATTAGCAGGAGATTTTAAAGACGGTACTTTCTTTAATGATATTGATAATATGGCAGTTAAATTTGCAAACTTAAACAGAGTTATGATAAACGATCTTTCAATAAGAAGAAATACATTAGATCCTAATAATAAAGGAATTTTAGAGTTACAGTCGGTTGCTACAGGAACAGAGAATGACCCGTTTGATTATGGGAAAACAGGAATTGTTCCATACTTACAAAACATTTCTAAGAACGACCCTAGCAAAAAAGTGTTATCAGGTAAGTTTATGAAAATTCCTCAACAATTTGTGGCACAATTCAAACAACAAGGCACATTACCTAAGTCAACAAAAATATTAGATGATGGTTCACTGCTTATTCAACTAAAAGATTTTGGGTTTTAAGAAGGAGAAAATAAATGTCTCAGTTTAAAATTATTGCTCCTAGTTTAGAGCAAACAAAGGAGTACGAATCAACACTTGGAAGTGGGAGCATCTTACCTTATGATTCTCGTTCCAATGAAGAAAAGAAAAGTGAAACTTTTGGTACAGAATCTTTAGTTGGTACAGTAGAAAAACAATCTATTGGAGAACAAGATCAAGGTTATTTCTCCAATATGGTTCAACAATTTTTCGGTGGCTTTAATGATATTGTATTAGCCTTACCCGATGCTGGAATCAATTCTATTGCTTCAGCTATGGAAGCAGCAGGAGTAGTAGAGCCAGGAACTGTTGACCGTAACTTTTTAAGCAGAGTATTTAACTCAACTGATTATGAAGGTGCGAAAACAGTAGCAGGATTTATTAAATATGGTACAGGAGATTTTGTAGGTCCAACCACGACTACAGGTAAAATAGCCAGAGGAAGTGGACAAGGTGCTGCTCTTGCTACCCCTTTCATAGGTTTATCTAGCAAAACAGCACAACTAGGCACAGGAGCTGTTCGTACAGGGACAACAGGAACGGTAGCAGGATCAGACAAAGTAGTCCCAATATTACAAGATGCTGTAACAAAAGGATATGCTTCAGCCCCAGCAACGACGGCTTCACTAGAAGCAGGATTGAGTGCTTTGTCAGGTGGTGGAGCGACTGCAGAAAAAGAAATGTTTGGTACAGAAACAGGGATAGGTGCTTTGACTGCTCCTTTAGCTGGTCCAGCTCTATATTCAGGTACTAAGTATTTACTTACAAATTCTCCAATGGCGAGAGTAGTTAAATGGTCAGTGGGTAAAGGTAAAGATGCTGTTGCCGATATAAAAACTCAAAACAAAATATTGGAAGGACAGAAAAGTGTTCTTGAGGATACCACTCCTGGAGGACAAGCTGCTAAAGGCGAGTTTGGTAAACAACTCAAAGCAGCAATAGATGAGCCTGAGGGAGCAGCTAACTTAGATAGAGCAATAGAAATTGAAGAAAACATTGGTGGTCTTCCAGGATTAAAACTTAGTCCAGCCGAACAAACAATGGATCCTGCTTTAATAAAAGCACAAAGAGATGTAGAGGGCAGAGGTTCTCCCGAATTTACTAGAAAAAATAATGAGAGAAAAAAAGCTAACTTAGAAGCTATAGAAAATTTTAAAACGAGTACATTTAGTGGCGACCCATTAATAGATTCCCCTACTTATGTGATAGATCTAGCTTCTAAAAAATACACAAGTATGTTAGGCAAACTAAAGAATGAAGAAGGAACTCTTGTAAACAGGATTGATGAAGCAAGTAATGCTAGTACAGGATTGATTCCTAAAATAACAAATAGATCTATTGTTGGAAAAAACATAAGGTCAACTATAGAAGTGAATTATAAAAACGCAAAAGCTGTGGCAGAAAAAGATGCTAAAGAGTTAGGTATCAATAATGATGCTACTTTATCTACTTTAACTGCGTTGAAAGAAAGCCAAAGTAAGATTAAAAACCTCATACCACAGTTAAAAGGTACTGCAACTATTGAAGAGATAAATAAAAAATCTCTTTCTGGTTCAGGGGTAAATGGCTTATTAAAAAAGTTTGTTACGTTTTTCCCCGAGAAAGGTCAAGATGGTATTACTTTTTTTGATTGGAAAAACTTCCGTGAAATGGCAGGAGCAGAATTAGGTAAACAATCAGCATTAGGTAATAAACCTCAAGTAAAACAGTTAGCTATGCTATTAGAAGAACTTGATAACATGGGTAAAGCTTTTGGCAAAGTGAATGAGAACTTTGAAACATATAGAACTAATT
>UEXM01002380.1_pt1 | contig 13439 bp, 12 predicted proteins | sample 1796661 | NCBI WGS metagenome assembly UEXM01 (sample SAMEA4772469, study PRJEB27181) | metagenome | reverse complement strand
TATCAAGATGTAGATTTAGTTGGTGATGGTCATTTAACACAATCAGAAATTAATCAAGGCTTTACCTCAACTATGTCGGCAGATGTATGGTTTTGGAACAGTATTGAAAACACATTTACCCTTAAACAAACTGTTACGTCTTCTGATGGTTCAGTATCTACACAAGTTAGAGATATAAATGACCACGACCCTAGTAGGCCGGGAAATGGTGGTACGTTTACAAACTATACAAATGTTTATACTCAAGGTTCAAATACACAAACAGATTTTACAGTCAGAGCAGAAGTATATAATGAGACGGCAGGTACAACTTATGATGGCTCTCATCGTGGGCCAGATGTAGATAATATTACACTAAATATAGGTTATCAATATATACCACCCATTAATGAAGAAACGCAAGATGTTATAGATGATATTGACCAAGATATTATTGATATAGTAGAGGATTTACCAGAAGATTTTGATTGGAATAATGATGAGTATGTTTGGGAAGATGAATATACTTGGGAAGAAGAAGAGTACACTTGGGAAGATGAGTATTCTTTTGAAGATGAGTATGTCATTATAGATGAAAGTTTTAACGATGATTTTTATTTTGAGGAGGAATTAGAAACAATAGATTTCGACATGGATGTGTTTGAAGAACCACCAATGTTTGAAGATTTTAACACAGAAGATATGCCTTCAATGGAAGAAGTATTTTTTGAAGAAGAGTTTATGGAAGAACCTCCAATGATGACGGAGGAATTATTTACAGAAGAGTTTGAAGAAGACTTTACAAGTTTTATAGAAGAAACTGGAATGGAAGAAGAGTTTGAACAGTTTCTAGAAGAAGAGGGCATAACAGCCGAAGAGTTTTTTGAAGAGATAACTGAGGAGGAGTTCAATGACGAACTTACTGAGGAATCTTTTGATGAGTTTGAAGAACCAATGGAAGAAGTCGCAACAAACGAGGAAAGCGTACCAGAGGTTATTAAAGATAAAGAAGAGGCAATGGAAGAGCCTAATAAAACAGAATCTATAGAGGAAGAAAAAGAAGTAGCAAGTAATGAACAATCTGAAACCAAATCTGAAGAAAAAACAGAATCCGATAGCAAAGGAACTGAGGAGTCCGAAGTATCAACAGAGGATGGTGGAGAGCAAGAAGATATACAATCGGAAGACAGAAAATTGGACACCGAAGACAGGATTGTTACAGATGTTGCAAAGGTAGAAAGTAAATTAAAAGAAAATTTAAAGAAAGTAGCAAAACAAATAGCAGAAGCAACAAAACAAAATACAGAAAACTTATCAAAAGAGGATTTATTTTTTAAGAGTAATACTTTAAACGCCTATCTCAAAACTGATTTTTATAAATCAAAAGATATTTATACAGACACTAACTTAGATTTTTTTAATCAAATAGATTTAGGCGTTTATTCAAAAGATATTTACACAACTGTAAGTCTTAACAGTTATGTAAGTAATGACCCTGTAGAAGTACATAAAAAAAATTTACAAAGAATTAACACAAAGAAAAGACAATTATTAGCTGAGTTGGAGGCATTAAAACAATGAGTAACATGGTAACTAAATTAAGTTCAGTAGCGGCACTTTTAGGAGTAGTAGGAGCTATTGGAGCAGGATTTGTACAATACGGTAAAGTAATGGCAAAAATAGACGAATTAGATAATCGTAAAGCTGTTATTAATGAAACTGTTGATTTATCTAATGTTAACAATTCTATTAGTAACATTAATGTAAAATTAAAAGAATTAGAAACAACAATTATTAATATGGATAATGATGTATTAGATAATTTAAGAAATGACATTGCAGGTAATAGCAATGATTTTAAAGCTCTTGCTCAAGATATAATTAAAGATATAAAAGTTATTCAATCTGTATTAGCAGAAAAAGCATCTAATAATGATATAAACGATCTAGATAAAAAATTACGCAAACCTTTAAAAGAATTAGAAGAATATGCTTGGGAATTAGAAGAAGATATTGAAGAGTTAAGTAAAGATGTTGCTGTAGTTAAAAAAGAAAATGAATTACAAAATATTTTAATTGAAGAAGTTAAAACATTAAATAGTAATCCTTTAGGGGGATAAATGATAAAGGTTTGGTTTATGTTAGTATTATTTTCTATGCCAAATGCACCTTCAGTAAAATATAATGGATTTATATATGCAAATGAAGAAGATTGTGAAATGGCAAAATATGAAATGCATGAAGCATACAATAACAAATCTACAGAATATAAATTAGCAACAAATATGAGTGCATATTGTGTAGAATTTGAAAGTTTTCCTATACAAGGATTAATGAATAAAATAGATTTAGGAGTATAAATGGCATCAACATTTACAACACGATTACGATTAGAAAAACAAGCTACAGGTGAAAATGCAAACACTTGGGGTGATAAAACAAATGTTAATTTTGATTTGATAGATGAAGCTATTTATGGATATTCTTCTAAAAGTGTAGCTGGTTCAAGTAATGTAACTTTAACTAATAGTAATGCAACAGCAGATGAAACAAGACAAAAGGTATTAGAATTTACTGGAACATTAACTGGAAATATAAATGTATTAATTCCAACTGTTGAATCTAATTATATTGTATTTAATAATACAGCAGGTAGTTATTCTTTAACTGTAGCAACTACAGGAAATACAGGAACAGGGACAGCAGTTACTCAAGGTTCTCATGCTTTAATGTACAGTAATGGTACTTTTGTTAAAGATGTATTTGCAACTGGTATAAATAATCTTGTTTGTAAAGGAACATTAAGTGTTGCAGGTGCTGTAGAATTAGATGGTGGTAATGTAACAATAAATGAAAGTTCTGCTAGTGTAGACTTTAGAGTAGAGTCAAATGGTAATGCTCATGCACTATTTGTTGATGGATCAGCAGATAAGGTAGGTATATTAAACGCTAGTCCTTCAGTAGCATTAGATGTTACGGGTGCTGTAACTGCTTCTTCAACAATTACAGGTAATTTATTTAGTGGTAGTGGAGAAGATATAAAAGATACAGTTCCAACTGGTGGAATTATTATGGCAGGATTTGCAACAGAGCCAACTAAATCAGATGATTCAACAAAAAGATATTTATTATGTAATGCACAAGCTGTAAGTCGTACAACATATTCCGCTTTATTTTCAGCTATTAGCACAACATACGGAACTGGAGATGGTTCAAGCACATTTAATTTACCAGACTTACAAGGTAGAGTTCCTATGGGTTCTGGTGCAGGTTCTGGTTTAACATCTAGAACTTTAGGAGCAACAGGCGGAACAGAAAATACAGCAAGTGGAAGTAATTTATCTTCTGGTTCAGATTATAGTTATTCTATTGTTCAACCATTTTCTGTTGTTAACTTCTTTATTGCTACAGGGAAATAATGAATGCCAATAACAAAAATACAATTTGAACCCGGAATTGATAAACAGAATACTGACATATCATCTAAGGGTAAATGGACTGACGGAGATAAAGTAAGATTTAGATATGGCTATCCAGAAAAAATGGGTGGTTGGGAAAAAGTATCTACTACTACATTTATAGGAGTTGCAAGAGCACAATTAGCTTGGAACTCTTTAAATGGAACTGCATTTGATATTTTTGGTACAAACAAAAAATTATATGTATATAGTGAAGGTAATTTTTTTGATGCTACTCCAACTAGGTTATCTGCTGATATTACCAGTGTTTTTACAACAACTGATGGGTCATCAATATTTACTATAACTCATTCATCACATGGAGCTTCAGAAGGTGATTATGTTACTATAAGTAGCACAAGTGCTTCTATAGGTGGAGTTGGTGCTTCAACTGTTGATGGAGAATATGAAATACAATCAATTACTGATACTAATAATTACACTATTGATGTTGGTACTAATGCATCTTCAGCAGTTTCAACTACAGGAAATTGTTCAGTAGAATACGAAATTACAGCAGGAAGAGATAGAGCTTTATCTGGTTACGGATGGGGAACAGGAACGTGGGATTCATCACAAACTTGGGATACACCAAATACATCAGATTCTGTAACTATTGCTCTTCGTTCTTGGGCTTTAGATAATTGGGGAGAAGATATATTATCACAAGATATAGATGGTAGTTTATATGTTTGGGATACATCTGGTGGTATTTCTACAGCATCAAATGTTGCAAGTGTTGTAAGTAATGCTCCAACAAAATCTAAATTTATGATTGTGTCAAACCCAGATAGACACGTTATTTGTTTTGGAACTGAAACAACTATTGGAACTTTAGCAACACAAGACCCTATGTTTATTCGATGGTCTGATCAAGATGATTATACAGATTGGACACCTTCTGCTACTAATACAGCAGGTTCACAAAGAATTGTTGGAGGTAGTGAAATTGTTACGGCTGTTAGAACAAGAGGTCAAATACTTATTTTAAGTGATACTTCTGCTCATGGTATGTCATTTATTGGTGCTCCATTTGTTTTTGGATTTCAACAATTAGGTTCTAATTGTGGTGCTATTAGTCCTCATTGTGCTATTGATGTTGGGGGTGTATCGTACTGGATGAGTAGTGAGTCATTTTTTGTATTTGATGGTACTGTTAGAAAATTACCTTGTTCTGTTGAGGATTTTGTATTTGATAATATTGATACAACACAATACGAACAAGTGTGGGCAGGATCAAACTCAGCTTATGGTGAAATAATGTGGTTTTATTGTTCAACTGCATCTAACCAAGTTGATAGATATGTTATATTTAACTATCAAGAAAACTTATGGTATACTGGTAGTTTAGATAGAAGCACATGGATAGACTCTGGAACATATTCATTACCTTATGCAACAAAATACGATGGTAGTGCAAATACAACTGTGTATGTGCATGAAAGTGGAAAAAATGATGATGGCTCAACTATGACATCATTTGTTGAAAGTGGTGATTTTGACATTGGTGATGGAGATGATATAATGTTTGTTGTTAAAATGATACCAGATTTTAAAGATCAAGTTGGCAATGTAAATATTAGTTTAAAATCAAGATATTATCCTAGTGATACACAAACAACTAAAGGGCCATTTTATTATTCTACATCAACGCAAAGAATAAATCCTCGTACTAGAGGTAGACAAATTGCTGTTCGTGTAGAGAGTGATGGATACAATGGCGTTAGTAATAATGATTTAAATGAAGATTGGCGTTTGGGTACGTTAAGATTTGAAGTTCAACCAGATGGGAAAAGATAAAATGACTGTAAAAAAAGGTTTTCATAAAACTAAAAGTGGTAAAGTAGCTAAAAAAGGTTTATATTACAACATAAATCAACAAAAGAAAAAAGGCAAAAGTAAATCAAAAAAGAAATCTACTATTTCTCCTAAAGCATATGCAAATATGAAAAAAGGTTTTCCTAAAAAATGAGGAAAGAACACAAAAGTAAAACTGGTGGATTAACAGAAGCTGGTAGAAAATACTTTAAAAGAAAAGAAGGTGCTAATCTTAAAAAACCTGTTGCTAAAGGAACAAATCCAAGAAGAGTTTCTTTTGCCGCAAGGTTTGCAGGAATGAAAGGCCCAATGAAAGATTCTAAAGGTCGCCCAACTCGTAAGGCACTAGCACTAAAAAAATGGGGTTTTGGTTCAGTAGAAGCGGCTCGTAATTTTGCAAATAGAAATAAAAAGAAAAAATGAGTAAAATAACAAATGTAAGATTACCATCTCCATCGCAAGAATATAATGTACAACAACAAAACGAATTAGTTCGTGCAATAGAAACAATTGTATTAACTCTTAATACAAGTTATACTGCTGAAGAAAATAAAGTTGTTATGGAACGATTTAATTTCTTTTTGGGGGATTAATGTCAATTAATACATATACAAATGCAAAAGTTATATTAAGAGGTAATACTACTATTTATACTGCACCATCAGCAGGAACATCCATAGTAAAATCTATACGAGTTTCAAACATAGAAGAGTCTAACGACAGAGATATAACTCTTACAGTTACAGATAGTTCTTCTGTAGTTTATTATTTAGAAGTAAATAGAACTATACAAAAAGGTAGTTCACAAGAATTATTAGCAACTGGTAATATGTTAACAGATTCAGCAGATTCATCAATTGCATCAACAAATCCGATAATATTAAAATCATCGGAAATATTAAAAGCAACAACTACAGGTAGTGATATACATCTTGTAGCATCAATATTGGAGATGACATAATGAAATTCCCTAAAACTAATAAAAAAATAAAAAACAAAAAAAAACCTACTGGTATTAAGGGTATTAAATTAGAAACTGATATAAATAAACTTTTAAATATATTACAAAAAAAATTTGGAAAATCAAAAGGTGGTATTGTAAGTATATTACAACTTGCCGCAGGTGGTTTTCCTAAAAAAACTGGTATGATTAATGGGCCGGGAACAGGAACTTCAGATGATATTCCTGCTATGTTAAGTAATGGTGAGTTTGTCTTTACAGCAAAAGCTGTAAAAAATGCTGGTGGTGCTAAACCTATGTATGATATGATGAATAATTTAGAAAAAGGCAGTAAATTAACTTAGTGCTAGAAATAAAACAACCTAAAAAAGAAGATTTACAAGATTTATTACTTTTATTGTTAGAGTTTGGGAAAGAGTATAAAGATATTTATCCTAAAGCCGATGTAATTAAAGTTGGTCAAGTCATAGAACAACATTTTAATAATGGCTTTATTAGTAATGCATATGTTAACAAAAAATTAATTGGTAGCATAGGAGCTTTGAAAACTGAATGGTGGTTTTCAAAAGAACAATTTGTGGCAGAAACATGGTTTTATGTTTTACCGCAACATCGTAGTTATAAATTAGCTAAATTTCTTATTAAAGAATTAAAGAAATACGCTAATGGAATAACAATTCAGTTGCCAACAAGCACTGGAGATAACAATGATAAATTATATAGAAAATTTGAATTTAAAAAAATGGGAAGTATTTGGAGGTATAAGTAATGTGTTTTGGAAGTAATATAGTAGAAACAACTACTAAACAAGAATTGCCAGAATGGTTAGAAACTGCGGCAAAAAATTTAGTTGGACAAACAGAAGCTGTAACTGGGCCACAAGTTCCTTATGTTCCTTATGGAGGGCAAAGACTTGCACCTTTAACTACAGAACAACAAATGGCAAGGCAACAAGCTGTAGAACAATCACAGGCTTATAGACCAGATTTAGCAATGGCTAGAGGTCTTGGCGGTGTTGGTTCAGCACCTATTTCTGGACAAGATATAGAAAGATACCGAAGCCCTTATATTGATCAAGTTATGACTAAAACACTTGATGAATTACAAAGAAGAAGCGATATACAAGGTCAAAAATTATCTGATGCGGCAGTAAAAGCTGGTGCATATGGTGGTTCAAGATTTGGTGTACAACAAGCAGAACAACAACGTAATTTACAAGATGTTCAAGCACGAACTGCGGCACAATTACAAGAACAAGCATATCGTAATGCTATGTCTATGGCACAAAATGAAAGAGCTAGACAATTACAAGGTGCTGGTACATTTGGTGCAATTGGTGGACAAGAAATGAAATTAGGTCAAGCAGGTATGCAAGGTTTACAACAAGCTGGGCAATTAGGACAACAACAATTACAAAGAGGAATGGATATTACTTATGGTGATTTCCAAAGACAACAACAGTTTCCATATGAACAAATTCGTTTTGGTGCTGGTATACTTGGTGGCGTTCCTTCTCCTATGACAACTTACCAACAACAACCAACAGCTAGTGGTGCACAACAAATTGCTGGATTAGGTTTAGCTGGTATTGGAGCATACAATGCAGGTTTTTTTAGTGATGCACAATTAAAAGAAAATTTTGAATTAATAGGTACATCTCCTTCTAATATAAATATTTATTCTTTTAATTACAAAGGTAATAAAGATAAATATCAAGGTGTTATAGCACAAGAAGTTCCTTGGGCATCTATGAAACATGATAATGGATATCTTCTAGTTGATTATTCTAAACTAGATGTAGACTTTAAAAAACTTAATTAACGAGAAAATATATGATTACATCAACATCAACAGCATTAGAAGATTTTGAATTTTTAGATAGTCTTTCAGATCAAGGTTTTGATATACAAAACGCACAAATTCCTAATTTACTAGAAAAATATGGAACTATTGATAATTTTAAAGAGGCTTATAGAAACGCAAAAAAAGAAACTAAAACAATTAATAGTAATTTACCCGAAACAGAAATGCTTCAAGAAGCACAAACAGGAGATGCTTCATTAGGTGAAAGAATATCTCAAGAACAAATTAAAGATGATAAAATATCTCAAGAACAGGGTTTTGGTATACCAAAAAAAACTAATTCTGCGTCTAATAAACCAGTTGTTCCATCTAAAATGTATACAGAAGAAGAAAAACCTTATGATCCTAATATAGGAGAAATTGGTTTTGGGATTCCCGGAGCAGGAGAAGGTTTAGAGATGATTGGTAATTATATTGTAGATAAAACAGGAAGTTTTTTAGATGATAAATTAAAATATAACTATTCTGATCCAGAAATAAATATGCGTAAAAGTGATACAGGTGATGCAAAACTAGGTGAAATGGATGATCTTGAGGCATATAAAAAAGGAATGATAACAGATAAAGGTGATTTACGAGCAGGTAATCAAGTTAAAGCTGGTATTTATGATGCACAAATAATGAAAGATTATAGTGATAGAGTTAAAGCAATGGGAATGAAAACTGCTGGTGATATAGATTTAATTAATTATCAAGATGATAGATTTGATAAAAACAAAGGATTACAAGTAATAGGTTCTAATCAAGATGAACTTTTAAAAAGAGAAGAAATAGTTAAAAAAGCAGAGATGATGAATCCGGGTGATCCTAATGCAGGTGAAAAAGCCTTAAATGAATATCTAATAACACAACAAACAAAACTTGATAAATTAAATAAAAATGAAGATGGTTTAAATTTAAATCTTACTCTTGGAATACCAATATCAGAAGGCAGTCCAAGAGCTTCAGACACAGGCGGTCTTCTTGAATTACAAAGAAGAAGATCAGATCAATTTAAAGATGATGTTAAAAAAAGAATACTTAAAGAAGCTGAAGATTCAGAATTAGTAGATGAAGGTGGATTAAAAGATTTAAAAAAAGCTACCAAAGGTAAAGGTTGGGAACTTTTAATGCACATGGGTTTAGGTATAGCAACTGAAGATAATGTAGCAAAAGGAATAAAATCTGGATTACAAAGTGCTATGGAATTTGAAAAAGCCTTTGGTGATAAAGCATCTGATTTCCAAATAGTTGAACTTGGTGATGGTAGATTAGTTAGAGTTAATAAATCAACTGGTGAAGTAATGGATACAGGTGAAAAAGGTAAAGGTTCAGATAAACCTGCCGCTATAAAAACATTAGAATACAAAGCTAATGCATTAGGTATTGATGTTGATGATTTAATAAGATTTGATTTGACAAAAGGTGATAAAAGTTATGATGAACAATTATTAGATGTATCAAAATTTATTTTAGGTAATTCAATGGTTCCTTTAGAACCAGAACAAGCAAAAGACAAAGCCGCAGAATTGTTAAAGTTAATTGAACAAAGTAGCAATAAAGAATTAGAATCATTATTACAATAATATAAAGGATAAAAATGCCAACACCTTTAGAAATAGCTCGTGAAGATAATAGAAATTTTTTACTATATAGTGATGAAGATTTAGTAAACGAGTTATACAGTCAATATCAAGATAGATATCCAGATAAAAGATTATTTACTGAATTTCTTACCACAGATACAAATGCATTTGACACATCTAGACTTACAGGAACAACTGTACAACCCTCCCCCGAAACAATAGAAGAAGAACCTAAAGAAGAAAAACCATTTGGTTTAACTACTCTTCCAGAATTTGGTGCAGATTTAATTACATCTGCAATACCTGCTGGTACAATACAAGCTGTAGGTTCTGGTCTTAAATATGGTGCTGGTCTTGAAAAAATGCCAGATTATTTTTCTGGTGATTTACAAGAAGTAACTGCACAATATAGAGCCGCTCTTAGTATATTAAATGAAAAAGATCAATATAGTCCAGAAATTGTTGATAGAGCAGAACAAATAGTTGACACATATAGAAATCAATATTCTGCTAAAGAGTCAGAGTTTTTTAAAGCTGGTGAAGAATTACAACAATTTGCACAAAAAACATTTCCACAAGATCAACGATGGAAAGATAATAAATTAGCAGATACAATATACAAAGGTTTTGAAGGTATTGGTAGCACTATTCCTATTATAGGTGCTTCAGTTGTTGGTGCTCCATTTGGTGTTGGAACTGTAGCTGGTCTTGGAACTGCAATAGCAATGGAAGGTGGCGAATCTGTAGATCGTGTATATGCTTTTGATGGTGACACTGATGAAACTGATGTTGTTATGGCAACTATACTTGGTGTTGCTCCGGGTTCTGCTGACTATTTACCTGTTCAAATATTATTAAATCGTTTTAATAAAGTTGTTCCGGGAGTAAAAAGTAGAGTTGCTAATATACTTAAACAATCAGTTACTCAAGGTGTATGGGAAGGTGGAACAGAAGAATTTCAAAATGTTTTACAGAATTTAATAGAACAAACATACAATAAAGAAAGAGAAACATTTGATTATGCAGGTGAACAATTTGGGCCGGGATTTGTTGCAGGTCTTGTATTTGGTGGCATAGGTGGTAGTGTACAAAGAAAAGAAAAACTAGATGATAAAGTAGATGAAAAAACTATTTTAGAAGATGATGGTTCTGAAACTATTGAAGGTGATACAGAAAAAGCAACTCAAGAAGCAACTGAAGTTGGAACATCAGATGAAGTAGCACCAGATAGTTCTCCAGATGGATATCCTCCTGTTGGTTCTAATAACATTGTATTAACTAAATCTGGTGAACCTATAGGAAAAGGTCGTGTTGTAGAATATCCTGTTGTTCTTAATGATGATGGGTCTACAAGTAAAAACATAAGAGTTGAATTAGATAATGGTGGTATTGTTGAAGAACCTTTAGATAGAGATTTAAAAATAGATTGGTTAGATAAACCAGAAACTAAACCTGTTGAAGAAAAAGTAGCTCCAGTTGAAGAAGAAATAATTCCAGTTGAGGCAATGCCAGAAACTGAAATTATTGATGATTTAGATACTGAAATAAAAACTGAAGGCAGAAAAGTTGGAGATGAAATAGAACTTTTTGATATAGCAGGTAGAAGATATAGAACTACAATTACAGCTATTGATGAAAAAAGTGGCAGTATGCGAGTCCTTGATCAACAAGGTAACGATGTTTTAGTAAATGGTAATACTGGTTCTGCAACTACTGTAGATATTAATGATACTAATTATACTATAGATACAGCAGGTCTAGATTTACAAGGCGTAAATCCTAATAATTTAACATTAGAAGAATTACAAGATGCTCAACAAAAATTAGAACAAAGAAAAAAAGATATAGAATCTGCGGGTACAGTAAATCAATTAGTTTATCCAGAAACAATAAGAGATTTAAATGCAGTTAAAGTAGCTAATAAAAAACTACAAGCTAAAGAAACTAAACCATCTTTACAAGTAGATGCTATTACAGGTGACAATGGATGGAATAGACAAATGGGTAAAGCTATTTCAAGTGACAATGAAACTCTTAAAGATGAACTAACACAATTACCATTAGATAATTTATTATCTCAAGAAAATAATTTATCTGCATTAAAAGTTACATCTAGATATATAGAACAAGGTAAATTAGAAAACGAAACAGTACAAAAAAACTTTGATGCTATTAATAAAAGAATAGCTGAACTAGAAGGTAGACCAATAGAACAACCTACTCCTGTAGTAAAAGAAACTCCTGTAGTAGAAGAGACTACACCAGAAGCTGTTGCACCTGTTGTTGAGGAAAAACCTTTAACTACGGTTGAAAAAATATTTGCTGAACCTACTACTACACCTGTTGAGCCTGTTAAAAAAGAAGAAGAAAAAGATGTTTTAACAGAAGATGAAATGGCTGGTTTCTTATCTACATTAGAAGATACTGATGCAGTTACAAAAGAAACACCTGTAGTAAAAGATGAAATAACTCAAAGAGAAGAAGCGGTACAAAAAAAAGAAGATGATTTAACTTTTGGTCAAGGTATATTTAGACTATATGATCCTAGATTACCTTTAAGAACAGCAAAAGAATATAATGATTCCTTAAATGCTTATAGAAGAGAAATAGCAGACCCATCTGTAATTGGTAGAAAATATTTACAAGACGTAGAAAAAGCATACGCAAAAAGAGTAAATCAACTTACAAATACTGAATTTTTAGATAATTTAAATACTGATGGGCAAGCTGATCCTTTAAACTATACTCAATTTGAAAGATTACTTAAAGAATTAGGCAATGCTACATTAGATATAAAAGATCAAGCAACTGGTAAATTAATTAGAAAAAAAACGGCAGAAATTAAGGTAAAACCAGTAAGAGATGCAATTAAGTATATTAAAGATAGAAACTATGATAAAAAACCACCAGAGACTCCTCCCCTACCGGAGTTCGCAGAACAAAAGGAGGAAGTAAGTGAGCGAGACACTAAAACAATTACCGACATTACTGACGTTGAAAGAGGCGAAAGCGTTCTGGGCAGTAGAGAGCAACCCGATACTGACGTTAGTGGGGCATCAGAACGAGTTACAACTGGGGTACGAGGAGTACCTACATCTGTTAGCAAACCGACTCCAGATACTAGCGGAGAACGAGGAAGACCTAGAAGAGAGGATGAATCTGTTGATCCCACCGAGGGACAGGATGTTCAATCTAGAAACGAAATTGAAGGAAGGCTCGTTGGGGACAACATTACTAGAAATGTGTCTGGACAGTTGGGAGACACTGTCACAGGAATTGAATCAAGTTCAGTTCCCGATACAACTGAAACCCAACAAGAATTACGAGACAACGCTCAACGAAAACACGATAATGTCGTGGCTGAACGAAGCCTCTCCACTGACATCGGAAAGATAGAAGGATTAAATAATAACGATAAACAAATTATTAAAGATGTTTTTACATATGATTATGACATTTTTGAAGAAGTATATTTAGATTATGATGTTACTACTTTACAAGGATTTAAAAAAACTAAAATACCAAGCTATTTACAAAATGATATTGAAGAAACTCTTATTGATACAATGGAAGATCAACAAGAGTTGTTACAACAAATATATGATACAACAAAAAATAAGTATCCAGAGTTATCACCTAACATAAATAGATATCATCAAGAAAAACTTGAAGAAGATTTTGATGATTTTGCTAATAGTTTAAATAATTTAAAATCTAGAATAACACCTCCAGAGGATGCAGGAGCTTCTGCTACTCCAGATTCTGGTGTAGGAAAAGTAGAATATGGATCAGAAG
>UEXM01002378.1_pt1 | contig 13450 bp, 17 predicted proteins | sample 1796661 | NCBI WGS metagenome assembly UEXM01 (sample SAMEA4772469, study PRJEB27181) | metagenome | reverse complement strand
GTATCAATTATTGGCCCCCATTGGTCTTTAACAACAGCAAACTCCCCATCAGTAACATCGTTTAATCGAGACGAGTCAAACTGCGCGTACAGATTTTCAACAAACGTCCCTGACGGCCCTGTCAGTAGTGGACCAGGATCAACCTCTAATGCATCTCGTTTGTTAGAAAAAAAACTCAATTTTTACCCTTTTTAATATATTCAGGAACATCAATTATTATTGGATTACCGTCGTTATCGCCAAGCGCTATTGGACCATTATCAGTGTCTCTTGCCAAATAATAAGTTCCAGGTCCTATAGATATTGGAATAACGTCGTCGTTTATATCTTTTATAAGACCAGGATTAATATTGACTAAGCCTGTATTTTCAACAAGCTCTTCAATCGTTATATTATCTAGCAGATCTTCTAATTGGTCGGCGCTTACATCAACAGGCAACAATACTTGCTCGCCGCGTATTTCAGAAAAACCCCCTGTTGCGTTACCGCCGAAGAATGAATCTTCACCTGTTCGACCAAACGATGCTTGCACACTTTCCTTCCACAAACTTTGGTCAAATTCAGTTTTACCCGCATGATACGCTTTTTTACTATAAATTGCTTCCGCAACCTTATAGCCAGATAAATAAGCATCTTTGTTGTATAATAAAGATTGGCCCGTGATTTCTGCAAAAACGTCTCGAGCGTCTATACTTGTAAGTCCCGAACCTTTGGCAACCTTCACTAGTTTTGCTTCATAGCCACCCTTTATTATATCATAACCCTCTAACGCCTCTTTTGCTGTGTCGGGCAATCCAAGAACCATTAATCCACCAATATGTGCTAGACCTGGCGAGTCCTTCGCAATTTCAGACAATACATCAGCTGAATCCTCACGAAAATTCTTAACAATGCCCTCAAGCAACATTAACCTCGTAACTTCATTTCCCGTGTTTAACTCACTAGTTAAAACGCCAGCTTCCTCGTTTGTAAGGTAACGAGGCTCAATACCATAAATACTAGCAACGGTACGAGCTGTCGCTCTTCGTTCTGCTACCGATGCGCTAAATGCTTCGTCTGATGTCATATCTAAGGGCCTGTAATTCACCTGTCCCACTTGAACAGCAAACGATAGCGGATCCTTTTTTAATTGAGTATTCATTGTACTTAATAATTGATTGCCCGCTTTTACTACACTTGTCTCAGTTAGTGTATCTAGGCCTTCTTCGCCCAAACCTTCAATGCCGCCTTGTAAGTCATTTATTGTATTTTGTAATAATCCAGGAGACATTTTTCTAAAAGATTCGGTATAACCTTTTATTGTAGTAAACATTTGTAGCTCTTGTTGCAGTTCTGGTTGCATTTGCGGTGGCAAACCCCCAATACGAGATTGTATAGCAAGAATTGCTTGTTCGTTCGGCTCCCCGCCATCAGTTAAAATTTTAGTAAGGTCTTTAATATCTGAAGCTATATTGCGCTTTTCACCATTATAAACACTTACAGTGTTATTTATCTCTGCACCCAAGGACCGTATTAATCTCCTGGTTTCCTCAACACCTAGCTCTGGCGGTACATTATCTTGTAGGTCTGCTAAAAATGCTTTCTTCTCTTCGATACCAGGCAACTTTTGAAATTGCGTAATCGCACTATCAGTAACAGCCTGTTTACGAATACCAATAACAGTCCTTGAAATTTGATCCTCAGGAAACTGTCGATCACGCATATAAGTGGCTATATCATCAAGACTGGCATCAAATGCTTTCTGTTTTTCTGTTGCATCTTGTGAAGAGAGCGCGATTGCCAAACTGTCTCGCGTTCGCTGTTCTATGCCAAATAACGCTTGTCCTTGCTGTTGTTTTACAGCTTGTGACGCCGCAAAAGAGCTATATCGTATATCGGTTTGTGTTGCTATTCCTTGCAACTTCGCCCGTAAAACACCCGCTGTTTCTGGATCAAAATCTGCCAATGCAGCGGGGAAGCCATCAGTAACGTCCGCAAGCTCTGCCTGGATCTGTGAAAGCGGCTTGTTTGCGTTTACGCCCTCTGTATATATTCTATTCATTTGCTGACGAGCTGAAGTTTCAAGCTCCGCAGACGCAACACGATTAGCAACAGCAAAAGCCTCGCGCTCTCCAATAGTTTTGGGACCGCCAGCTGTCTTTAAATCTCCTAAAACTGTTTGAGCGCCTTGCTCTTCAACAGCTTCTCTGCCACGTTGTTTTGCTTTCATAGCTTGTTGCTCAAAAACAAAATTGCCCATTTTATTTATTTGTTGTGATATTGTTTGCGCTGTCCTTTCGCCCTCGCGAAAATTTGCAAAATCAATATTACCTGGCTGTGCGGATCTTATGCCTAGTCGTCTATACCTTGGTAACTCTGCCATCATGTACCCTTTGCTGAAATATCAAGATTTGGAAAACCTATTTGACTAGATCTATATATGCCTGATGCTAATGTTCCAAAGGCTTGTGCTTGTCCCGCTTGCAATGCAGATCTACCCGCGTCCTTATAAATTTCTGCTTGGTAATCTGCCATGCCTATGGTCAAAACAGAATTATCTTTGGCTATACTATACTCTCTTACACCTTCCTTCATTGTGTAATTTGTAAGGGTTGCAGCTGACCCTGACAATGGATCCACACCACCCGCAGCGGCCCTGGCTGTTATTGTTGCCAATGTTTCATTCATATTTCGTAGAGCATCAGCTGCTTGCTGTTTATAGGCAATAGCAGCGCTTCGGCCTTTTAAAGTCGCCTGTGCTGCCTGTGCGTTATAATAAGCCTGTCTGTTCTGTGCAGCTGTTAATTGTGAAGATGCCTGGATGCCCCCAATAATAGCTGGTGCAGCAAACGATGCCAATTCACCTACTTTTGAACTTGAAACCTTTGAAATAGTATTTGTTATAAACTCACTCATATCAATTTCCTACGCTCATTCTATATTCTAAACCTAGCAAAGTCATGCTTTGCGGCTCTGACTGCGTGATTGTAATCTGGCCCGTATCTGTAAAACCTAACAGACCGCTGACTGTTTTTAAACCTGTATATGGCTGGATAGCCGTATCTAGTACATCTTCACCCAAATTTGTAAAAGATATACTTTGCCCGTTTATAACTAAATTTTGTGATTCATGAACTATAGCATCAATCTGCAAAATTCTTTTCTTTGTACCTTGTATTGAACCTTGTGCTAATCGCGGCGCTGCGGGCATGGTTTTCACTTCCACATCAAAATCAATACCAACCTCATAACTTGTGGTAGCTGCTGTCGCAAACGTGATTGTATAAGGCGATGCTGGAACTGTTTGAGATGCTTCAACAAGGCCGTCCCTGATAATAGAAACCTCCTTACCTTGCAAATGATCCATAGTAACAGACGATGCTGCACCACCACTTTTAGCGCTATCTGTCGTGTGATCTTCGCTGAATAACTCTAAAAAGTAATTATCAGTGCTGTTTACAGTGCGCTTTACTATTACGAACGCTTTGTCTATCTCAACAGCACAAGCAATAAAATCGCCGTCTGTTGTGTACTCACTTGGAGCAATAACATTTTGTGCCTCTAAAATTGAATAAACTGCCATAGTACCATCAGCGTTTACCAGGAAAAGACGATCTGTTTCATCTGTTGATGTTGATCTACGAACTGCTAAATCTACAGGCTGCCGTACAAGATGCGAGCTTAGAACAGACAAGGCTGTGCTGTTAAATGCTGCAACAGTATCGCGAAATTGGAAAGATATAATAGACTTACCCTGGCGCTGTATAAAGATTGTTGCACCATTAAGATCTTCAATGGGAACACCAGGCTTGCTTCCTAGCTTTGTTTGCGGCTTTATTAAAAACGTACCAGGAGTAATTGGATTGTTTGACGTTTGTGTTACAACAAACTCACCGCCTGTCGTTAAGATCTGCAATTCCGAACTAGAATAAACGTGTGTTATTGCATTGAATTGATTGGTATTAAGTGTCGCCTCAACTGCTTCGTCGTCTAAACCGCTCCCAGGATTAAAGTTATAAAAATTTGATACCCTGGAACCCCAGACTGTATTTGGTCTAGATTTACTCCCCCCAAAATACAGGCGTCCTTCGTGAAACGCTACGCTGCGAGGCCATCCAACAGAACTAGACCATGTGTCCTCCCACCCAAGCTCAACTTCAAACTGCGCTGCTGTTATTTCGTCTGTGTCAAAAAACGGAACGTCCACAGCAGCCTTAACAACAGTATCACTTACAAACTCAGTAATTTTTGCACGACCAAAACCATTTAGTACAGTATAATAATTGCCGACTAAATCAGCAGCAAATGGATAAACTTTATATTGTGATGTTGCGTCTGGAGCAGTATCCCAATCTGGATAGACGGTTGATGTCTTTGTTGAATTGACATAGCCCGTTATAATACGCGATTGTCCAATTCCTGTCCCAGCAAGAATCGTAACCCATAGGCCTTTTGGCTGGTCGTTGTAAGTGTATGATCCACCATTCTTATGTATAAATGTGTTTGTGCTGCCGCCTTGGGCTGTTCCTGTTTCATGTGTAAATGTTGTGGCTGTTATCTCTATATTACCGCCTGTGTCGTTTGGTGTAATGCCACAAGTAACTGGTAGTGTAAAAAAATCAAAAGCGAATTGCGGCGTATAATCAATAGGTAATGTTTCAACAGTCCAGGATGTATCACTGTTTCGTAGTATTCTTTGCGGCGCTAGATCCTCCTGGCACACAATCAATGTGTCAACGGCTTGAGTATAATTCAATTCATCTAGCATTGCCGCAGTTATTGTTGTTGTAGCGTAGTCATTTCCGCTGCTATTAATGTTAGTTTGAAGCAAACCGTTCTTAAAAATATACATACGAAGATTGACAAAAATAAGCATATAGCTGTCGTCAACGCTATACTCAAACGGTATCATCTTAAAAGACGTAAAACTAGAACCGAAGTCATAAATAAACTTTAAACCGTCACGCCTACTAACGCCGCCCTGTGGCTGTACCGTTACGTTCTTTGCGGTTTCTAATGCGTTTTGATATTGCTCTAGATCTGTACGCGCCTTTAGAAGAGGATCTAACTCTCCAACGGAAAAATTAGTTTGAAATTGTACAATCCGCGTCATGTTATCCCCTTACATCAATAAGCGAATAGTCCTCAATAACCTGTGGCAGCTGGCCTCGGCTATCAATATTCATTGCCCCGCGAAATAAACCCCCGCGCCCGTTCTCTCCAGGCGTTCCAAAAGCTAATTGTCGGAAATAATCTGCCTTAGTAATTTGATCTGTTATAACCATACCAAGCTCGCCCGCCATAGCATGACGTAGAAGATGAACAAAATAGTAGGGCATCTTTGTTTCATCCACGCTGGTTTGGTAATCAATATAAACAGTTTCTTCATCTGTATATACCTGGTCGCCATATATTTCCCATCCCTGTCTTAAGGGCCTGGCGCCTGTATCAGAAGTATTAAATAAAGCCCTAACACCAGAAATCATATCGCCTGGTAGCTGATAAGCGTAGGCCCATTCGTTAATCGGCGCTGCCGCCAATCGCGCCAACTGTACTTTTTGATAGCTCCAACTAAAAGGATACTTAGATATAATGGTGTCCCGTAAATCAGGATAGAGACGGTCACACGCCTGGGCGGCGTCAGATCCGTCTGCAAAAGAAGTTAAAGGCTGCGCACCCAACATTATTAATGCGTCAGAACATATAGATAAACTCGTATCACCAGCAGCCATTTAAGCCTCCATGTAAATTGTAATGGGGACGGTCAGTGCGAAACCTAGCCGCCCCCTATCACATTAATCGCCGTCTGTAGCAGCGAGCGTAGTGCCGTCTGCAACATCAACAACACCCGAACTATTAGATAGAACTTGTGTTAGTGTGCTTACAGCAGTAGATCCTGTGGATGTTACACAATAAATCAGATCACCTACTTCTAAAGTATCGGATAGATCATTGAAATAACCCTCAGTATTCACTGTTGCGATTGTATCAGTAGTTTTATAAGCGTAGATGCTTGGTGCAGTCCCACGCTTAGAAGCATTTACGGTTGCTAAACCTGTGCTTGAATAAGCCATATTTCAGTCTCCTTATGCTTCTGTACAACTGATCTTGACAATACCCTCATCATCGATGGCAACAGCGCCAGCAGAGAACATAGAGCTAACCAGGAACGACGTCTTTTCAGGGACGTAGTTAATTTCTGATTTTTGCGCCATTGATTCTGCATAGCCTAGTGCATCTTTGTGATAAGCAAAGCAAGAACGAGTAGATGGTTTAGGTACTCCACCTTCATCACGGTCGCCCATAGTAAGGATGTTGAAGCCCATAAATGAATTGATTTCGCCACGAACCAAGGCACGAACAGATGCAAAATCCGCAGATGTTGTTTCTGTTTCACCTAGTAAGGCATCGAGCTGTGAAGCGTGCATAAGAAGATAGCGGCCCTCAGACGGGACGTTTTTCTCATTCATAGCTTTTGCAGCTGCGCGTAACTTGTCAATGTTCATGTTAGATGATGCTCCACCTACAGATGTAGCAACAGTGCTTGGTGAACTAGCAGCATCAAGTGCATCGATCATAATCTGATCCATGCGACGCGCTATTGACTTACTAACGACTTCCACTAATTCACGACGTTCATCAAAATTGATGTGTGATTGATGGAAGATATCGCTGTATTCAGCAGCAATATAATCGCTCATAGTCGCAGTTACCTGGCTGTAAGTGACATTTAATGGTGTAACGTCTGTTTGCGGAACGCGTACAGTAGCAACACCTTTACCGATTTTCGGAAACTTTACAGTGTTTCCTTGAACCCCTGTTCTCGCGCGACAACTGCCTCGAAGAATGGATTCAGATTGATAAGCCTGTTTTACTTCTGATTCAAACAGAGTAACGAAGGCCGTAGTGACATTCTGCGCCATAGCAGAACCCTCCTATTTTGGTTAAAAAGGTTATGTTAAGCGCGATCCGTTATCCTGTTAAGGCGGTCGCTTGCGAGGTATGGCCCCGCCACCAAGTGCGTTTACACCAAATAGCGGGCCGCACAAGCGGTTATCCGACAATGTGATTATATAGTATAAATATCACATTAGCAAATATTTATTCTTGTGCTGCCATCCATTGCTTTTCGACGCGTGATCTAAATGCTGTGTCTGTTGTCCATCTAGGATCTGCAATCGCTGCTTCCAGATCTTCTCTCGTCATATCTGGCGATGATGCAGCTGATTTCACAGGTATGCCATCATTCGTTAATGATTGATGATATTTTAAAAACGCGTTTATTGAATCGGCGCTATTTAAACTGCCCGCAATGGCATCGCGCTCATTATTATTCAAAGGCGCTTTCATCAATAATCGTTCAGCCATTTCTATTTTTTCTTGAGCGCGCTCGCCTAGCTTCGACATTTCCGCTGTGCGATCTTGCTCTATCTGCTGCGCAACATCATTGCTTACACCTAAGACTCGCGACGCAAGATCTTCAAAAGCCGCCTGGCTAACTCCATTATCTTTCGCCCACTCTTGATAAATGCCGACTGTTGGATCATCTGGATCCAATCCCGCATTAACCAAGTCTTCCATTTGGTAGCCATCTTCTGGAGCTTTATGCTTACCTTGGCTAAATTTTTTCTGAAGCTCGTTATAGCTTTTTGCAAGTTTTTCAACATCTGGTCCATCCTCGTCCCAAAATTTATCTGGATAATAATCAGGCCGCGCTAACGGCTCATTGTTTTCTTCCGCATCAGCTTCCTGGCTTTCCTCGCCTGGCACAGCATCATACAACGGTATCGGATCTTCTTGTGTTTGTTCAGCAGCTTCGACTTGCTCCTGAGGATTTAAGAGCGGGGCATCGGCCTCGATGTTGTCCTGTTCCATAGTTTCCTGGTTTTCCATCAATCTGTTCTTTCTATTCTTTTTTCTATCATGCGAACGATCTCAGCCATACCTGTCCTGACGTAACCATAAGAATGGTCCTCACCAGGAACCCATGTTGGCCTATCTATTGTTATTGAGCGCAAGTGCGATAGCACCTTTTGCCCCTCTTCCGATTTAAAAACTCGCCCATACAGAATATCAATATCGTCCGCTTGTTGAACCTCTATCCTGGGAGCATCGGTTAAACCATCCCACCCATCATCAATCATACCATAGCACCTTCCATAGCGCCGCCATCATCAACAGGTGGCGCTTCTGCCCCCGCCTGTTCTGCCATCATGGCTTGCTGCATTTGCATCATCATTTGTTCTTGCTCTTCGGGGCTGTTAAGGATGTTCTGATCAATACCTAACCGCTGCGCAATAAACTCTAATACCTTAGGAACAGAAACAGACACCTGGCCTTGTGGCCCCATACTATTAGCAATCTGCATATACTGCATCACATCATTTACTTCTTGCAGTTTTTGCGCTTGTGCCAAAGGTGAAACGGGCGTTACCCTAACTTCCGCACCATTCACTTTAAGAGGCATATCTATCAAGCCCTGCTGATCCATGACATACAATGTTCTTGCAATAATCGGCAACATTGTTTCTGTAATCAATCGACCAAATGCTGAACCAAGATTTGTAGCAAGCTCCCTGGTACGTTCTGAAATCTCAGTAGCAGATCTGGCAGACATATTATCTGGTGGTAGTGTGTCGTCCATCATAATCTTTTTAATATTCATTCTAAGATCATTTATGACAATTTGACTTGTATTAAAATCACCCGCTCTTGGTAATGGGGCAAGAGACGCACCATTCGGTCCACCATTTCTTGCCACAGCAACTACCGCACCAGGCTGTATTTTGATATTTTGTGGATTTAATACGCCGTCGTCCGCAGCGGTATAAACCCCCGAAATCGACAACGATGCGTTTTTCAAAACAAGCTCTAATGTTTTATTTAAAGTTTTTATGTCTGCAATCGCTGTTACTAGCGGCCCGCGTCCATAAACTTCACCCGCCACCTTCATGTAACGTGATACAACAAATGGTGACGACTTCATTTCCTTATAAAGCAATTCTTGTTTCTTAGCGGGCCAGAAAACATGGTAGTGATACCTACCTGTGTCTTGATCAAATATAACTGCGTCCCGCAGATCGATCTCCTGATCTGGCCTACGCTCAATCGCTTCTGTCAGCTCCACTGTCATTTTAGCATCTGGAAACTCTCGAATAACGGCTTCCGCTTTGATCTTTAGCTGGCGATAGACATTATCAACCGTACCATTAGCACCCTCTTCAATAGAAACTAGATACTGTGGAATAGGATTAAACCTAACAGGCGTCGTTTCGTCACCAGGCGTTATCATCATAACGCCCGTACCAACAGCCAGATCTAAAAGAAATTCACCCATAGCAAGATCAAAATTAGTCTGTCTAATCGTTTCAAACAATCTGTCACTGTAATTATCTAATACTTCTTGTGCGCGAACCTGATCTTCTTGCGGTATTTTAGATCCTGGCTCCAGGCGACACCATTGCTTATATGGTGGAAACAATCCAGCTTGCAATCTATTAGCAAAGCGCTGTGTCGCATGAATGGCGGTGGAATCAAATATTCTTGACATCTTGGATTTACCCGCAACACCACCCTCATAATATCCTGAATATAAGTTACGTTGCGGTAAAGCATACTCGTAACAATCCTCATATATTGAGCGCCATTCGTCTTTTCTCGCCTGGGCCTTTGCTTCACGTTCAATTAACTCTTTAATGCTTAGTCTAGGCATTTCTTTTCTCATTTCTTTTACTTATTGCCGCCGCCTTTTTCCTGGCGTCTGCTTTGGAAGATGCTCCCCAGGCACGAAGAGATAATAACAATCTAGTAGGTCTGCCTTTAGAATCTTTTTCTGGCCCACTATTCCCCGCCATCCTAGCAAGAAACGATGCGCGCCTTGGATTGTCTCCAGACTTTACAGGCGCTTTAAGATTGGATCCTGTCGTGCGCTTGAAAAACTTACGCCCCGCAGTATTTAATCCACCTTTAGGGTTTTGATACCGTTTGGCTACCATTACTTAGACTTTTTTTTGGTCGTTTTACGCTTCTTTGCTGCTTTTTTAGCGGGCTTCTTAACCTCTTCAACAACAACTACAGGCTCTTCAACCACAACATTTTTTCGATATACGCGATCATCTGATTTAATTTTTGTCATATTAACCTCCAGGTCCTAATGTTGTTCTTGTTCCAGACGCCGTACTGCCTGGCGTGCGATTAGGCGACATTAACAACCGCATACCGCCCGATCTTCTCGCGCGCTTTCTAGCTGCAAGGCGCGCAGTTTCTTCACGGGTTTGTGCTTCTGCCCTAGATTCAGCGCGATCCTGGACTTGTTCAACAGAAGTTTTTGCGGCTTCTGTTTTGTTAGTTTCTGACGCCGATTTTGGCCTCCCGCTTTGCGTAGCACTCATCAATTTTTGTGAAGCAAACGCCGCACCTGTGGCAATTAAAAACTCCATTATCTTATCCTTGTCATCATATAATAATCTTCACCGTATGGACCAAACTTGTACATAACGGACTCTGAAGTAAAATACAACATTCTAGCAAACTTGTAAGCTGTATAGTCCGACTTTAAGACGGCTATCTGTAGGCGCTTCATATCCAATTCATGTTCTATTACGTCCAAAACGTAACGACCTCCTTTTATTAACGGTATCGCATTTTCCTTGATTTCCTTTCCTGGCAGCATCCAAACTTCTGCTACCCCAGGCCACATTATTCTGACACCAAATAACGCTATAATGCACCCGTCTTTAACTAAGGTCCAACTTAGATCTGGCACAGCATTGCCGATTATATACTCAAGATAATTAGGCATGATGCGGGTATGCTGCATTTCACGCGGTTTAAGATTTATTGTTAAAGCGTGTTCAGGTCTAAATGGTATCATTTGGACGGATCGTTTGCTTACATAGTCACCAAATGCAATCATTAGAATATCTCAAATTCTGTTTTTGCGGCGTATGTACCGCCTTGACTTGCGTAAGATCCGCGTCTTAGTCGTCGTTGCTCACCACCGCCTAGCATTAAATAACCAAATGCGTCGCCACAGTGTGAATGATCATTTTTAACGGGGCTATCTTTAAACCGTTCTTGACCAGCGCCAAGGCTTTGTCGTTTAAAAAAGTAACCTCCTGATAGACTTTTTCGCAATCTTAAACATTTTTTATCGACCATTAATCCTGGTTTACCTGAAATCAACCTAGACATAGGAGCTGCACCCGCCTCGCGTCTTACCTGGAACGCATTACTATCTGTTGGCTGCGCTTTAAAACCGAGCGATCTTAAATGATCAAATGCTGTTACCTCGTAGATTTCATCGCGTTTATTACCCGCTGGATCTCCCCATATCAAGATATCGTGCTTGCTATATTTCTCAGCAATCCTTGAAATCATTTCTTGACCGAACCTTTCCAGGCCCATATCAAACGTGACTAACTCATCAAATATTCGCCATGCACCGCCAGATGTTCGCTGGCCAAAGATAGCAGCTGGCGTTAAACCAAAGTCAACACCAATCTGCACAGGATAATAAGGATCCGCTTCCACAGACCCGCTCATAAGCTCATCATCGTATTCAGGCCACACAGGGCGCCCTTCTTGCACAAATGTATACATACCTTGCGCGTAACACCGAATCCAATCTAAATTTTTACCGCCTAGCAGCTGTTGATAATAACCAGGTGGTAGATTATTTCTATTCTCAGCACTTGGATTCACGGACCACCATTTGCTTCCAGAAAAAATATAACCCTGGCTTTCTGCATTTTCTTTTGGAACTGCATCAGGCGCCGCTTGCAAAACACCGCCTGGTTGTCTAAAAAACTTCCAGGGATATTCGCCCTTCACAGGATTCTTTTCAGCAAGGTCGTGCCACCAATGATCGTTGTCTGGCGGGTTAGTATCCATCCATATCCCATACCAGGTAGCGCCACCATCTTGTTTAGTCGGATATCTTCCAACTCGATGTGTTAAACCATCGATCACAGCCTTGGGAAGCTCGCGGGCCTCATTTACCCAGGCCCCTGTTAGCTCCAATGATAATAATTTTCTTACATCTTGTGGTGACGTAAGCGCCATAAAGATCACTTCGCAGTCAATACCCGCAGCATCCCCGCGTGCGGGCAGCTTTAAATGATGTGTTATCGGCGGCTGCCATCGGATCCCGCCCCAGACATCCTCTGGAAATAATTCTTGCCACGTTTTAATTGTTGTTGTTCGCAGCTCTGGATAAGTATTTCTAACAATAACAAACCTGGAATAGCGTATGCCATCTCGCGGCGACGGCTTTTGGTTTACAGCGCGCAACATAATCTCTGCTGCACAGCCATAAGACTTACCAGATCCAACAGGACCCATTATACCGCGTACAAATCCATCATCATGCAGAAACTTCCACACTGTAGGACTATTCGAAAAATCTAGATCCATGCTTGGCAGTGTCATTTATTTAACTTCCTATCTAGGTCTTCAAGATTGTCTAGCCAAAAAAACGGTATCGCTACCTTTGCTTTCAGCATCGATTCAACAACAGATTGCGGTATGCCAAACCGTTGCGAAATCTCTCTAGGGCTTAACCTGGTCTTAACCATCAGCGCGGCTAGATCCTTTGCTCCCCGCTCAAACGGGTTTTTTGCTTTCTTCGGCGGCCTCTTCGGCTTTGTCTGCTTGTCCATCAACTTCCTCGTATGTTGTAAATGATTCATCGTTATCCTTAGCAGGACCACGCATATTAATACCAATAATGCTTGGCTTTTCCTGATTAGCTTCTGCATCCAATAATCCAGACGCCTTTGCAAGAACCCTCAATGTAGCAACCTTATCAAATAATTCAATCGTTACTCTACCATCAGCGCCCGTACTAATGCGCTTTATGGCAGCCAGAGCCTCCTCAGGTATATCAGCAATGTCCTTAACCGTACCGTCCAAGTTTACAATATCAGTAATATTCGTCGTTCCAATATTCAGTAACTCAGCAGCAACAGCTTCCTTATTCTGGTACAGCGTTTCAGATCTTCCAATCCTCCGCTGTACCATCCTGACACCACCAAACCGACCAACAGGAGGCCGCTTGTCTTTACCCTTCGCCATTACCAAGGAATCTCGTCGTCAAGCTCTTCAGAAGCTCCAGGAGCGCTAGAAGCACCTCCAGACGCGTTATCGTACCCTGTAGGTGTAAAACCGTCTGCAGCGCCCTTAGAACGATCTCCATCATCTTCAAACAAGGTTAACCATATCTCACCTTCTTTGTTGGGTAGCGGCAAACTCTCCAATTTAATCCGCACTGCCTTGCCATCCTTCTGGAAAGCAATACCATGTCTCAACCATACAGGCTTATCCCGTCCTGGCACTTCTTTTGCTTGACTTACGTTGTAGCGTTTCATGTTAATCTCCTCTGTTCATGAAAAATTGTATTAAATGTAAAATACCCGAAAAACTTGAAAAACGGGAAAATATTTCTGTGAGGTCCCCATACACAGACGCGGGG
>UEXM01002376.1_pt1 | contig 13454 bp, 21 predicted proteins | sample 1796661 | NCBI WGS metagenome assembly UEXM01 (sample SAMEA4772469, study PRJEB27181) | metagenome | reverse complement strand
TGATCTACAGGCATATTTGCTTGGCTTGGTGAGAAATGGTTGAGGTTTTTATCTAAGAAATACTGTGGAATACTACTGTTCATCTATGCAACTATTAAACTTTATATAAATGTGCAAGTAAATGTCTATTTAGACATTAAATGACTAATTAATTAACAGTTAGGTATATATATGGTGTAAATGACGCAATTAGTTGTGGATAACGTATTTAAGAAAATTAGGCTTCGACAGTTTTATAATTAAACATCTTAGCATTAGAGCTAGACATAAACTGTGCAATTTCTATAACTTCCATGTTTTGTCTTACATGAAAAGTCATAAAAGAACTGACATTGTATCTATTATTACTAAGGTTTGTTGTTGGCTTACGAAGAACACAAAGCTCATAGTGAGATTTATCTTCACTCTCTATCAAACCAAATATCTCAGTTTTATCAATAGTTCTAGGATCAACAAAAGGTGTAAAACATAATATAAAACCAAAATCCCACTGTCTGGAACTGTTTAAATTTTGCATTGTAATTAAATCTTTTCTTCTTAATTCTGGATGCGAACTAGCTGGAAGTTCTATGTAATGAGATTCTTTTTTATTATCGTGAAAATAAATTTGATCGTCTGTATTTTGATAACAATTAATTAATTTAAGAATAGGTTCTTGATATATTTCTACTGGTGTAATTTCTAAGTATGAAGCTATCTTGTTTATTTGTGAGGCTTTTAGATCATGAAATGAATTACTCACTATTCTATTCATGGCTCTATGTGTAATACCTAAGTATTCTGCACACTCTTTTTGGTTTTTTCCAAATTTTTTCAAATCATCAAAAAAGAATTTAAGTCGGTGTTCCATAAAAAAGGGATTATGTTTTATTGTATTCACAAAGACAAGATAGCAAATAGAACTAGAATGTCTATGTATAACTACTAAAATGTTCTAACATAGGTATATGGTCATCTATGGTCTTTTAATGGTAAATTTAGACCTATATGGACTATTTTAAGCTCGCAGTTAAAAAATCCAAGAACATTAACCTAGTAATATGGCGTGATCCTACAGAAGAAACTGGCTGGAAAGAGAAGTTTGATGGTTCAGCTAAATATATCATGGAATGTGGATATGTGGTTCCTAACCCTAAAATAGCTGGGGATTGGATCGTTTATCGTTCCCAATGCTTAGAAGATAACGACAGAGGAGCAGAAATCTATCTGCCAGGCGGCTGCATAGTCGAAATGATACCCCTTCAATTAACAGAAAACAGAATGATTTTTAATGAAAAGAAATAATGCACCTCACCCTATTTGGAAAGACTTAGCAAAACATTACAAAAAGCTAATAGAAGAAAACAAATTTTGGTGGACTAACTATGAAAGAGATTGTGAAAGACAGGCTAAAAGACAATGCTGCTCAATAAGTGGAAACTCTTAAAGTTCGTTAATGCTGATTGTAGGCTTAACGATACTTCACGCAGAGTGATGTTCTATCTTTTGGATAGAGCTAATAACAAAACTGGAAAACTATTTCCCTCTCAACAACGCATTGCAGATGATGCCAACATATCCCTTATCTCTGCTAGAAGAGGAATAAAAAAGTTAATTGATTGTGGTTATCTTGTTCGTAATGTCAAAGGTTACCCAGGCAGATCTAACGATTACAGCATTGATTATAGATCAGTTGAGTACCTAACAGAGATCAGCACTGATCGCAACATAGATCAGAACAGATCGGAACATAGATCAGCACTGATCCCCCAATTTACTAATAATCAACTTAATGAATTAACTAATAAATCAACTGAGAGGAGCAATGTCGTGGATATAAAAGATATGGTGAAGCACATAGCAAAGATTAAATCTATGAAATATCGTGAAGTAGTCGATAGCGGAAGAACTTATCATCAGAATATGGAATATAAATATCGTAATCTGATGGTTCGTAAATTATCAAGAGAAAGATATTCAGATTGGATTGAAAGATTAAACGATGAAGAAACACACACTGAAGCATTGAACTATGCAAAGATGATGTGCAATGGTAAATGAGAGCTGAAAAGAATTTACAGCGATTTACTATTGAAGTTGACAGCTACACTTTATGGAGCTGGTTTGAAGAAAGTATGAGAACTGCCAGAAGATTACCCAGCATTAAACCTAAAGGATATAAAGCACAATGGGTTGATATACCTAAGGATTGGCTCGCTTATGGATGGGATAAGGCTTATATCAAGCTACCGCCACCTTCTGGCAAACAGATATCTCGATTAGCTTTAGTGCATGATTTAATAGCTTATGTGAGTGATGAAGATGAACGCAAGATGTTATGGATGCGAGCTAATAAATTACCTTGGAAGAAGATGGAGTATCTCTTTGGTAAGCATAGATCGACACTAGCAAAGAAGTGTAAAAACAATTTATTCATGATGACCTTTGTTGTTAATGACGAAAAAACAATTCGACAAAGACTACAATATTGTATATAGATTGTATTAGACTGGATTCAGTCTGTATGAAATTCACAACATGGTAGGACGACCATCACGCAAGGTACATTGTGGTGCAGCTCGTAAATATGATGGCAATCCATGCCAGGCTAAAGCCTTGGCTAATGGTCGATGCAAGTATCATGGTGGTATGTCTACTGGAGCTAAAACATTAGATGGTAAAATCAAAGCCTATTCAAAACTTAAACAATTCCAAAGCTATAGCGAAGAACAGATCAAAAGATATATTGAAGAGCGACATCAAAGTAAACTTGATGAATGGGATACCACTAAGCAAGATCTGTTCATCAGCGGAGTTTCCAAGCCTAACGACAGTGTATGAATGGATGTCAAAGGATGACAAGTTCAATGACAGTATCACCCAGGCTAGAATGAATGGAGCTTTAACTAATCTTGACAAAGGCTTTGAAGAGATGGAGAAGCTAACCACTACTAAAGACAAGACACACTTAGACATTACATTGTTGAACACAAAGCTCACACATCTACGATGGATAGCTTCAAAGATACTACCTCAGTATAACGACAAGGTGGTGAACGAACATAAAGGAGGAGTGCATTATACTGTTGGATGGGATATGAAGGCAAGTAAAGACCCAATATTAACAGACGATGCGGATGGTTCCACGCACACGACATGAAGTGCGAGTACATTTGTGGTTATGTTGTGGTTATTTATTTATTCTTGTTGAGTTTACTGGGTTTAGATCGGTTGTCATAACCGATATGCCTGGCGTAGCGTAGCTCGTAATAATATTTATCGTTGATACGTAATGGTTTTCTGCAAAAAGTGCGAGGGGGGTACCCCCCAAAACCACCTGGCACGTAGAATATATATATATATCCCAAATTAGACACTCACACACACATGAACGAAATTCAATCCATTATCTACTACGATGAGAAATCCTTAAAAGTGACCATAGAGTTTACAAAGTTTGAAAGTAAAGAAGAGCAAATAGAATTTATTAATAATCTTAATTCACTCTTAGGTTTATTTTCAACAATGCCAGATCAAACTCCTTTATCAAAGACAATTCATTAATGGCAAATGCAAAACAGATTTTAATACCCTACTCGCCTCGACAACCACAAAGAGAAATCCATGATGCCTTGGAGAACTTCAGATTTAGCGTTGTCATAATGCACAGACGAGGTGGTAAAAGTATGGCTGGAATCAATCACATGATTAAGTATGCCTTCACGCATACCATGCCAAATATTAGAATGGCTTATGTAGCTCCTACCTTTCGACAAGCTAAGTCGATAGCCTGGGATTACATCAAACAATTCACTAAAGAAATTCCTGGCATCAAATATAATGAAACTGAACTGCGATGTGACTTTCCCAATGGTGCCAGGATAACCCTTTATGGTATCGATGCTAATCCAGATGCACTGCGTGGTAATTATTATGATCTTGTAGTGATGGATGAAGTGCAGCTGATTGATGAAGAAGTCTTTCCTAAAGTTATTCTTCCAGCTCTATCAGATCGTAAAGGCAAATGTTTATTTATTGGAACTCCGTTATCAACAAGGAATTATTTGTATGACTTGTATAAGAAGGCTAACGCAGACCCAGCATGGTACTGTAAGGTCTTTAAAGCAAGCGAAACTGGTATTATAGATGAGTTCGAACTAAACCAGTTAAGAAAAAATATGACGGAAGAAGAGTATCGTCAAGAGTTTGAATGTGACTTCTCTGCTTCTATCTCTGGTACCATATACGGAAAAATAATAGATAAATTAGATGCACAAGGAAACATTACTAATATTAGTTATGACCCTGGGTATCCAGTACATACAGCCTGGGATATAGGCTATAGCGATAGTACCAGTATAATATTCTTTCAAGAGATAGGCAGACAAATCTATTTTATAGATAGCCTGGTTCAAAGTGGTGAAGGTCTACCTTATTTTATTAAAGATATAAAAAATAGAGAATATGTTTATGGAGAGCATTTTGCACCCCATGATATAGAACAACACGATTTTTCTAATGGTATGACCAGAAGAGAAGTTGCTTATCAGTTAGGTATTCGGTTTAAGGTTGCACCGAAACTATCTGTTGAAGAAGGTATTCACATGACATCTATGTTGTTATCAAGAAGTTATTTTGACCAAAAACAATGTGAGATAGTGATAGATGCACTTCGCCATTACCATCGTAAATGGAATGTTAATAATAAATTATTTAGCAAGCCAGTACATGATTGGAGTTCACATATTTGTGACAGCCTCAGAGTAGCAGCTGTTTCTTTAACAGAAGGTACAAAAGGAAAACAAGCACCTCAACTAAAAGCAGAAAATAATTATCAAGTATTCGGAGCAAATTAAATGGGATTTCTAAGACCAAAAACAACACCACTACCCCCTATACCAGAGGTACCACCACTACCAGATACACCAGATGAATCTGATAAGGATGTGGTTGACGCTGGTCAAGATCAATTAAAAAAAACGAAAAAGAAAAAAGGAAGAACTTCTACTATCTTAACATCTGTAATGGGTGATGAAACAGAAGCAAATATTAACACAAAAAGTTTATTAGGATAATAATATGGGATTTTTAAAATCAAAAAGTAAGCCAGTAATGCCAATAGAATCTACTGTCGAAAAAATAAAAGAAACACCTTTACCAACACCTCCAATAGTGGAAATGTCAAAATCTATATCTGAAGGTATGGCAGAAACAACACAACCAGGAGATGAAGGTAAAAAATCTAAAAGAAAAGGTAAAGGCGGTACTTTATTAACATCCGTCACTGGTGTTAATGAACCAGCAAACTTAGGTTACAAAACTTTATTAGGTTAATTATGTCAGCACCAACAGCATCACAAAAACAAGATAGAAAAGTTAAAACACAAGATTTGATGTCAAATATTATGACTGGTGGTGAGATCTCTAAAAAGAGAGAAGCAGAATTAGAAGAAGCTGCCAATCGTGGTCGTGGAATACAGTTTGTAGAAACAACTGGTACTGTTAAAGGAGTTAAAAGAATAGACCCAGCGACAGGAAAAAAAATGACAGTAACAAGGACTGGATCTACAGCAGCAGACTACACTGGAAAAATTATTTCATCTGCACCAACAGGCGGTGAGCTTATAGGAGATGCGAGTAGAGCTGTGTTTGGTGGTAAAGCAGATGATTCATATTTAAGAGAAGGTATTAGCACTGCACCAGGTAAAAAAACCACAGACTATAGACAATACTTACCAGAAACAAAAAAAGAAAAAGGTATTGTTCCTAGCTTTATAGAAAAAGGTGGAGCTGTTGGTAATATTGTTAAAGGTTTAGTTAAAAAACCAAAAGAAAAAAAAATTACAGCACAAAGTATCTTAGCAAAAAAAAGACAAGGTTATAAAGATGATCCTTATAGTGTGCCTAGTTTGTTATTAGGTGGATCAAAACAGAAATTAGGTGATAGTTAATGATTAATACACAAGAATTAGTAAGAAGATTTTCTAAATTAAAATCAGCTAGAGGAACTTGGGAAACACATTGGCAAGAAATCGCTGACTATGTCTTACCTAGAAGAGCAGATATCGTCACTAAATTTAGTAAAGGTGAGAAAAGAACTGAAAGAGTATTTGATAGTTCTGCAATTAATGCTGCTGAACTGTTAGCTTCATCATTACATGGAATGTTAACTAACGCAGCTTCACCTTGGTTTATGATGAATTACAAAGAACCAGGTTTAAATGCTGATGATAAGGCAATGGAATGGTTAGAAGAATGTACAAAACAAATGTATGTAGTTCTTAATCGTTCTAATTTTCAACAAGAAATACACGAGCTATATCAAGATCTTATAACATTCGGTACTGCTGGTATGATGATTGAACAAGATGAAGATAAAGTTTTAAGATTTTCAACCAGGCATATTTCTGAAATCTATATTCAAGAAAATGAGTTTGGTCGTGTTGATACAGTTTATAGAAAATTTAAAATGTCAGCTAAAGGTGCTGTGTCTTTGTTTGGTGATGTATCTAAAAAGATTACAAAACTGAGTGAAGCAGAACCTTACGAAGAAATAGATTTACTTCATGTTGTTTATCCCAGAGAAGATAGGAATCCTAATAAGATAGATGCTAAGAATAAAGCCTTTGCTTCTATTTATTGTGATCCAGAAGATAACACTCTATTAGGTGAAGGTGGCTATGATGAGTTCCCTTATGTAGTGCCTAGATTTGTAAAGTCATCTATCGAAACGTATGGTCGTTCACCAGCCATGACAGCACTACCAGACATTAAGATGATAAACAAAATGTCAGAAACTTTAATTAAGGCTGCACAAAAAGTTATCGACCCCCCTCTTCTCGTTCCAGACGATGGTTTTATGTTGCCTATTAGAACTGTGCCTGGCGGATTAAATTTTTATCGTTCTGGTTCAAGAGATCGAATTGAACCTTTAAACACAAATGCCAACATTGGTATTGGTGTTGAGTACGAAGAACAACGAAGAGATGCTATTAGAAAAGCATTTTATGTAGATCAATTATTGTTAGCTCAAAGAGTAAACATGACAGCTACAGAAGTTTTACAAAGAAACGAAGAGAAGATGAGAATGTTAGCTCCAGTCTTAGGTAGACTACAAGGAGAAATGCTACAGCCTCTTATCACTCGTTGTTTTAATATTATGTTAAAGATGAATATGTTCCCAGTACCCCCAGAAAGTTTACAAGGTCAAACCATTGATATCGAATACACTTCACCATTAGCCAGGTCACAAAGAACTGGTGATATAACAGCAGCTTCTAGAATGTTAGAGATGCTAGCTCCACTATCACAAATGGCTCCAGTGTTTGATTACTTAGATGTCGATAAGTTTGTAAAGCACACACAAGAAGTATTAGGTGTTCCAGCTAAGATTATGAAATCAGACGCAGAGGTTGCAGAAATAAGACAACAAAGAGCAGCTGAACAACAAGCCATGATGGAGCAACAACAGCAACTTGAACAAGCTAAAGCAGCTGGTCAAGCAGCACCTATGGTGGAAGCCTTAAAACCATAATGGATGAAGTAAAAAAACTTAGAGAAAAATATCAAAAAGTTTTTGCACAAGGAGATGGTGCAGAAGTATTAGAGGATTTAGAACTTAGATTTCATATCCATAATACAACAATGGATAACAACACTAACAACCTTGCTTACTTAGAAGGTCAAAGAACAGTTATCTTATTTCTCAAAAACATGATTAAAGGAGAAAAGAATGGTAGAGGAAAACCAGGTAGCACAAGAACAACCAGTTCCAGTGTCTGAGCCTACTGAAATAAACTGGAGAGATCAACTTCCAGACGATTTAAAAAATGATCCTTCGATGAAAACCATCGTAGATATTCCAGGTCTAGCAAAATCTTTTGTTAATGCTCAAAAATTTATTGGAGCAGACAAAATTGCAGTACCCACCGAACACGCCACACCAGAAGATATCAAACAATTTTCAGAACAAGTTTATTCTAAAATGGGTAGACCATCGTCAGCAGATGAATATGTTATCGAAGGTGAAGCGTCAGATATGATAACAAGTTTTAAACCATTAGCTCATGAGCTAGGTCTTAATAATGAACAAGTATCTGCTTTAGTAGGTTTTTATAATGAGGCACAAGAACAAGCACAAACAAATGCTGGTGTCGATGTAGAAACACAACGAGCCGAAACAGAAGCTCTATTAAGAAAAGAATATGGCAAAGCCTATGACAGTAAATTAAATTCTGCTATGCGATTAGCACAGAATGTTTTTACACAAGAACAGTTAGATGGGATTACCCTAGCAGATGGTTCATCTCTAGGAAATAATCCAGATCTTATTAAAGGTTTTGTAAAATTAGCGTCTATGGTAGGTGAAGATCAACCTATCAATGCACCACAAGAAAATGTCTTTACGCCAGACGAAGCACAAAGAAAGATTGACCAGCACATGGTGCCTGGCTCCCCCTACTGGGATAAGAGCCATCCAAACCATGACAGAGCTGTGCAAGATGTCTTTGAATTAAGACAGATGATGTATCCAGACGAAGAATAAATTCCTAGGCAGTAATGCCTGGATTATAAAGGTAGCCACATGGTGGTCTTTAAAGACAGCTTGAAAGCAAGCAAACCAAAAGTTTTAAAATCCAAGACAAGTCGATTTTATCGGTAGCTAGTCTGAACATTTAAATAACAACACAAAAAGGAGAAAGACTTATGTCAAGTCAAATTACAACTTCCTTCGTTGAACAGTATAAGAACAATGTTCAATTACTGTCACAATCGATGGGAAGTAAACTCAGAGGTGCTGTTGATATTGAGAGTGTACAAGCTAACAATGCTTTTTTTGAGCAAATCGGTTCTACCGCTGCTATCAAAAGAACATCAAGACATGGTGACACTCCACAGATCGATGTACCACACGCAAGAAGAAGGGTCAGCCTTGAAGATTACGAATGGGCGGACTTAGTCGATGAATCCGACAAAGTAAGAATGTTAATTGATCCTACATCAACTTATGCAAGAGCTGCGGCTGCTGCTATGGGTAGATCTATGGATGATGTTATCATTTCAGCTTTAGGTGGAACAGCATCAACTGGAGTTAGTGGAGGAACATCTACAGCTCTTCCTTCAGCACAAAAACCATTTAGTTCATCTCAATCAGATGGAATGACAGTTGCAAAACTATTAGAAGCAAAAAAACTAATGGACTTAGCAGATGTTGACCCATCTTTAAAAAGATATGTGGTTTGTTCACCAACTCAAATATCTGACTTGTTAAACACAACAGAAGTAAAGTCATCTGACTTCAACACTGTTAAGGCTTTAGCACAAGGAACAGTTAATTCTTTCCTAGGATTTGAGTTCATTATGTCTAACAGATTGTCTTTAGACGCTACTAACACAGACGACAGACTTTGTTATGCTTTTACAGAAGATGCAATTAAACTTGCAATCGGTAAAGACGTTCAAGCAAAGATTTCTGAAAGAGCTGACAAAAGTTATAGTACACAGGTTTACTATTGCATGAGCATCGGAGCGGTGCGTATGGAAGAAGTAAAAGTTGTCGAAATAGCTTGTGATGAATAGGAGTAAAAAATGGCTAGTGTAAAAGGAACAGAACTAACTAATCTAGACGCAACTCCTACTGTTAAAGTAGACAGCGAACTTGCTGGAGGAAAGCTCAGAGTATTTCATGGTACTTACGAAGCATCCTCACTTGCATCTGGTTCAGATATATCAATCGCAAGAATACCTACCAACGCAACAATTCACGATTTAATTCTTAAATGTGATGCATTGGGTGGATCTTCAACACTTAAAGTTGGAACAGCGGCAGATGATGATTTATTCATTGCAGCCACTGGCACTTGGAATGTTGCTGGTCAAACTCAGTCAATGTTAGGTGGCTCATCAACTGGTGCAGCCATTGCAACCATGACTGGTGTAGGTCATAGAACAACTGCTGTCACAGACGTAGTGATTACAACTGGCGGTGCTACAATTTCTGGCACCATCAAATGTATCGTTGTTTATAGCGTAGAATAAAAAGGAGAAGAGATGGCATCTACAGTAGATATATGTAATTCAGCTTTAAATATGTTAGGCGGAGCTACGATTATCTCCCTTACTGAAAACTCAAAGAATGGTCGCTTATGCAATCAAAGATATGAGCCAGTGAGGGATGCCATCTTTCGTTCACATCCCTGGAACTGTTTAATTAAAAGAATTGATCTAGCAGCTAATACTGAAACCCCTAACTTTCAATGGAGCTATCAGTACACATTGCCAGCGGATTGTTTAAGAGTTTTAAGAACAGAAAACTCTAATCTTTCTGGAGAAGAAACTTACAGAATAGAAGGAAGAAATTTATTAACTAATCAAGCAACTATTAAAATTCAATATGTTGCAAAGATTACTGACACAACACAATACGACACACTACTAATAGAAACAATAAGTGCCAGGTTAGCAGCCGAACTTTGTTATCCCATAACTCAATCCTCTACTTTAATGGATCGAATGTTTGGTCTTTATGATGCTAAATTAAAAGAAGCAAGGTTTGCTGATGCTACAGAAGGTTCAGCAGATGATGATAATAGATTGCAAGCTGGTGACTTTATTAATGCGAGGTTATAATGGGTAATACTATTCTTACATCTAAACAAAAAAAAATTGCAAAACTAGGCGGTGATCCTAATAAAATGGAGAAAGTTGATTTTGCAAAATTAAGAAATAAAAAAAAGAAAATCAATAAAAAGGTAGTTTAATGCCAAGATCAACATTTGCTTTTTCTAATTTTACTGGTGGTGAATTATCACCAAGATTAGATGGCAGAACAGATTTACAAAAATATTTTCAAGGCTGTAAAACTTTAGAGAATATGATTGTGCATCCTCATGGTGGTGCTACTCGTAGACCTGGTACACAGTTTATTAGTGAAGTTAAAACTTCTGCTAATGCTACAAGACTAATACCTTTTGAATTTTCAACCACACAAACCTATGTCTTAGAGTTTGGTAATTTATATATGAGAGTTCACAAAGATGGCGGTCAAGTCTTAGAAGCAAATAAAACTATATCTGGAATTACCCAGGCTAATCCAGCAGTCGTGACAGCTACTAGTCATGGTTTTAGTAATGGTGATACAGTTGTTATCTCTAGTGTCGCTGGTATGACACAAGTAAATGGTAAAACTTTTTTAGTAGCTGATAAAACAACTAATACTTTTGAATTACAAAATGTTGATGGTACCGATATTAATTCTTCTGCATTTTCAGCTTACTCTTCTGGTGGTACAGTCAGCAGAGTTTTTGAACTTACAACACCCTATTTATCGTCACAAGTTTTTGATTTAAAGTTTGCACAGTCAGCAGATGTTATGTTTTTATGTCATCCTTCTCACGAAGCATCAAAGTTATCACGAACTGGTCATACAACCTGGAGCCTTGATGAAATAAATTTTGATGGTGATGCTTTTTTAGATCCTAACACAACCTCTACTACCCTCACCCCAGCTTCTGCCTCTACTGGCACAAGTGTAAATATAACCGCCTCTGCAACTACTGGTATTAATAATGACCAGGGATGGCTTACAACAGATGTCGGTAGATCTATAAAATTTAATTCTGGTGTTGCTACAATAACATCACGAACAAACTCAACTGTCGTCGTTTGTACTATTACAACAGCTTTTGCTAATACAAATGCTACAGCTTCTTTTCAATTAGGTGCTTTTTCAGATACAACTGGTCATCCCTCTTGTGTCACCTTCTTTGAACAACGATTAGTTTTTGCAGCAACAACTGCTAATCCTCAAACAATCTTTTTTTCTCAATCTGGTGATTTTGAAAACATGACTACTGGCACTAATGCTACCGATGGGATGAAGTTTACGATTGGTTCCGACCAAGTTAATGCCATTAAATATATCAAAGGTTTAAGAACATTAGTCTTAGGCACATCTAGTGGTGAATTTATAGCTACTGCATCATCTAGTGCAGAACCTATTACACCTACTAATATCCAAATTAAAAGACAAGCTGGATATGGTACCTCTGATGTTGATGCTTTGATTGCTGGTAATAAAATTTTATTTGTACAACGAGCTGGTAAAAAAGTTCGTGAACTAACTTATGACTATGACACTGATGGATACATAGCTCCAGACCTAACTATATTATCAGAACATATAGGTGGCTCTGGCGTAGCAACTGGATTTACACAATGGACTTATCAACAAGAACCAGACAGCATTGTGTGGGTTGTAAGATCCGATGGTGTTCTTTGTGCTATGACGTATCAAAGATCAGAACAAGTAGTTGCCTGGCACCGACATATTTTGGGTGGTGCTTTTGGTAGTGGTACTTCAGTTGTAGAAAGTGTAGCTGCTATATCTAACTCTACTGCTGCATCACAAGGTGAAGATACTTTGTATATGATTGTGAAAAGAACAGTTAATGGTGCTACACGCAGATATGTTGAATTTTTAAAACCTTTTGATTATTCTTCTGTTATTGAAGATGCCTGGTTCTTAGATAGTGCTTTGCAATATTCTGGATCAGCAGTAACTTCTGTATCTGGTCTAGATCATTTAGAAGGTCAAACAGTTTCTATCCTGGCTAACGGAGCTACTCATGCAAACAAAACTGTGAGTGATGGATCTATTACATTAGATAGGTCAGCTACAAAAATAACAGTCGGATTACCTTATACTTCTAGCTTACAAACTATGAGAATAGAAAGTGGTAGTGCCGATGGATCAGCACAAGGTAAAACAAAAAGAATACAAGAATTAACTATAAGGCTATTCGAAACAGTGGGAGCTGAAGTAGGAAGTCAAGCAGACAACACAGACATAATACCTTTTAGAGATTCCTCTATGGCTATGGATCAAGCGGTTAGTTTATTTAGCGGAGATAAACATATTGAATTTAACTCTGACTATGAAACCGATGGGTTTGTATTTGTAAAACAAACACAACCTCTTCCTTTAACTGTGACTGCTTTGTATCCGCAGCTCAATACCTATGACGGATAATGGAAATTAGACCATTTATAAAAGAACATGGATATGTTGTTTTCCAAGACATTAACAATATGCTTATTGGTAATCAAAAAAGTTTATCTTTTATAAATAATTTAGAAGTTGATGATTGTTTTACTGGTGTCAAAGATAATAGACCCATTATATGTGGTGGTATTATTAAATATTGGCAAGGTTGTTATGAAGGATGGGTCATAGCTTCCCATCACATCAATAAATATCCAATAGAAACTGCCAGGACTATAAAAAAATATACTAACTACTTAATAGAAAAAAACGACATCCATCGTTTGCAAACAGCAGTATTACATAGCTTTGATGATGGTCATCGATTTGCAAAATTTTTAGGAATGGAACCAGAGGGATTAATGAAAAAATACGATTACATGGAACAAGATTACATGAGATATGCGAGAGTAATATAATGTCACCATTAACA
>UEXM01002126.1_pt2 | contig 13459 bp, 18 predicted proteins | sample 1796661 | NCBI WGS metagenome assembly UEXM01 (sample SAMEA4772469, study PRJEB27181) | metagenome | reverse complement strand
CGTCAGCTTCGAGGCCGTCGTACTGAACGAAATCAAAGTCCGCTTTGAGACAATCGTAGGCACACCCCAGCGCTTTTGGCTTTTCGGATGTCGCCCGGTTGCCTTTGTAGTCAGGAAAAATCGTGTGTCTAAAGTAGCGGTGGTTCTCGCTGCTCAGACATATGACCGGCACGCCTTTGGCGAGCTGAGACCAATCGCGAACCATCAATCGGACATTGGTTTCAACAGATAACGGATCGAATATCTCTTGATCTTCGAAGGTGTCCGTTGAAACAAACGCCGCTTTGTACGCGATGATGTCTCCGTCGATGAGAGCTACGGTCAATGAGTGTCCTTCCAGTTTGATCCAATGGCGTAGGTGCCTGACAGCGGGCAGCGCATCTTCAGACGTTCAGCTGCGAGGCGGATCGCATCCGCAAACATCTGCCCAAGCTGGTCTGCGTAATCGGGATCGGCGGAGAGTTGCACTTCGTCATGTACATTAGCTACATAACTGTAGTTTACTGTACTTTCGGCCAGCACAAAACCGGCTTTTGTTGCTAAATCGTAATGGAAAACATCGACTGCCTTTTTCATCACAATCGCGCCGGTCGATTGCAGCAGGTAGTTCAACGCGGAGTGCGGTGATTTGATGTCGATACGTCTGCCATCAATGGCCTTGAACCAGCCGACGTCCGCTCGTCGTTGGATTGCGGCTGACAATTTGCCTAAGCCGTTGATCCCTTCGTTCATTCGACGACGGATCTCTTTACCGTTCTTTACCGGACCACCAGCTTCACGACTGATCTGCGCCAGCTTGCGGTCAGACGCTCCATACAAATATGCGTACTGAGCTGTCTTAGCGTGGTCTCGTGTCGGCAATTCGAGCAGCTTTTGAGTTCGGCTGTGGACGTCAGTGCCGTCGTCTTTCGACCCATTGAGCAGGGCATCTTGGTACTCACCATCGTCGTACCGTCCAAGATAATGCGCGAGACAAACCAGTTCGAGGGCGTCGGCATCGCAGCCAACCAGCACCTGACCGGGGTCGGGTAGCCAGACCTCACGCATCCGAGGGTCGCGGCGATCTACTTGACCCATGTTCGGACCAAAGTGTGAGCAGCGGTGGGTCGCAGTGCCAATCGTTTTGACTGACCCATGGACGTAGCCATCACGTTCGAGCTTAAGCCATCCAGCGTTACCGTCAGACAGCTGACCGAGCAGCTTCTGTAGCCGAAGGTAACGAGATAACTGTGTGGCCTCATCGTACTTCAAACGATCCAGAACGGTTTCATCGATCTTCGGCTGGCCTGACGGTGTGTAGTGCCTTGGTTTCCAGCCGTACTGCTCCGTTAGGCGTTCGCCTATTTGCTTACGACTGCTCGGATTGAAGACCTCGATCTTGTCCTTCAGTTTTCGTCCTGTTTTTTCAGACACTCGCTCGACAATTTTGGGTAGCCAAATCGATTGTAGACTACGCTCGATGTCGAGCTGTTCCTGTCGAAGTTCGGACTCCAATGCCTGCGCTTTGGTAACATCCAACCGAAAGCCGTGCTGTTCTTGCAGCGCCATAACGCGAGCAAAACGAAACTCCAGCGCAAGCGCGTCTGATATCTCACCGGTCCAGAGCTGCTCAAAGACCTTCTCGGTGACTTCAAGATCCCGGTGACAATAGTCCGCCATTTCGTCTGTAAATTTTGTGAAATCACTGAAGGCACCTTTTTCATAGCCTAGCTGTTCGCCCAGATATCCCAAAGAATGAGCGCGCTGAGTTGGATTTTTGAAACGACTTGCGACCAGAGTGTCGTAGACTTTGCCGGGGCTGATGGCATCTGATCCATAAAGCTGAATGATAACTGGCGCGTCGTATCCAATACCGTTGTGCATGACGATGAGGTCTGCATCAGACAGTCGTTCAAGTGCTTCAGAGATCGGGCGGTATCCTGCATGATCTGCGTATATCGTTCGTCGTGGATCGACTTCATTTTTTCCAAACTCCTTGATGCCAAAACAATGGCATTTGGACAGGTCTGGAAGCAGGGCGTCTGCTTCTATGTCTGCTATCAGGATTTTCATTTGCTTTTTCCTGGTGGATTTCGCGATGGCAGTTCGCACAAACCATCTGACACTTGTCGGCTTCGGTTAGAACGCGGGACCACGGCTGGTCAGTGAGGTTGCGAACTGATAGTTCGAACTTCTTTGTCGATGGGTCTCGATGATGAAAGTCGAGAACGTGACTCTCAAAGGTTTCACTACAACGTTCACAGCGATTGTCTCGTTCCTTGCAAAGCAGATTCTTTAGTCGTCTTCTCAACGTTCTTCTTCGCTGCGTTCGGTTATCCGAAGTCACTTTCGGCGTCGTCAAAGTCTTCGACGACTTCCGTCAAGCGACCGGTGGTCGTGCTGTATTCAAGTTGACCCATTGGTCCGGTTATCCCCGCGTATCTGTTTTTCAGGCATGTGACGTCCAGTCGATTGTCACCGTTCGTCATGTCTCGGCTGATTGATATGACGCTGTCGGATAGCTGCGCGATGGCGGCTGATCCTCGAAGGTGCGAAAGGTAAACCTTCTCACCACCTTCGTGACCCTTGTCGCCACCTGGACGTCGAAGGTGACTGACTACAAAAAGGGTTACATTCGTGCGTTCGGTGAATGACCTGAGCTGGGTCATCGTGTAGTCGAGAGCTTTCCGCTCGTCGCCGTACGCAGCCATTGCTTCCTGGTCCATTCCCGACACAAGTATCGAAAGGTGGTCGAGGACCAAGTATTTGCAATCAAGAGCCGTGACCATGTAGGTCAATTTGCGAAGCAGGTTGTCACTGTCGAGAGAACCAAAATGGTCGTACAAAAAGTATTTACCGGTGCCGAGCGTGGCATCGAATGCTTCGCGTCGCTCTTCTTCTGTGACATCAGACGGTAAATGAATGGGCTTATTGATTGCCAACGACATCAGCCGCTGACCGGTGCGGCCTAGTCCTTCTTCGAGAGCAATGTAACCCACGTTTGCGTCTTGATTAGAGCCGAGCTGAAACGCGATTTCAGCCACGATAGTAGACTTACCAACACCAGAACCGGCAGTAAGAGTAACGATTTCCCGAGGTCGGATACCAAAGATCGTAGAGTTCCAACGGCTCCACGGATACGCTTCGCCAGCGGTAATCGGTCGGCTGACTTCATCCCACAATTCCTTTCCGTTGATGATGCCGTCAGGTCGCCGTGGTTCGGCTTGCCATACGGCTTCGGTGAGTTCCTTGACGCGACCAGCCACCAGCATCTCGTTCGCATCTTTAAGCGGCAGTTGTGCAATCGCGCATTTGCCGGGCGTCAAAATGTCAGACACCTTTTCAGCTGCGGACTGTCCCTGCTCGTCCATATCGAACAGCAAGACGACCTCAGTGAATGCGTCTACGAACTCGATATTCCGCTTGATGACCTTAACGGCAGAAGCAGCCCCGGAAGATAAGCTGACAACGGGCCATCGGCCCTTGGTTACTTCCGCGTAACTCAGAGCATCGATCTCGCCTTCGGTAATGACCAGCCGCTTGCCGGGTTTCCACAGGTGCTGACCAAACAGCTTGACGTCCTTGAAGTTACCGGTCGAAAACATGTCGTCTTTCGACTTCGGTCGGACCTTCTGCGCGACGACGTTGTTTGACTGATCGCGGTATGCAGCTAACTGGACCGTGCGCCCGTTAGATTCTGATACAGAGTATCCAAATTTTCGGCAGATACCTTCGCTTATGGCGCGATGCGGCAGGTCTCTAAAGTCGCCAACCGGTAGCAAACCTTCTTTGACTGTAGTTTGCTGTACATCACGGTCAAATGAAGTCCACTTGTGTGTGGAGCAACTGAAGCAGAATGTGTGGTCTTCATAGACTGATAGAGCGTCGCTCGATCCACAGTCATCGCACGGCTGATGCGTCAGCAGAGCATCGTCCGTATGTGAGTTTAATGCCATTCGATTTGCCTTCGAGTGTGAAAACTTTTGTTGCTTTTAGAAACACGATTTGATCGTCGTCTTTCCAAAACCCTTGGTGCTTCGTCATGCTGTCGAGTGGCCCTTTGACATAGTTGTCGACATCGCCGCGAGGCCAATCGCGCTTTGTGGTCTTCGGTGGTGCGATATGAAATTCAATCCACACCGCAAGCGGTCCTAACAGGGGTGCCTCTGGGTATTCCCGGAGTACCTCTCGCATGTCGCGTCGAAACTTTTCGTACCGCTTGCCGTAAAACGTTCCCCATTTTGAAACGCGCGGACGACTAGCAGGAACAGGCTCGACGTCGAACCAATATGTTCGTGTGTTAGAAGTCGTCGTCATCAATTATTTCTGCTGCGGCGGCGGTGCTAAAGCCACCATCGATGCTGTCGAAATCGTTTGTGGAGTTACCAAGATTCCGCTTCTCAACCAGCTGGACATTCCGCAGCTGCGCGGCAACACCTTTTCGACCACCCGCTTCGTAGGCAATCAGCGCAATCGATACGCGGATGAGATCCCCAGACGCTGGTTCAGACCCTTCGGTTAGTGAGACCGGTGGTTCACTGCAATCGACCATGCCTGGCCGGAATTTGGTTTTCGCGACCAGCATCCATTTGCCGTGAAAATCTTCTTTGTCTTTCTCATCGCCATCTTTGTAGCAATAATTAAGTTTCTTCGGTGTGCCACCAAACTTCTCAGCAGCGGCTTCATCAGAAGCGTCTTCAAGTTTCTTGAGAAACGTTTTGGTTTCTGCGTCGGCCTTGTCGAGCAGCAGCGTGACTTTAAATTTACCGTCGCTGTATTCCTGACCTTCGTCTGGTTTAGACAGCCATGCGTAAGCAGCAGTTGCGACTGGAGTGATGAGTTTCGGTGTGTTGAGAGCCATTTGTTTTCCTTTGCTTAGTGCCGTGCGTTTAGAATTAGGCATTCGTCACCGTCGTCCGGTGACAGGATTGAAAAGACATAGTCCATGAACTCGTTGATTGGACATCTACAGGTCTCCAGCTGATCCCTTAAATGGGTTGGCAGCTGAAAATCACAGATGATAAAAACGTCTAAGCAGTGGTCGACCAGTAGCATGACTTCTTCTTCTGTCGTCAGGCACCGCTCAGGTTCATGCAGAATGCTTTCTATGTCATGCTTCATAGTGTTCACATTACTGTACATTAGCTGAAGAAATACGGTGCATCAAGCACTTCTTCAACATTAAATGCACCTTGTGGTGGTGGTGTGGGTAACTCAACCGGCGAGTTCTTTTGGACCTGCGCGTGGAAGTCATCCAGCAGCCAATTACCTCTGAACATCGCGGCGGCTTGTTGTCGAATGACGTCTCGCATCTCGTCGGTATGTCTGAAGTGAACACCAAACGAGTCATGTATCGTGTTGATTGACTCGATGCCACGACGTTTCAGTTCGTTGACCGTGAGTTGCAGTAGGCTCGCATCGAGCGAGTGAATGACATTTGGACTGCTGCCTAAAGCCTGCTTGCGGCCATCCAGCCCGCCGTCTGGGTTCTGCTGCCACATGAAGTATGAACCCATCACCGTTTTGATGTCGCTTTTGGCGATGTTCCAGTACGACTGCTGGCACAAAGACCCCGCTGGTGTTCGCCATCGCAGCGGTCGGTCGCGTTCAGCTAGAGCTTTCGCAACCGCATGGAAATAATCCATGATCGGTCGGCTCGCTACCACGGTCTGTTCGAGAGCAACGATTAGGTGATTACGCAGCCACCCTGCGTTTTCAATACGACTGCCTTCAAGGTTCTCTGTGAAACCGTCCTCGATCAGTTGGTTCATAATACCGCGTGGCGTGACTCCATAAGCTGTTGTCATAGCTGACCTTTTTGCTACGGATCGCGATATGTTTCCCGCCCATCGTTGGGCAATAGGATCACCTTCGATTGCTAATCGCGAAACGGTCGAACCAAGGATGTCGGCGGTTTCCTGATAGATATCGAAACGGTCGGGATGAGCTGAACAATTGGTCATTGTCGCACCGGTCGGATCGCGACCTAGCAACGACAATATTTGCAAGCCGTTGTTCGAGCCGTCCTGGTGACTGGTTGCGAAAGACAAATAGTTCTCTGGGTTTTCCATTCGCGTTGCGGCGGCGTACTCCACGGCGGTAGCGTAAAACTCCAGCTCCTTCTCGGCAGTCATCCAAAAGCGCTCGCCGTCTAACGGATTGTCTGCGCTGTCTACGATTAGATCGTGATGATCAGCGACGTAGGTCTGCATATCTTCAAACGAGATCTTGTCGTTTCCGTAGGTGTTGCAGAGTTTGACATTCATCCAGTAGAGACCGCGTGGACCCAACGGTTCACTGACGCCAAACTCTAAGAGACCCCGCGCCGTACCATCGCCCTCTGGATTAAGGTCTGGTGGTATCGAATAGAACCGTGTGCGCGCATCGAGCTTCTTTGGAAACGTGAAGCGCTGATACTTTTGCTCAAGCATCTCCTTCGCGATGTTTATTTTACGAATTGCGCTTTCGCGTTTGGACATGTCTTTGGCGTTCATGGTGTGGATCTTCGCAAGACCGTACTTCCAAGCCGCGCGCTCCTCACGACTCATTTCGATCCACTCGTCGTCGGTCTTTTTGTCTGGAATAGGAATCGGATCGCTGTCCGGGATCGATTTGAATAACGATGTAGACTGCCGTCTGCTTTCGGTCAGCAAATCGTAAGCCGGACGATTGATCCGCCACCACACGTCGCCAAGCGTGTTTGCTGCGTCGAGTGTGGTTTGGCTGACAGGATCAGTGAGATCCGCAGTGTGTCGGTGGATGCCGCCTCTTATGAAATCGATATGGTGCCTGATGTAGCCACCGTCGTACTTTTTCTCAGCCTCACTCCAGTACCAAGGACGTGGCTGAATGATCATCGGTCGCAGAACCGGTGTGTTGACTTCAAGGTGACTGGCGCAGTCTTCAATCATCTTGCGACACAAATCGGACAGAAAGACCTGCCTCTCGGTCTTGTGTTGGATCTGAACGTATCGCAGTTCGAAATAGCCACCGCCGTTTACGATGAGCAGGTCCAGCAGCTTACTGCCGACATGAAATTTCTCGTGCCGCGACCACGGTAACGTTTCGATATCAGAAATCTTTTGTCGCCACTTGGTCCACTGACGAGAGTTCATATTCTTAGCTCGCGTCATCATCAGCTTCGCAAGATCCGGCTCACCAGTCTCGTCGTGACGCTCTTTACTGACACGCGCCCACGCCTCGTACTCGGTCTGCATCTTTAGACTGTTACCGAGATCGAGACAGATAGCGTTTGCTTTTCGACCGACGCTGCGAGCTGCCATTTTGACCGTAAGCACTGAGCGAACCGCGAGAAACGCTGCTTTCTCAGGTGGCACAGAAACGATCAATGCCCACCATGTCGGCTTGACCCCACGCCCGCCATTCGTGATCCCTTCGATGGCTTCTTCTCGCGCAGCAGCGAACGGTTCAACCAGCTGCTCCATCAGGTCGTGGAAGATCTGACGCCCAGGTTCTGTGTCAATCAGATTTGTCTGACGTTCACTGCCGTCACCACCGTGACTGATAGCCATCGAGGACCGCATGTTCTGAATGCCACGCTCGACACCTTCGATTTCCAAAGCAACCTGCGCTTTGTGTTCTTCGCTCGCCATGGCATCAGCGTATTGTGCCAGAATTGTGCTGAAATCGTTCAAAAGAATCTCCTTGATTATCAAGGTTTTAAGTATCGAGTTTACTGTACATCTTTGAACAAGCTAGATTTATCTAATGGAAACAACGAGTTGTCGGAGAGGTTCAGCGTCTCATAACCTGAAGGTCAGAGGTTCAAATCCTCTCCCCGCAACCACTTTAACTCGTTGTAACCATTAAGATAAATCATAGAAAGCTACAGTAACGTCGATACTTCAGTGTGCTGACTGTGTCGATATTGTACCGACTTCGGAACAGCTGCATTGAGAATGTCTGCCGCACGAAGAGCATCGGTGGCAGGTTCGAGATGTGCATACCGCGATGTCATCGTGACATCTGAATGCCCCAGCAAGTTTGCGACTGCATAGAGCGACATGCCAGCTTGGACCAGGCGACTTGCAAACGTGTGCCGGAAGCTGTGCATGGCAGTAAACCGTCCGTACCGGCGAACCATGTGATCCGCATTTAGATCCGCTCGCTGTATCGCTCGACGTATGCCACGCGGTGCGTATCCGCGAGGCTTGGTCGGATCGATGTGAGACGGAAAGATGTACGGCGAGTTGCCCATCGTGGCATAGCGTCTTTCCAGAATACTTGAGAGACGGTCGGTGCACACAAGGTGTCCCTCTTTGCCCACCTTTTCGCGGTAAAAGTTTAGACTGCGGAAATCGACCGTATCCACACTGTGCCAGAGACCTTCGGTCAGCTCTGTGTGTCTAAGGCCAGTGTCGATCAGTGTGATCGCCAGATCCGATTGATCTTGCAGATGCTGCTGGAAACGAGGGAACTTCTTTCGACGCTCCACGTAGTCCTTTGGATACCCTGCGACCGCGTGAGATCTCGTAGGATCTAGCTCGGCTAACAGCCGTTCCTCTTCGCCGGTCATCAGATAGCGCGTCTTGCGTTTGACGCGCGGCTTGAGACCTTTGAAGTCGTCTGCTGGCCTAACGTCCAGGCCCAGAGCATTCGCTTGGTTATGTACTGATATCAGGAACGTCATCAGATTGTTGCAATACGATTCCGATTTACCAGCTGCTGCAAACCGACGCCGGACTGACAACATGAACGGTTTGTCGAGCTGGCTGATCATCATCCGACGCTTGGAGACGATTGGTTCCAACCAGTTTCTGAAAACGACCTGATTTTTGAAGTCAGCCTTGCCGCTGGCCTTTGTTGACTTCAGACACTGGTCGATGAAATCGAGCAAGGGCGGATCGTCTTTCCACCCAAACTGTTGTCGGTCCAAGATTTCCTTGCGGCGCGCTTCGGCAACGAGCAGGGCAGACTTTTTGTCCACCCGTTTCGTTGATCCCCGCTCGTACCTGACGACTTGTCCGGTTTTATCCAGCAGCGGGATCTTGAAGTGCCAATATGGCGATCCTTGCCTTTTGATTATGATTTTAGCCATCAACAGTCACCCCGTTCATCGAGCCAACGAGTTCATCGGCATGAGCTGACCCAGTCGCAGCAGCGCGATGTCTGAACTCTTCGATCAACTTGTAATTAACCGACTGGAGAGCATCTGGATCGCTACTATATACCGTTAAGCGACGTTCTGGATGCAGGCTAAGTTCTTGCGCAATCTCGTCTACGCGGCCAGCGTGCATTTTCATCAACGCGCGTGAGACTTTGCGAGCAGGCGAGCTGAAAGTCTGCTCGTATATCCCGCGCAGTGTGTCCGATTTGTAATCCAGTTTACGCCCACGCATCCGCGTGAAAAAACGTGCTGTATAGCCGTCCAGTGTTTTTTCTATTCGATACACAGGCAACGTCTGTGTCCAATTTCTTGAAACGTGCGTGTATGTGTAGACCTGCATCCAACCGTCGCCTTCATCGCTGGTGCCGAAGCCCAGATTTAGGTCTTTGCTGTGTGGCTCGATTACCATCCGCGCAATCATCAACAATGCGGTGTGTGCGATTTCACCGTGTGTGAAAGCAGCTTTGAAGTCCTGCTCGACGGGCTGCACGCCTGGTAAATATACGACATTGGTCATTTTTCAGTGCATCCTTGTGCTGCTTGAGAACGTTCTTCGTCGGTGTCTGTCTCAAAAGACATGTCGTATGGATGGTCACCAAACAGCGTCAGGTACGTCCAGGGGTCATAAAATTTGATGACCTCACGACCAAAGGTCTGACGATCAACCCCAAGGGCTTTGGCGTACTTGACGTACAAGTGAGGCGGCAATCGGCCCTGACCACATTCCAGCTGACTGATGAACGTGTAGTAATCCAAGCCAACGAGATCTGCGAGACGACGTTGGGTTAACTTTGCGTCCTTGCGCAAGTTCGCAAGGTAACGACCAGCTGCTCGACGTAGTCGACGAGCTTGTGGTGAACTAGCGTCGTTTGTTGTGTGTGTCACTTTCAGTCCTTTCTTTTGGTTACGTTGTGTTTTCTTTGAGTTTGTCGAAAGTCTGTTCTTAAGTAGTCTTTAGGTAGTCTTTAGACTACTTCAAGGGTCGAGAGTTCAGCTTTGATATGACATCATCATCGTCATATCTGGATCTTTCGATCCTCAGAGGCTCCAGGGGTTGGTCCTTTAGTAGTCTTAAGACCCTTCCCCTGAAGGAACCTCTAAAAGACATGTGGATCAAAAGATCCAGTGGATGATCAGAAACACAAAGATTGTCAGTTGAAGCCAAGCACCTACATGTGACTGAAAACAATAACCTTCTTTCCTTGGTTTCTTTGAGGTGGTTTCCATATGCCTCCTTTCCAGGTTCCGACGATACTGGACTACGTAGGTACGGTCAACGATGTTATCAACAACGCTGCCTAGATCAGATCCTCAAGGTCGACATCTTTGAACTGATCTAGCTGACCAAAATAACAGTCGATGGCCTTGCGGATGACATGTGCTCTCGACCTTTCAGTGTCGTGAGCGATCTTACCAATACGGTCATACTGCGACTGTCTTAAATAGACATGCAAATTGACCGCTGGTTCACCCTCTCTCTCGGTGAATGATGGTCTTGCCATGGGTTCTCCTTTGGTCTCAGATTTCAGAAATTAACGTTCGCCAAGCCGCGTGTATCCGCTCGGCTCTTTTGTACTCACCGGCCTTAAGATCCTGATTGAATAGCTCCTGGACGATTGGTTCCAGATAGCGCCTTGCGTCTTCCCAATCGCGGATGCGATGGTCCCGACTGTTTTCCAGAGACTGTCCGATGTCGGACACCATCAGAAAACGTCCTCACCCTTCAGAGACCAGTGCAGCATTGGCTCTCTATAGACAGGGTCCAGCGGCAGGCCGCTTTCAAAGAACGTATCGCAACTAAAGCATTCGTTTTGGTGCTGGTGGCCGCATGTGAACAACGTCTCGGTCTCTCTTGATCCACACGCTGGGCATCTTGGTCCAATCATCATCGTTTGAAATCCATGACGGCTTGATCGAGCGCTGGGGCGATTGTCAGCAGCAGGTAAAGCGCTACCAGCATCAGCAGCAGCGTCAGTGCTTCTAGTAGTACCGTGAGTTTCATAACGTTCCTTTCGAATGTTGGGTTTACTGTACAAACATCGGAGCTTTTAAAACTGAAAGCAATACGAAAAGTCAAAAACTTATAGTGTGCTAATTACTGGACACACAGAGCGATCAGTCACACCAGGTAGGGTAGTAGCCGAAGGTGTGCTGATCGCGCTGTGGGTGGCCTCTAAGGGCTATATAGAGGCTATTTAACTTTGGTTTACTGTTTAAGGGTCCATCCGCCGTTAGATACGACTAGGCAATATGGGTCGTCGTTATCTGACAAGTCGTACAGCAGCGCGCAGTTTTGGTGCTTGCTATACAGGTTGAACGCGAATAACGCCTCAATATACCGCTCAAACCAAACCATGTCGGCTGTACCGTGGTCTATCTCTGTGACAGCCGTTGCCCCTGGGTGCTTTAGATCCTCAAACCGTTCCGGCTGGATAGAATAGTCTGAGCTATCCACGGCGCTTGATAGGCTGCGAATTTGGTATTCTGTGAGGCCGATTGTTTCCTCAGTCATCAGGCTTGCTCCATTTCCAGAATTTCATCGGCAAACGACGCCGCGTCGGTCGCGGCCTCGCCTACGATATTGACCTCTGCCCACGCGTCGCAGGACAGGTCGTCGCTGATACCGCGACAGATTGCGGTGGCGCGTCGTTCGGCGTCTGCTTTGTTATTGGCGCAGATCACGTCGAGAAAATCATCGCGGCCATTGGTGAATTGTGTCTCGTAAACGTAAATTTTCATTAGTCTTACCTTTGCTTCCGTTTGATGCTGGCTGGCATCGTCAGGCACCAGGAGCGAACCCCGGCACGACCGGTGACAGGTGCCACCGGTTTCGCCTAGATCAAACGTTTAGTCGGCGAAATCGAAGTACATGCTGAACCGCCACAGCGCCTCGTTGCCTTCATCCGAAATATCCACGGTCTGCCAAGGTGTCCCCCAGTCTTGATTTTGCAGCTGAATTTTCCACGGGCAGCCATGGCTTAGGGTTCCCCAGATCCGCACGGCTGGACCACCGGTCGCTAGCAGGATTTCGAACTCGTCTGGCTGTTCGTCGGTCAACTGTCCCGCTGGACGCCAGGCGTCGCGGACAGATAGCGCAAGCGGCATTTCTTTGATCCGGTCTTGGATGCTGTCGACCAAACGATGACGGTCTGTATCAAGCGCCCAATCCAGGATCTTGATCAGCCGTGTGATTTCGGCGAGGACGCCAAGGCCATCGGTGCGGTCGTTGTGTGTATAATCAAACATTCTTTAGGTTCCTTACTTTTGTTGATGGTGACTGCCATCGTCAGGCCCGGCCCATCACGGCTGGACGACGCGCCGAAGCGCGTTTCGGCTATTGACAATTTTCGGATCCGCACGACCCGTCGCACTTTACGACCCCTCGAAGGTCGGCCTTGATGTCATCAATGGTGGTGCCGTCATCCCACAGCCAGCCGCGTGTATGACATCCAGGATCGCCGTATTCCCAGTTGTATCCGTCGTTCAGGACTAGGCAGAAGCCTAAATCTCCGTCCAGGTCGATCTGTTGATCCACGCACTTAAAGCGTTTGATGGCTCCCTGTATTTGCTGCAGTGTGAGCATTTTGTGTGTTCCTTTCTTTAACTTCAGATTGCTGGTTTCGCCATTATTTGTAGACATAAACGCCGTCGATCATTCCCGGCGCTGTAGGACGCTTGCTGGCGTACCGCTCGGCATCCTTTAGCAATGCCGCAACGGCGTCGCTTTCCTCATAGTGGCGAGCGTCAATTTCGACGTCGTCGGCATCGATCAGTTCAAGGTCGATCAGGTCGCCATTGTCGAATGCCGCCACGATTAGATCGAGGTCGTCAGGGATACCGTGGCACGGCCACATCGTAGTCAGCCGGTCGATTGCGGTGCGCTGGATTTCGATGACTTTGATGCTCATTCGTTTGATCCTTACGATTGTTGGCTTGCTGGCACATCAGCGACTAGGAGCAACCCCAGCCGGACTAGCGACCCCATGGCCGCTAGTTTCGCCGAAAGACTAGGCCGTCATGGTCGAAGGCAATTCAGCCGCGCCCCAGCCGTACCACCGCGCGCGGCTATTGTTTGCGTCGACGTCTGAATAATGCGCCCAGTCATAACCGCCGTTTTTGCCGTGGCGGAATACGCGATGATCGAGCCGGGCGTTTGCTGGTTTCGGTTCGATCAGGCAGAGCGTGCCATCGTTGAGAATGAGTGTTGTGACATAAGACATGCAGTGGATCCTTACGATTGTTGGCTTGCTGGCACATCAGCGACCGGGAGCAACCCAGCCGGACTAGCGACACGATGGCCGCTAGTTTCGCCTTGCCCTATGCCGCTATCGCGACTTCTTCTTGCTGTACCTC
>UEXM01002371.1_pt1 | contig 13474 bp, 29 predicted proteins | sample 1796661 | NCBI WGS metagenome assembly UEXM01 (sample SAMEA4772469, study PRJEB27181) | metagenome | reverse complement strand
TTCGACATGTCCCTTGTTCATATCTTTCTCCCTTTCTTTGGTTTATAAAATCGTAAGCGGTACTATATATAAGGTTATATTATACCCCGCGACCATAGCGATTAAAAGCAGTATTGGACGGCTACGACGGCGCAAGCGATTAATCTACAGAAATCCTAGTTAGCTCGTATAAGAATGTTTCGGTGTATCCTGCTTCCGAATACATAGTTGCATGGTATATATGTTCGTTATGCATCCACATATATACTGTTATTGTCTTAACTCCATCTTCAAGTAAACCTTCTTCAGGTGGTTCTTCTGCGATCTCGCTCACTTTATGAACTTTTGCACCTAAACTTTCTAATTCTTCTATAAGTTCGATAGAGTCGAGCTCCGCGAAACTATGCTCGAATTGTAGACTCCCGTCTTTATAGTTATCGCCGTTATGTATATAAAATATCTTTCTTTTTACGTTCATATTGCCTCCAGTTCGTATCCATCAACACCGTTTTCATCTCGTTTAGTCACATACCAGAACTTTTCGCCTGTTTCAATATTCTCGAGTAGAGCATCAAAATCAAATCCTTCCCACTCTTGTAATATTTTACTTTCGGTAAGTTCTTCTGCTGGTATGTAATCACCTTTTGCAGTAACGTGACAAGGATCTATAATCAGTCCCCATAGTTCTGAGTAGTGCTCATTTATTTTCGCAACACGGTCTACTGTAGTGATACACACAAACTCTTTGTATTGGTTTGGGCTCCTAGCTTGTTCGTGAGGAGGTAGATGATAACAAAAATATACTTTGTAGAGTGTTTTCATAGTGCCTCCGCTTTAGTTATATCTATCCAGTTGGTGTCCCCGATAGTGATTTCATCATCCTCCACTCCGTATTTCTCAAATCGCATTACTATGCCTGTATCACCACCGCCTCCGGGAAATCGGTGAGTGATATATGTGTAATACTCGTCGTTGGCAATATGCGTGATTATAAATTCATTATCACTCTCATATCTGCCTATCTCGTCACCTAGTGGTGCTTCGGGAAAATCAGAAGCGTCATCTCCCTCATATATTTCACCGCCGTTTTTTAGGTTTTTCCATTTACTCATTTCGCGTACCTCATAATTGAATTCCAACTAACCCAGTGACCTGTATCGTTCTGGTTAAAGGTAGTAATCGTATAGTAGTGGTAATCGCTCTCCCTCTGCCATACTTTAACATCGAAACCTTCTTCTTTACTCATAGTTTCTACAATCGCGTGGTCGATTCCTCCACCTATATTTTCTATGGTAAATTGGTCTTCATTCAAAAATACTTCTTCTAACTCTGCTACTGTAAACATTGTTATCCCCTTATCCGTTGTTATTGGTGTCATACCAGTTTTTAAGTAAAATTCGCATTAAGTTCGTATTAGTGATTTTCATTCCTATCTCAGGTTCGAGAATCGATTTAATGTCTTCCATCTCCATGTATACGTCCTCTGGAAATTGGTAGACTTTTCGTATTTTCTGTTCCCCTGTATCTGTTATATTCGAACGAATAGTTTTCGGCATGTCTATCTCCCTATGTTTTTGATTTGTGATCTATTAATGACTTGGTATGCGCCTTTATTGTAAGCGGGGGCTACCGTGAATGTGTGACGCTTATCGCCACAATCGAAACAAGTAACCATTCCTAAGTCCCATCTGGCGGGCTCTACATGGTTACTGCATCGGGTACAGATTTTTCTAACTCGCTTCATACTTTCTCCCTTTCTAGTTATAAATCACGCGGTTATACGCGCGCGTACCTATATTATAACTTAGAAAGTAAACGAGTAAAAGCAGTAAAAGAAAACGCAGTAGATTTTAACCACGGTCTCTGAAGTATAAATAAATCGCGTAAGCGGTCGCTAATACAAATGCTAATACTATCGACACGTTAGTCATAAGTAATTGAAATGCCTGCTCTTCTGCTATAACTTTGAGGTAGAGTTCTTCTTCATGCACGGTCTCTCTCCTTGGCTAGTTTCTTAAATTCTTGATCGCGTCTATCTTCGCTCTTATACCATTTTCGCTCTTCAGCAAATTCAGTACGGTAGAGTACTCCATATGGAAATAGATCGTCCCATCTCCTAAGTTTAATTAGCTCACAATCACCGCGTTCTTCAAGCCATTGTTTTTGCAGGAGTTCTTCGTTGTAGAGTGCGTACATCATATCATCGTTTTCGCTCATTAGTAATACCCCGCTATTTCCATTCCGGGCTCGTCGAAGAATGCAGTTATCCCTACGTCTGGAAACTTGTTGCGTAAAGCAAAAATAACTGGTTCAGGTGGCGACCAAGCGGTATCAAATATATAAACGATAAACTCGTCATCTTCATTAGCTATCTCATCGTTATAACTATTCCACTTAGTTCCCCATTTATTCAAAGTCCAGTCGTACCAGTTATCTGCACCGTAGAGCTTGCGTAACCGTCTACTTTCAAAAGAATCAGGTTCTCGGGTAGGCGAGTTAGTATCTTCTAGTTCTTTTGGCATTGGTCTAATGTTGTTAAAATCAAAAATCCTTTCTTCGCTTTTCAAGAACTTTTTAACTATTTTGACATCTTCTGGTTCACCGGATATTTCGACACGGTTGCTACAATGGTTTGGCATTACGCTACCTCCTCATCAACATACTTTTTCACATAACGCTCTGCTTGGTAATATAGTTCGTCTCTTCGACACTCGTAAGCGTGTTTCGCGAACTGTGCTTTAGTCATCTTTGGAGCGTTGGTAACTAATCCGATATGACGGTAAATATCTTCTGGTGAAACTATTTCCCATTTCCATACTGGCTCCAGAGTATCTACTGGAATCTGATTTTTATAACAACCTGTTTCTAATATCACGCAACGGCTGTAAAACTCTTTCCAGTTATCCTCGGTTATACTTCCCATACCGATAGTCATGGTTGAAAATATTAACACTTCAGTCAACTGGTTAAGTTTAACTCTACCTTCTGTAGAGGGAACCCATAAGTCTTTGTAATTTTTGATGTTTTTCGTTTCGTAGTCTAATGACATTGCTTTCTCCTTTCTAGTTAGTTTGTATTACTACCCTTATATAATAGCTAAGAAAATAGCCGAATAAAAGCAGTTACCGAGTAACTCCCATATTCTTTAATTGCTGTTTACGTTTCAACTGTCGCAATACTCCGTTCCAGTGATTTCTCGCCCAAACGCTGATGTTAGGTTTTTTAAGTATTTTGATTACTGCTTGTTTACTCATCTGTTATGCCTCCATAGTGATGATGTTCTTGTTAATTCAAGAGGATATAAAGGATCTGGTCTATCCCACTGTCGTTGTGCTGAATATATGTATTTATTGAGTGGATCATCTAAATGAAAACTCATTAATACAAAATTATCTTCTTCGTCTAATATACTCATATTAGCTAAAGGATTCTTAAACATAGTCGTTATTAACTCACGAGCCCATGGTTCTTCAAATCCTGCATCGTAAGTATTCGCAGCAATTTCTTCCCACTCTTTTTCAGCATATTGGCTTTCTAACCATGCTACACAGTTTTGGTAATCATGTTCATGTTTACCGCCTACGTTCCATAGAGTAACTTCATAAGTTTCGCTCATGTTAGTAACACCTTGTTTTCTCGCGCTTCGATAGCGTACTCAGATAGCGTTTTAGTTGGGGTAAAAGAGGTATCTCGCTCTACCGTTAGTCCGAATGGCGGTAGTTTAAGTTCTGTTAACTCTTTTAAACTCACGTAACCTAGTTCTGGATAACCCATACCTAAATCACATATTCCGAACATAGTGTCGCCATCGTCTTCTATTTCAGATATTAACCATGTTTGTGATCCGGTTGGATTAAACAACTTTAAGTATGGTTTGTTAGTCTCTGTATCTGTTGGATTATTTTTGAGCTTCTTCATTATTTCTTTAGTGATTAGTTTCACTACACTTCTCCTTTGGGATTTATCATCCTAGCTTCTATTAAGTTATTAGCTGTTCTTCCGAAGAACCCTTGTAACTGCCAAGCCAATCCTGTATCAACTAAGTATTGCCATGCTTGCAAAACTTGATCTTCATTTTCAGCTTCTATAAATCCTTCTGCTAGTCCCACTGCTGTATATCTATCCACATCTTTCTCCTTTCTGCTTGTCATACTCGTTATTTACTAAGAATTTATTTTCTCCGATCCTTGTAACAAATCCATTATCTAATGCTTCCTCTAGTAGTTCGTCTTCATCAAACTCAAAATTTAAACAAGGGGCTTGGTTAAGCCAGAGTTCTTGTTTTGTGAAGACTATTCTTTTTTCTTTCTGTAGCATTCCTTTCTCCTTTCTAGTTATTATTTTTTACTACCTTATAAGTATAAATACGAGTAAAGCGAAAGTAAAGCAGTACAGGATTAATCACAATCTTGACAAGCCATTGCATCTATTCTTGCAGGTATGACTTTCTCTTTATTACATTTAGTACAGCAACGTCCTTCTTTTAATGGAAATGCGTTATGTCCGCCTTTCCAAAATATTCTGCCGTTTTTGTCTCTTTGTGGATCTATTTCCACACCACACAAACTACATTCGTTCATTTTACTCCCCTATTGTTTCTTAATGTGTTTAACGCAGTTACTTCTGCTCATTTCCCCTAGAGTAGAGGCGATTAAAGCACAAGCTATTTCTTTTCTTGCATACACAGGCAATCGTCTAGCTTGTCTTATTACTTCTTGTATTTTGTTATCGGTAACTCCGTTTTTCATTCAATCGGTTCCTTTGTTAGTTTATTTATTAGAAATTCTTTATTCTTTTCTACATACTCTGTTTCGCCGAGTATATCTGTTTCTTTATACAGTTCTTTTTCTTCGATATAGTGTCGGTGCATTCGTGCACAAAAAATTTGCCATCTACTGCGGTTATCTTTCCAAATTGTTTCTTTGTACTTCACTTTATCTCCTAGTTAAAAAAGGCGAGAGAGGCGTGGGGGCTGGGAGCATTGGTTATCATAGACTTACGTTACCCCTCCACTTAGCGCGACCTGTTCAACTTGACTACACAATGTATCTACAGGCTTTTTCCCTTTAACCCTACTGGACGTACCTCTCTCTAAAAAGTTGATCGCAACCTTGCTGTACCGTTGGCTGCTCAGGGACGGCTTGTCTCGTTACCCTTCCATCAAAATCTACAATCAACTCTTATTTAAAAAAGTCGGGGGAACAATGATCATTATCAGCGCGACTGATATAGACTACTTGATTACACACGCTAGTCATTATTTTTTCGGTGTAACCCCCTATTCTTACAAGAATCTGGTGCTACTATTTTTTACACTGAGTCGTAGCTTCTCAGGGCTTGATTTAAAGACTGGTTCCAATCCTGTCCTTCATGTTTTGAATAATCTAGGTAACTAATAAGGATAAAAACCCTAAATTATTCTGGCACCTCATTTTAAGCCTGTTCCTCCTCACTATTGTAATCCAGTTTTCGATTACGAGGAAAACTGGAAAGCTCGTATCTCATCTTTACAACTTGACAAAGTAACCTTCATCAACCAAACGTTTCTGGTAGAAACGGAAAATCCTAAGCGGATCTTGTCTGGTTGTAAGTTCACCTTCTTTAACAGCAAGTTTAACTAAGTCCTGTGCTGTGAATTTGTCTTGGTCGAGCTCAGACTTCTTCGCATTGTTAACAGTCTCAATTAACGCTTCCATTTGTGCTGTTTTACACTCAGCACCTTTACCAGTGTATTTATACTGGTTCCTTACCGCACCTTTGCCTGTACTAACAGGTTTAGGCACTGTAGTTGCTTTCACCTTAATTTTCCTGACAGGCTTAACAACTGCTTTCGCTTTTGGCTTTGCCATCGGCGGTCTCTTTGCAGAGGGTGTAATTGTTATGGCTTCCATAACTTTCTCCTTTCTATTAAAAAATTGTCCTACCCCTGTGGTAGAACATACTAATAATATACCTACCATTAAAAGGAAAGTAAAGCAGTATTAGAACGCTATCGATCTTGGTCAACATAAGAACGTGTTGGACCACATAAGAGTTCTTTTACAGCGTCTACAGTATTCCATAGATGTTTCGTTCCTTGTTCTCTGGGTATATCTTCTTCAACATGGCTAACGAGTTCATCAAGTAATTCAACTACTTCGTTGTATTGTTTGATAACTTTATCTACTCGGATCGCCATACTCGTACTCCTGACACTTCGTTCTCTAAACGATATCGCAAAGCATATTTCCACTCGGGCTGTTGTTTCTTGCCGAAGTTTCTACAGGATTGAGATATTCTGTTTTTCATACGTTTACTATCGTCACCTTCTTCCATAGGAATAAAAATAGAATCTCCTACATCTAAAGCTCCCCAAGGATATTTACTTGTTCGGTTACGCATATCTTCAGGTAAAGGAACATTTTTATCTATGACGAAACTATGTTCTTCCGGTTCTTGATACGGTGTTGTATCGTGTATATACTCTGGTGGTCGCATTAGTGCACCTCACTTATAGTTTTTATTTTATCTTGTAAATACTCATTCCAGAAGGCTAATACTTCTTCTAGTTGTGCATCATCAAGTTCTTGACAGCCTTGTGCTTGCATAGAAGTAGCTACTACCTGAGCCAGTTCAGTGTTACCTGACTCATGTAGAGCTTTCCAAACTAAACACAACACTTCATGATTTATAAAATATTGTTTTGGGTTATCTTTCTGTTTCCTAACTACTTTTTGCATTATGCTACCTCTGCATATTTAACAGCTAAGTCAAGTGCTTTGCTCTTACGGTTGGCAGCTGCACCAAACCATGCACTATGTAATGCGTTACCTTCTGATTGAGACTCACGCAAATGGTCTTCTACATAAGTAACTGCGTTTAATGCTCCCCACCAAGTACCTCTGGCAGATTTGAGTTGTGATCCGGGAGACTCACCTAAAGCATCAACTACAAGTTTTGGAAACTTGTTAAAGTTATCTATAAGCGGTTCTTGTTGCCCTATAACTTCACCTTTCTCACGAAGATCACGTTGTTTTCTGTACTCATCAAGCATAATAGGTTGGTATATCTGACCTACATACTCAAGAACATCAGAATGTTTAGCTTTCTTCTTAGATAGCAACGTTGCCGCTTCTCTAAACTCAGCCATACGCTCTGCAGATAACCCTAGTGCTTCCTCTGCGGCTTGTATAACATCATCACCGAACTCTCTAACGTGTGGCATACGAAATGAAGCCGTTCCACCTTGCTGTAAAGCAAAGGTAAGTGTGTTATTGCAAACAACTCGTATTGGAGTTAACTTAATCGTCATGGATCTGCCGACAATGTGAGGTTGGTTTATTAATAAGTAACCTTTAATTTGGTCGTCACCAGCAAGATCAAAATCTTCTGCTATTTTAGCTAACCCCCAAATTTCTCCACCATCTTTTAAACTACCTGCTGTTTCCATAGACATATGACCCGCTTCTGTAAAGCGTTTAAAGAACTTAAATACTTCTTTATTTTGGATAGGCATATAATCCTTACCGCAATGTGAAAGTACTCGGTTATCGCTATCACGTACTATATGGAAAGTATTAGGCGCTTGTATAAGACCAGAACCCTCACTCCACTCGGGAGTATCTAATGTGTAACTTGGTCGCTTACTAACTGACCAATCTAACTGTGCTGCAATCAGCATTTCTTCTGGCGTTAGATTAGAGTTGACTTCAACACCTAATCCGTGCCAAGGTTTATCCCCTGACCACGCCATCGTTTCTACTTGATGTGACATATTATTCTCCTTTCTTGTTGTATGTCGTTAGTCACCGTAGCCGTTTAGCTACCTTATAAATAGTATATAGGAAAGTTACGAAAGTAAAGCAGTATTTAGAGCATCCCAATCGTAAGGAGTATTAAGAGTAAGTAGAGCCTTAGATTTATAACCACCTTCCATCAACTCTTGAATTCCTGTTAAACTGTCCACATGGTAGAGTTTGATTTCATTGTTTTTACGAGCCATTACAAAGACTTGTCCACCATACGAGGCACGTTTTGCTAACCAAGATATTTGCATAGGTCGTAGAGTAAGTTTATTGCCCGAGTGAATCTCTTTTAATTCTACCCAGAATTCTTTACCTTTAGCACAACCATTTACGTCAGGAACTCCTGCTCCGGTCATTCCTGTTTCAATACGCTGTAGATGAATATCGGGTAAGTTTTTTCGCATCAACAGCCATAAATTCTTTTCTTTTGCCACTAAAAATCGCTAAAAAATTTATTAAAATGTCTTTTACCGTTTGGAAAACTATAACTAGAGATATACTCATCATTTTTAATTAACTTCATTTTTCTTGCTAATCTGCGTTTCTTAATAACTTGACTACCTTTTGTTAATGTTTCCGCTAAGATCTTGCGGGTTGTTATCATAATTTTTTCTACGTCTTCTACTATTTTCTCTCCCTCATAATATAATCTATTTGTATGGTCATAATGATTTTTAGCTTCTTGTAGTATATTGTGAGGTACAGAATGCGTAGTTATAGCAAAATCGTCTACTGCATTAGCCGCTTCATGTCGGTGTCCATCTTTAAAATCCATTTTATAGGATTCTTGTGTTCTTAATTTATGGGCTTTATATGCACATTTTTCAGAACAATACAACGCTTTAAAGCGGTTATGTTTTTTCTTGCAGTGTAAACACTTTCGTTTTTTAGACATACTTAAATAGTATACCCCAGTTTTACCAAAGTAAAGCAGTATTAGATTTTTAGACGTTCTAATCCAGTATGTGGTGCGGTATTTCGATTATCTGAAGTTACTTTTACATCTATATTATGTAACCATTGTTTATAATTTTCTTGTGCTTTTTCTAGATTACCGTGTAACTCTTTGAATTTTAACCAATTATTTCGAGCAACATCGACTCCTGCATAATAATCGCCGTCTCCTAGTTTACATCGAGTAATGATTTGCCAAACACGTTGTTTACTAATTGCGTAGTTTTCTCCTATTTCTTGTAGAGTAGCTCCGAGTTTCCATTTTTCATACATTGTTTTATATCGAATGGTGTTTTCTTTTGCTTTAAGTTGAGAAATACCTTTCATTTTTTAATCTCCTTTATTTCACCCCATGATGGTCCAACTTCCATATCAACAAGTAGAGGAACGCTAAGTTTTACACAGTTCTCCATTATCTCTACTATCTTTCTACCTTGTAGAGTGTTTTCTATAGATATGTCAACTTCATCATGAACTTGTAAGTGAGGAACTATTCCTTCCTCCCACAGACCGAGCATAGCTAACTTAGTCATGTCCGCCGCTGATCCTTGAATCAATCGATTTAGTGCTTTATATGTATATGATCTTTTTAATGCATCTCCGTACCTTTCTTTCGCTTCTTCTATGGGTAATGGCACTGTTCGTTTATAACGGTCTTCCCATAAATTAAATCTACAATGTCTTCCAGCAAACGTTTTTATATAGCCTCTATCCATAGCTACTCGAGCACACTGGTCTTGTAGAGCGCGTATAAAAGGAACTTTAGCGTGGTATTTTTGGAATAGGCTTTCCGCTTCCGTATCGTCTAATCCTAGCTCCTTAATTAACTTTTCCTTACCCATCCCATAGCTAAGCCCTAAGTTAATCGTTTTAGCCTGTTTACGCGGTATATTAGCCATGTCCGCTACTATCTGATGGAAGTCTGCGTTCTTTTCCGTATACTCCGCTACCGCGTCTTTAGACCCCGCTAATTGCATCTGACTAGCGTAATGCACTGTAAGTCGTGGTTCTTGTTGAGAGTAATCAAACACTCCCCACTGACAACCATCCTCTGGAATAAACAAAGATCGAATCAAATTACCTATCTCTGGATCGCGTGCCGGTACTTGTTGTAGATTCGGATTACTATAACTGAACCGACCACTGACCGTGCCCCCACGATCATTACGCATAGGGTGAGCTTCTGCGTGTATTCTACCGTTAAAACAATGTTCCTTAATCATCTTATCTATAAACGTAGTTCGTGCCTTGTTGAGCTTCCTAGCGCGTATAATAAGCTGTGGTAGTTCGTGTTCATGGCTTTCTAACCAATCTCTTTGAAAACTAGCCATACCTTTCTCTGTTCTAGGATACCAAAGATCGTTTTTATCAAATATCTTTTGTAATGAAGCGTTAGCCCATAAATTAACATCACTGCCGTATTTACGTTTAATCTCTACCTGTATCTTTTGTTCTTCTATAGATAGTTTTTTACTAATAGTTTCTGCTTTTTCTTCATCGACCCTAACTCCTCGCCAACGCATCTCTAATAGCATGGGAATTAAACGACACTCCATATCTAATATCTTATCTAGATTTTGTTCTGCTATTTCAATCTTTAACTTATCCCAAAGTTTTAAAGTTAGTACTGCATCTTGCTCACCATAAGGTCCAACATATTTAGAAGGTAGTTTATACATTTGCGATTTAGGATTAATACCAAAAGCGAGTGCTGCATCTTGCAACAAAGACTCATCTTTCTTTTCATCACAATAATAACTACCTAGATTATCTAGCGAATAAGAATACCGGTTCTCATTAATTAACGGTGCGGCAACGATAGTATCGAGTATCTGACCTTTCACATCGACTCCTTCTCTGCGTAACCAACCGACATCATAAAGTGCGTTATGAAATATAACTTTGCGTTTAGATGAAGATAGAGTATTACGTAACCAACGTAGAGTGATATCTTCGTCTAGGTTGCCACCGCCCTCATGACGGATAGGAAAATAACCTTTCCAATCTTTTGTAGCTATGCCTATACCTACAATATATCCACGGTTTGTTGCCCATCCGGGACCACAAGTCATAAGATGGGGATCATAGGTTTCTAAATCTATAGCTATAGTTTCCCTTTCATCAAAGATTGGAAAAACTGCCGGAATAGACCAACTACTCTCAGGTGCAAAAATAGGATGTTGCATTATTTTTTCTTAGTTTTCTTCTTAGCTTTTTTCTTCGGAGCTTTACCACCTACCCATGCTTCGTTTACGTTTGGTGTCGCTTTATCGTCTTTTAAATAACGACCTTTTTTGTTACGTGCACGTTTAGCAACAACACTTAAAACAGCTTCTTGTTTTGTTAGTACTGGTTTTATAATTGGTTTTTTAGCTACTTTCTTCTTCGCTACTTTCTTCTTAGTTTTTGTTACAACCATTTTAACAGGTTTAAATCCTTTCTTAGGTTCAAACTTATCTAACTCTACTTCTGCGTCTTGCATAGCCTTATCTAACACGTTTGTTGTTTTAGGCACTGGTTTTGCTGTGCTGTTTCCAAATATACTTTTTAACGCTGTCCAAAATCCCATCTTATTCTCCTTCTTCTTGTTGAACTTCTGTAATTTGAGGAATATCCTCGCCATATACCAATTCGTTTTCTACCAAGATTAAATATCTACGTAAATCTCGAATATCGTCTAAAATACCTTCTTCACCGGTATAAACATTTCCCGCTTCAAATACATCCCAACCATGTTTTTCTGATTGATTCTCAATGCGGTCAAACTTACGTGCTAACATCATAAACGCACCTACTCCGCCACGACGTTTCCATGAGTCACCATAAGAGTCTTCAGCACTTTTTAGAGTGTTTACATCTTCTTGAGCAATATTTTTCATATTTTCCCACTTAGTCATTCCTTTCTCCTTTATTTTCAAAATTTTCTTTTCTTTTTAAAAGCCAATCAGTACAGGCTTTCCTCCAATCTAAAGGCACAATATATTGAACCTCTGCTAACGCTTTATCATAATCTTTTTTCTTATGCGCCCAATAAGCACAGAACATAGGATGACCAACACTTTTAAATGCAAAATTATCCCACCCATTGGAAACAGTTATATTTCTAGAGACACCGTTTCTGTGTGAAAAATCCATAAAATCTTCTAACTCTTCGTCAAACGTTTCTGTATTCGTTATTAAAGGATAATAAAGATCTTCTGTATCGTATAAGTTTCTTCTAACGCTTGCATAGAAAGGATCAATAGTTAAGTGTTTTAACCTATCCCATAGTTCGTTTTGGTAAACATGAAAACTATCACTCACCTGTCGATAAACTCCCATATCAACCCCTATCATCGATGCTATATATTCTTGCAACATAGACATATGCACAGCATTAGCTCCATAAGCTCCCCAAACCATATCATTAGATCGACAACAAACTGTCATGTCTAATGCATCGTCTCGTATTTTGAAATATACGTGGGTATTGCACGGCACGTCTTTACCTCTACGACCTAGATCTTCTTTTACGTCCCACATCTGTAATACTGCTCGTCTATTATCAGGTTCTCGTTTTAAAATATTAATTAAATCATGTAACTGGTCTTGTTTAAAATAACTTCGCCATCGCCAACCGTATGCTCCCCATAATATTTCTCCATCATCAGAGAAGTTTTCCATAGTCTTAACATAGTATTTTACAGTCTTCAGGTCGTTTTGACCATTTAACATCCATAACCCCTCTATGTAATGAAAGAAAGGATTTGCGTCTCGTTCGGGAATAAGGCAAACTCTTTCCCAAGGTTTTTGATAAACAGTGGTTACAGGACTTACAGCTTCGTAGGTAGTTCCGTTACGACTTTCTTGAGTTCTATAGTTAGTATGACCTTTAAATAAATCAATACCTCTTAGTAGAGCATCGTTTACATTCCTTGCTGTAATTACTTTCATAAAGTTTCTCTATAGCTTGCTGTAATCTCTGTTATTAAATACTTTATGTCGTCTTCGCTAAGCAAAGGTAATTTTCTTTTAACAAAAGCTATCGCTATTCTTTCGGTTGCAGGAACTTTCAAAAAGAAAGCTACTTCTAAAAACTGAGTATAAAAAATATCTACAGAGTCTCCAAAATCTTCTAATAATTTTATTGCTCTATCTTTGTTCGATTGCATAATTGCTTTCTCCTTTCGTTAAGTCTTCTATTAAAGGTAATTTTGTATCATGTTTATAGATAGATCGAGTTCTTCCTTGTCCTTTAAATATCCTAGAATATTTATCAAACTCACAGAGTCCTCCTTCTATCTCTCTCATTTCATAGGCGCGATGTGAATCTTTAAACCATAAATCACGACTATCCACTGCTTGATATAAGTCATTCATTTCCTTATTCCAATCATGACTACGTTTACAAAAACCTAAATCACGACCAGTTAATCGATTGAGTCCTCGCATCGCTCCGGGACCAGCATTAGCCCAAGTTAATCTATCTTCTGCATTTTGCAATAGATAAGTGTGGCTTAAATCTGTAACTACTTCGTATGCCATAAATGGACCCATGTAAGGGTATTTTAAAATAAGATCCCATGTTTTTTCTAAAGAAGATTTTTTCTTTATCCAATGCTCACCTAATGTATCTATGATAAAGTTACGGTCTTGCCACATATGAGAAATACACTCGGCAACTCCTGTTACTTTATCCATACGATTTGGTGTTTTAATAATGTAAGCACCTGTGATCCATTTGGGCTGTTTAGTAATTTCTTCGATAGCTTTTTTCC
>UEXM01002370.1_pt1 | contig 13478 bp, 10 predicted proteins | sample 1796661 | NCBI WGS metagenome assembly UEXM01 (sample SAMEA4772469, study PRJEB27181) | metagenome | reverse complement strand
TCATAATATACTTCTAATCCACCAGGAAGAACTATCTCGCCAATGTCATTTTTAACTTCTTTGGTGAGGTAGTTTTTTATTGAATGAGGATCGGTATATTTTTTACCAATAAGTTTCTCAAATTCTGAACTACTTAATGGCCAATCATTTTTAATGTCAACAATTTTATTAGTTAGTAAAATAACCCAATCATAACTAGAATCACCATAAACTGCCTCAGAAACTTGATCCGGTCTAACACCATCTCTTAATTGAAGTTCTTTGAATAAATCTGTAGTATATACAGAATTATCAATACTCAATCCTTTAAAAATATTTACAGCGATTAGAAAATCTTGATTAGTAAACTGAAATCTAGTTCTAGTCGGAGTATATTGTATTTTTGGTAAATATGAGAAAAATCCTGGCATTAGCTTTTGACTCCTGGTGCTCTCTTAGTGAACATTGTATCAGCAAATAGATTTGTCACTTCAGTAAGATTCATGGTAATTGTAACTCCAACAGTAGTTGCTTTTGGATCAGCATTGAATTCACCTACTGTAGTATAGTTTCCAGTTGGAGTGAAATCAAAATTAATCTGATTAATAGCACATGGGAGCAATGGTTTGATGAAAGGATGATCATCTGCTCCTCTCTTATATGTAAGAAGTATGAATGGAGGTTGTTTGATAAATCTAGAACCACCGTTAAATAACAGACCAGCAGCAGTTGCAGCAGCTCCTGTAGCAGATCCTGCTGGGCTTATAAGATTTCCAATACTACTAAAAAACCCCGCCTTCCCCCCTTTTGCGACACCAACTTCTTTATCTAATGCACCTTTAAGACCACCCCCTAGAACTGAACCACCGATATTTATTGCTGCAAGAGCAGTCTCAACTGATGCTGTATCCGTAAATACATCAGTTAATACTTTATTGTCAGGATTGCCAGATGCACTAGGTAAACTTGCCATTCTCAATGTCTCTACAATATTAAAGACTGCTGATGCATCTGCTCTTGACTTAGTGAACAAGTTAAACTGAAAATTAAATGTTCTGAAGTCTGGTCCTTCATAAAGAACCTCAAGATTTGGGTTGAACACAACACCACTAGTTGCTGAAAGTAAACCAGAAGCAGAGAGATTTGTTGCACCTAATTTATTAGCTACATCAACAGATTTATTTAATAAAAACTGCTCAGCAGTTCTTGTAATTGCATTTCCAACAGCCTTACCAGCGTCTCCTCGTGATCCAAGAAAACTACCTAATTCACCGAGTGCAGTTTGATTAAACTGCTGCGAGATTGCTTCAGTTACTTTTTGAGGAACGTTAATAAAAATTGTGTCAGTACCAGTGCCAACTTTTTCTAACTTATATTTTACTTCCTTTTGAGTATAATCTCTTCTAATAAATTGCATCTCAAGATAATCCACTGAAGGACCATTGGTGGCAAATTCTGATGGATATCTAAGTGCTGTCATTAGTTGTCTATAAATTTATGGATGGGTAGAGATGCTATAAATTCCCAATCTTCTTCTTTCACTTCAAAGAATAAATTATCAGCCTGTTTGAAGATATAACGATGGATTGTCTTTTCAATAATCCTTGCTTTTTTATTTAGGAGGGCAAGAGCATATGGACCTTTCTCTCTGTCACGAAGGTAATGAATATTAGAACCTAGAAAGTTATCTTTACCACGATCAAAGGCATATACTAAAGGATATATGTCATATTTATCCATCTTTTCTTTATATTTTGGATCATATTCATAGAAGTAAAGTTTTTCTGGTTCAATCTCATCAGTCATGTTTTCGTAGAGGTATTCAAAGACTTCTCTACGATACCACTCTCTACTTTTTTTCTGACCGCCAGAATTCTTTATGATATGCTTCTCCAATCCACCTTGTGTTCTGTCACTACCACCAAATCCCTTAGACATTTAAATGATCCTCTGTGAGTATGATGAACTCAAGTCCGTGATCTGCACACCACTCTCTCGCTGCTTCCCATTTCGCTTGGTTAGTGATATATGTGGTGACCTCGGTGAGATAACGTTTAGTTTTTCTTTTGGGTGGTTTGGGTTCAACTGTTTGTTTCTTTGGTTTAACTTCAATCAGATACTTTTTTGCTGTCCCAGATTTATTACGAACTTTGGCATAGAAATCAACAAAGTATCTGTGTACTCTTCCATCTAAAGGAGAACGATAGGGAACTACAATTTCTTCACTGCCCCACTCAAGTATATGATCGTGGTCGTCACACCACTTCATAAATTTTAGTTCCCATAATGATCTGTATATTACAAGTCTTGGATCACCTTTGTACTTCCTTGGATTCTTTGGTTGGAACTTGCCAGAATACGCCATAAATATAATTACAACAAGTACTTCTATTTAGAATTAATGTCTATATCTAAACTGAGGGGGATATTCAATGTTGATAAAGGTGGATCATATTCTAACGAGTATGAGGTAAACTTAAGCTTTGATACTATAAAAAATGCTGAGATTCTAACCAGATTGCAATATTATGGATTTAGTATGACTCCTGGAGAGGGAGCATTTGAGAATACGATGTTCTTGTGTGATGAAGCATCATTGCCGGGAACATTTACTGCTACACAGGAAATTGATGGTGTATATGCAGGCAGATTAATTCAATATCCTCATGCTAAACTTTATAATGATATGCGTTTGAGTTTTATTCAGACTAATCAACTTAACCCTTCAAAATTCTTTGAAGCATGGATGGGTGGCATGTTTCCTGAACAGAGCATGAATAACGAAGGTGGTGAAATTACCCCAGAACAGAGAGAAAAAAGAAGAGCAGTAACTAACACTGTTGGGTTACGTTATTATGATGAAATGGTTTGTCCTAAGATGACTGTGACTAAAAGTTATAAAGATAGAACTGGTCCTTCTGGATCTAATTCATGCTATTATGATATGATTAATGTATATCCTTATAACATTGAGAGTGTGCCATTAGCGTATGGTGCTAGCACACTAAATAAATTGAGAGTATCCTTTAGGTACGAAAAGCACGTCGTGATTTTTTACGATAAAAAAGGAGCAGAATTCTAATTATTTTTTGAACTATGTCATTACCCCAGATTAACACCCCTGTCCATGAACTGAAAATTCCATCTACAGGAAAAAAAGTAAAATACAGACCATTTGTAGTTAGAGAAGAAAAAATTCTTCTCCTTGCATTGGAGTCTGAAGATCAAGATGAAGTTACGAGTGCTATTATTCAAATTATTGAAAATTGTATTCAAACTAAAATTGATTTAGATAGTCTCTCTACATTTGATGTTGAGTATATCTTCCTTAACGTTCGTGCCAAGTCTGTTGGCGAGATCCTTGAGTTTTCCATCACCTGTCCTGATGATGGTGAGACACAGGCAGAGGTTGAGATCAATATTGATGATATTCAGGTAGTTAAATCTAAAGAACACAAAGATACGATTGATCTTGAGAATGGTTACTTTATTAAGATGAAGTATCCCACGATGAAATATATTATGGAAAAGAAACCCGATGACGAGAAAAGTCTTATTGACAGCACCTTTGAATATGCTGTTGAATGTATTGATACTATCTACAATGATGAAGAGACATGGGAGGTAGCAGATTCTACTAAGAAAGAAATTGAAGAGTTTGTTGAGCAACTAAATTCTAAGCAGTATCAGAAAGTTCAGTCATTCTTTTCAACTATGCCTAAACTTACTCATACGGTAAAGGTAACTAATCCTAAGACGGGTGTAAAATCTGATGTAACAATTGAGGGATTAGCAAATTTTTTCGCATAGCGGTTTTTCAGAATAATCTGGAAAACTATTTCCGACTAAATTTTAATCTCATGCAGCATCATAAATATAGCTTGACAGAGATAGAAAATATGATGCCGTGGGAACGGGATGTCTATGTGAGTATGTTAGTTGATTTTATTGAAAAAGAAAACGCACGTAGAGCAGCACAACAGTAATGGCAGTACCCGCAGCAAACCCAAATCAACCTAATAAGAATCAGCAATCTGCTGCTAATAATAAACAGCAACCTGCTGCTGCTCAACAAAGTCAACCTGCTGCTCAACAGGGTCCACCTAAGGTTGGCAATCCTGGGTTAGACCCTAGTACAGATCCTAAGATTGTTGTAAAGGCAGTCAATCCTCCTGTTACTCCTGATCAGGTTGTTGGGATGGCAGAGATGCCTGCTGCTGCAACTCTGGATCTGCCTAAAATTGAAAATATCAAGATCCCCCCTGTAAAGAATAAGACTATCCAGGGGCATCTGAAGGCGATTGAAGCTAAGATGGCAGCAACTGAAAAGTTGATGAAGGATGTTGTCAAACTTCAGAAAGTACAGATTCTTACAGAGAAAGAATTATTTGAGCGTAAGAGAGAGTTATATCAAAATACATTTGAGGAGTATCTATTAGATAAGACTGTTGATTTTGAAAATCCTGACGCCATGGGCGGTGGATCTAAGAAACCTAAACTGCCTGGTGGTGGTGGATTCCCCTTTGGTGGTGGTCGCCGTGGCGGTGGTAGAGGCGGCGGTAAAGGCACTGGCGAGGCTCCTGTAACAAGCAAAAATCCATCTAAAAATCCAAATCCTGCTGGCGAAGGGGCTAAGGTTAATGAACCCAAGCAACAACCTAACCAGGATCTTCCTGGTCTTCTTCCTCCTAAGAAAGAAGAACCAGGATTTGAACCTGGGTTTGCGTTCCCAGATATTTTAAAACTCCTACCATTTCTTTTTGGACCTTTATTAAATCCAGGGGTAGCTAGTAATGAATCTGTAGATCCAACTACACCATTAGCTTTTTCAAATCCTAATAGTCAAGCGGAAGAGTTTTTACGCAGTGGTGAATTTGATCCAGCATCTCAGGCAGCTGCTCCTGCACTCACACCAGAGGAGGCAATCAAACAACTGAATGAAGAAATTAATGGTGGACAAACTGAATATTCACCAGTATCACCAGTAATTTCAGAACCACCACCAGCAGTAAATCCTTTACAGACAATGCTAGATGGATTTATGAATCCTCCATCATTATCTGAAATTACTGGTCTTCCTATCAGTAAGGATTTAGAACTTGCATTAGAAACTGTCATGATGATGAGTGGCGGTGGTGCATTACAGCAGGGTGCCGCAAAAGCACCTGCAATTGCAAACACCGTTAGAAGACTTGGAGTTCCATTTGTCTCTAGAGTTCCTGGTCTTAAAAGATTATTTGGTTTAAGTGATGATATTGCTGAGATTACTGTTAAGGCAGGAAAAGCAGGCACTAATGTGGCAGATGATGTTGCCGCTACAACTGTTGCTGCACCTAAACCTACACCCACAGTTGTTCCTAAATCTACTCCTACATCAGGAATGACTGCTAGACAGAGAGCATTAATGCGTATGCAAGGTGGTGGAGGAAAGGCAACTCGCACTGGTAGAAGAGTAACCCAAAATGAAAGAGCTCAAAATCAAGTTGAAAGACAAGTTAGAAATTTGGCAGATCAGGATGTGCCTGCAGATATAAACAGGCAAATACAAAATAGAAGTTTGCAAGAAAGTCTTAACCAACCATCTGCCAGAGGAAAAATAGAAGACTTTTTAAAAGGTAGTGATGTAATACCAAAAATTAAAACTAAATCAAGTGGTGGATATGGTGATGTTGAATTGTATAATAGTGAATCATTAAATTATTTTAGAGGAATGTCTAGTAAGATTATGCCTATGGCAGATGGTGGTCTTGCCGGATGGTGGAATAAGGGTAGAAATACTAGGGTTCCTAATGAGAATACTGCGCGATGGAGAGGACCAGATGGTTTGATGGCAGATGATGCCAAACAAATTACTAGAACTAATAAAGCATTTAAATCTGGTGCAACAGGAGTTAGAGGGTGGAATCCTTTCAAGGCATTTACACCAGAGATGGTAAAAACTGGTCCTACTCCTGCTGTTCGTCAGGCATTTGAAAGACCTGTTCGTGCTGTAGGAAGAGGTATCAATCCTTCTTCTGCGCTGAATCCATTTGCATTGTTTGCTGAGTTAATTATTAATGAATTGGTTAATCCTGCTCCTACAGCAACTTATGATCAGGTTACTGGTCCCAATGCTTATTATAATGCTCCTGGATATAAGGGTCCGATGCCATCACAAAATCTTGAGAATGCACAAGGTAGTATGATGTCTGGTAAAAATGAACAGAAACTAGAGGTTACACCACTACCGCCTGATTATATTAAGATTCCTGGTAAGAAGAAAGCACCTAGTTTTGTCGGTGATGATTCTCCTGATATTTTTATGAGAACGAGTGTATTTACTAGATCTTCAACAAACCTTGATTGATGTTTAAAGCAAAGACTAAAATGATAGAGAAAGATTCGGAGGCATTTGCTTCCGAGGTCTTTGCTGTAGCTGATAATATTACACCTATTGCTGTTGCCAGTGTTGATGGAATTCTTAAGTTAAATGATGTAGAAGATCTTGAGGTTGTTCCTGAAAAGAAGGTAAAGCAACTTATTATTGAGAATAAGTCCACCAACCCAATGAGTAAATTCTTTGTCAGGTTGGGAACTTATCTTGACTCAATGGAGAATTTTCTCTCTGAGATGCATTCAAACTATTTGAAAGCAGTTGAACAGAAGAGATCTCTGCATGGACTTGAGACCAGCGATCAAAAACAAAAAACTTCACGCGCCAAAAGAACTGCTAGAAAACTCGCTACAAATAAATTTAGTAACTCTTTTAACCCTACTACTGGTGGTGGAACTTTAACTGATAATATTCTTGGAGTTATGGTGGCAAACTTTCTTGCCAAAGGATTTGAAGATAGAATTTCTAATCAAGCAGAGTCTATTGTAATTGTTCCATATCAACCAGTCGCGGGGCAACTTAAAGCAAAAGGTGAAACAAAGGGATCTGATGTTAGTGGTTATGAACTAACCTCTGCATATGGTCACCGTTGGGGAAAAATGCATGGTGGTGTTGATATTGGTGTTCCTGTTGGGACAATGTTTGCACTTAAAAAGAAAGCTATTATCAAATATGTTGGTTATCAGAGTGCCGATGATCCATCAGTAGGTTATGGATTGCTTTTAGATGCTTGGGTGCCATCATTAAATAAAATGTTTAGATTTGCTCATCTCAGTGAGGTTGCAGTGAAGGATGGAGATACTGTTGATGCTGGTGAAGTATTAGGTAAGTCTGGTAATACTGGATTCTCTACTGGTCCTCACTTCCATATTGAAGTTCATCCTGAGGTAAGACCTGATTATGGCGGAGAAAATCCTATGCCATATATTGATTATGTTATTGCGGGAGACGCAGTTGAGCAAAGATCTGAGGGTTCTATTGAAAGAGTTGGTAGAGTGATGGTCGGTGAAGCTGGTGCTGAATTTGTTATTCCAATGAGTCAAATGCCAATTTTTGCTCACTTGATGATGGAGGAGAAGATTAAATCTTTAAATCCTTTATATAATCCTCCTTATGGTAGATATGATGATCTTGGTGTTGAGAGGCAATCTGGTTTTAGTCAGAATATGATGGGTGAAGGTGGAATTGCTAAAGGTATTGAGTGGATTAAAGAAGAGGAAGGAATCTCTTCATTAATTCCAGGAAAAAATAAGTATGTCAAACCATCTTGGCCAGAGTGGAAGAATGTCACTGATAGTACGGTGTTCCATGCTTATGAGACTGGAGTTGCTAATGATAGAACTACTATTGGTTGGGGATTCACATTCCTTGACGAAATAACTAAAGGTAACAGGGCAGTATTTCCTGGTATGACAATGACCAAAAAGGAAGCTGATGAGTTACTTGAATATCAAGTTAGGGATTATCATGACAATTACTTAGACACAAAATATTTTCCAAAATTTAAATACTTCACGCCCAAACAGCAGGCTGGTGTTATCTTATATGGATTTAATCAACCATACTTCTGGAAGAGTGCTCCTGCCTTTAGTAAAGCTATTGAGGATGGAAATCTTAGGGAAGCATCTGAACAAGTTGATAGAGGACTTCCTACTAGAGAGAAGATTGAGAGGATGCTTTTGAGATCTGGTCCTTTACAAATTGTTGGTCCTGGTATTGTTGGAGAAAAGAAAGTTGGTCCTGGCAAAGTTGGTTCTGGAATTCCATTTGTTCCTGATCTTACTATTGATAAGTTTTTTAATCCAGGTAAATATGGTGATCAATCTTCATTAAATAATATACCAGGCAATGAGCAAATGCAAGTTGCTAACGAGACAGAAGAAAAACTCTCGTTTGATAATGTTCGTGGTGATATCATCGCATTCTATCAACCAACTGTCTATTATACTGAGTCATGATTAAGGCATTAAGAAGAATCATAGAAGGTCCTGATTATTTCACTGATGATGTGGAAGCAAAAACTCCACTAGTGGAGTCGGATAAAGGTGTTAAGATCAAGGCACTTACCATGATGATTCCTGCTGCAAAGTTTAAGCAGGAGTTGAAGAACTTTGCGAGCATGTTTGTGCCAATCATTCCGCCATGGATGTTGGAGTTTGATCAAGATAAGAAACATTATCTAGTGCCTAAAAATCAATTTAATCTTCTAGTATCTGATGAGGACGTAGATGATTGGAACTATCTGCTAGAGAGATTTAATAGTCTTCTTGCTAATCTGACTAAGTTGTTGAATAATGTTAGAAGGGTTGATTATCATAAAATTGTTTATAACAAATTACTTGAGCGTGAAATTCAAAATAGAAAATTAAAACTCACTGAAAAATTATTAGAAAAAACTGGGGAGAAGGAAGAAGAAGCTAAAACTAAATTGACTGATCTAAACATCAGTCAAGAAGATTTAAATGGTTTTCTAACAGTGCTGGCAGGATCTGCAGCGGGTGCTTTCGGTGCTGCTGACCCATTAGATGCTGCAAGTATAAAAGATGCTAAAGCATCTGGTGCAGATTTAGTTGCTGCTGCTCATCTTGCTACACTTGAAGCTTCTGGAGCACAAAATGTTGCTGATGCATTCCAGGTTATGTTGAATAGATCTAAAAAAAGAAATCAACCACTATCTGTTGTTATTACTGAGAGAGAACAGTTCTCGCCATATTCTGCTGCAATCTATGGAACTAGTGCTGACACTGCCGCCGCTAGTGTATATGGTGATATAGGCATCACTAAGAAAGAAATTTTTGAGATTGCTGCTAAACCAAATGGGATGCAATTACTAGTTGAGAAATTTGGTAATGGTAATGCTGCTGTTGCTCAGCAAGTGTTAGATGACTTTGAATCTGAAGGACCAATGTCAGAAGCAGCGGCAGAATTTGTTGGTGGTGCAGAATACTTTATGGGATATCAAACAGGTGGGTTGAATGAACGAAAGAGAGGCGAGGGCGGAAACTTCTTTAGAGATGCATATGCTACTGGTGCTATTATTCTTCCACAATTATTTGACGTAAAGCATAACATATATTATAATGTCAATGATAAGACTGATGACCTTGCTCAGTTTATTGTAAACAAACCTACTATAGTTGATCTGCAGCAGGTGGGTGAACCTTTGATTGTTATTCCTACTGAGAGACCGATTGGTCAGCAAATATTAAATATCTTATTCAAGCAACCTTTCAAAAAAATTGAAGAAATTTTTGAAAGGAATGACAAAGAGCAGGAGTCAAAACCACAGACACCTATTCAAAATAATACTACTTCTATTAACAGATCACCGATTCCTGAATCAAGTAAACCTACATCAAGTTATCTTCAACGTGAACAACAATCATCACTATTTAATGATGATGATACGGGGGCAGAATCTATTACGAGAGATACCTCTATTGATAGTATTCAAAGTAATCTCATGAAGGTTACTGGTAAGATTTCAGAACTTACTAGACGATCGCAGACCACTACACAAAGATCAATATCTAATATAGATACTGTATCGCAAACAACTCAAAATGTTTTTGGTGCTAAAGTAATATTAATGACACAAGACATCTACGCAACAGAGGAATAATATGTCAGTTACTGAACCCAACGTAAGGGCTATACAAGCAAAAGTATATGATATTCCTAATAGTAATAAATTGGTTGAATTAGCACCTTCGGGAGATTCAGTAGAATTTCCTGAAGTAATTTCTTTTAATTATTATGAATCATTGTATGAATCTTTTATCACTGCTGATATTACTATCTTAGATTCTGCTGGTACTATTGATGAAGCATTCGGCAAATGTGGTGTGCGTCAATTTTGTCCTGTAGAGATTGTTGTTAATGATCCTAGTATTGGAACTGACTGGGAAAAGGAACGTCCAAAATTTGAGTTTGCTGGTAGTAATTGTTTCTATGTCAATAGAGTTGTCAACCAATTAATTAAGGGTAAGAAAAAGCAATATACTTTAGAACTTATCAATAGAGATGCTATTGTGGCATTATCTAAGAATGTTAAAAGTTCTTGGCCTCCTGATGAAACTACAAAGGTAGATTATAATACTGTTGTTGATGATGTACTTGAAAGGTACATACAAACTGCCAAGAATAAAGCACCTGTTATGGAACAGATGACAGAAAGTGTTGCAAAAGTACAGGGGCATAACAAGTTAGTTTATCAACTCCTTAATAGTATGTGTAAACCTGCCACACCTAAGGGAACTGATGGTTCTGGCAAAGAAGAAACTAGACCTGCTGGTTATGTATTCTATGAAACTTATGGTGAATATAGGTTTGATTCAATTAATAAGATACTTACAGATCCTTTTAGAATAGATAATGAGAAAGGAAGTTCATATCAAGTTAAGTTTGTTAATGATAATCAGGCTGGTCCTGCACTTGCATCTCAAATTATTTTAAGTTATAAATTCTATGACGGTGCTACTCAATCTAGTCTTCTTGAGGAGATTGCGGCAAAGAAAAGAGGAAAACCAAAGACAATTGTTTTAGATCCTCAACGAAATGTGGATAAGGTCATTGAAAAATTATCTCCAAAAACCATGGATGATAAATGTTTAAAAGCTGCGTCAGACGGTGATTTTACAACAGTAAAATATATTGAACAAACAGAATATCAGATTGAATATTATAACGTGTGTGATGAAACTGCCTTGAATAATGAACCAATCAATCCAGTATTATCTTCCATGAATTATGGTGCTATGTTGGATATGTTAAAATCTAAGGCATCCACAATTAGAGTTCCTGGTAATTTATCATTGTCAGCTGGTGGTCATTTATATCTTGATTTTCCTCTAATTAAAGGAGATTCTGGTAATGCCGATCAGGCGAGTGATAAATATTCAGGAGTATATTTGATCACGAAGATCAATCATAGGATTGAAGATATCAATCATGTATACACTCACATGGAAATTTGTAAATTAGTAGAGTCCTGATGAACACAGACTTTTCAGAAAATCTATCGTATCAAGGTAAAGAACTTGCTAAAGCAGGCACTAATTTACTTGGTTGGATCACTAGTGTCAAATCAGAAGGTGGTGGGGGATATTATCAGGTCAGGTGTCCTGCTATTCATGGATATTGTGACATTAATGAAGCGAATTGTGAGGAAGATGTAGTAGCAAAGGAAGCACTTCCTTGGATTGCTACTATCGGAACTGAATATGCAAATAGTGCTGTAAGAAATAATAATGTCAGACAATATGGTAAGGGTCAATTTGTTATTGTCAGATTTGATGGACCAGATTATAGTAGTCCTGTAATCGCATCTGCACATAAAGCAAAGCATCCGATTTTAGGTAAAGCAGAAGACTTTGATCAAACATCTCCTTATGTTATTGCTCAACTTGTAGAACCTCTTAAGGAAAATAAGAGTGCTATTCAAGGAGATAATGGTTGCTTTAAGGTTGTAACAAAAGCATCTGAGATTCCTGAAAACGGTGAAAGTATTAAAGGTGCTGATAAGTGTGGTGACAGTGGATCATTATCATCAGACATTGGAGCATTCATTGGCGATTTCTTAAAGATCGTTCAGAATACGGATGGTAAAATTGGATCTAAGTTTGTTAATGGTATAACCGGAGAGTTATTCTCCATGACAGGATATGTTCAGAAATATCTTGCTTCTATTAGTGGTGTCATTCGTAGTGGAATTGGTTGGGTTAAAGCAATCATTACCAAATATGCTAGAAAAGCTATTGATCAATTAGTGAAGTTGATCATGGTCCCTCTTAAGGGTATCACATCAACAGTTAATGACACCATTGAGAAAATTCTCAATATGGTGTTCTGTAGTTTTGGTAATATTGAAGCATTAGTTGGCAATCTTATTGAAGATATGCTGAATACACTGGTAGATTCGGCAATTAGTAGCGTATTTGGTTGTTTGGATACATTAGTTGATGGTATTCTCAATGAGATTATGGGGGAAGTCCTGGGTCTTATTGAGAGTATCATGGGTGCCATTGAATCTATTGCTGGTATCATTGGTGGTTTTGGTAATCTCTTGGGTGAAGCAATCAATGCCGTATTAGACTTCTTGGGAATTAGTTGTGGTGGTTCTGGATCATGTGCTACTTCTGCTTCCAATGCTCTCGTTACTGCATTCAACAATCCTGGTGAGTTTGGTTTAACCACAGGTATTAAAAAAAGTCTTGATGGCGGATTGCAGGGTATAAACAATTTATCAAGTAATATTAATAAGTCTACTGCTTCAGCAAACGCTGAGGCAGCAGAATATGCTAAGGGTGTTGATCTCGGAACAGCGAATGTTCCGGGAGTCTCTACAAATAACCAAGCATTGAGAAATGCATTTACCACAGCAACTAACATTGCTTCATCAAAAGTATCTAACGTATTTGATTTTTGTAATAATCTTAGTAGCGGAAATAATGGAGATGGTTCTAGTGCTCCACCATCAGTTCCTGGTGACAAAGGTCCATATTCTCCATCCTCAACATATGCTGTTGTTATCGGCAAAGCAGATGATAGATATGATTCTGAATATATGATTTTTCCTCAGAAGGAAACTGTCAAGAGTGGTAAAACCCAGAAGGTAAAAATCCGAAGAAATAGCACTGAGCATCAAGGTGTAATTATTTTTGCTGCATATTTGAGACCAGATGACACTGCTAGAGTTGTTGGTATTACTGAAGGTCTTACATCGGGTGGTGATATTACCAAAGGATCTTCTTTAAGTGATCTAAAATTTGGCAGACATCCAAAGAATAAAAAGAAAAAAATCAATCAGCAGTTCCCAAGAAGAAAAAGTGTAATTTTTTCTAAAGAAGTTGTATTTGAAAAGGGGCAAAATGAATCTACTGTAGATATTCCCACGACAGTTGCTGAACCTCCTAAAGACAAAACAGGTGTTCAGACTACTGAAGAAGTAACATATACTGCTTCAATTTACAGATCATCATCTGATTTTAATGATAAAAAATTTCCATATAAAAATCTTCCTAGTACATCAGAAATTCTTAATACTACTAGACTTAAGATTAAATTTAAACCGATTGAGAAAACAAATACACCAGTTGGTGATATTTTCTTTCCTCCCGAAATTATC
>UEXM01002369.1_pt1 | contig 13483 bp, 13 predicted proteins | sample 1796661 | NCBI WGS metagenome assembly UEXM01 (sample SAMEA4772469, study PRJEB27181) | metagenome | reverse complement strand
CCTTCATCCGCCGATGGCAACAATGCCAGCCTATTGAAGAACGGACTATTCTCACCCCTCGCATAGATCAACTCCGGTCCGATCACTCGACTATCCCTCATTGCGGCATCGGAGAACTGAGCTATTTTGGGTAAGAATTTTAATGCGAATGCACCTCCACCGATTTTAAGGAGAGAGTCGGATATTCCGCCACCGCCTTCTTGGCTACCTAAGACAGCTCCACCGCTTAGACCTAATATTCCTGTGGGGTATAAAATTCTATTGGTGAACTGACGATACTGTTTCCTTGCCGCCTGTTCGGTTATTTCCTCACCCGCTTCAGTGGCGGATCTCATAATATAAGATATCGCTACATTTTCAGGCATCGTGGAAAGTATCTTTGCACCTTTTAATACCGATGGGGCTAATGCTCCAGCCGCCGCTCCCTCGGGTCCATACATAGATGCTCCGATAGTTGCCCCGGCAATTTCAGGAGTTAGCTTTGCACCCATTGCGATTCCTTTACGGACAATACCAATCTTTCCGCTTGGCTTCATGGCATTATATACCATGTTCATGGATGCCTTTCCGGCATCGGATGCGGTGTCAATATTCTTGGCGGCTACCTTTAATAATTCATCGGGTGATGATTGAGCGGCCATTCGTAAGAATAACGAGTTGCGACCATACTTATCTAATAATTTTTGCCTATTTGCCAACTGACGATTTACCGCCTCTAAATTTCTTGCCTGTCTGCTAATTCGTTGAGATTGCTCACCCCGTTGCTGGGCTTTCTGCAATTCTTTTGCAATTGAAGATTTCGTCTTATTTAACCGATTTACTTCGTTTAAAGTTTTTGAAATTCTACCGGATAATGCAACTCGCTGGGGAGCGGTTACCGCTTTAGCCGTTGTACCGCCAGCTAAATTCATGGGATCTCCGACTACCTCCGAGAGGAAAGAAACCCCAACATCAGGCTGTACGAATCCCGAACGGATATCCTGTTGAAGATCCGAGTCTAAATTTATATCCTCCTCATCGATTAGAATTTCGTTTAAGTCTTCAGCTTCAACAAATGGGGTTAACCCTCCGACTAATCCCGCCCCCATCGCCTTTGCAGATTCCTGTGGATTCTCTAATACGAAGGCCGCCAATTCGGCTGAATTTTCATACCGATGATTTAACGCATCAAACTCAATTGAGGAATTTACATAGTCCAAGATATCGGTGTCATCTGCTTCATCTAATAAGAGCTTATCTTTTAAAAACTTTCCGCCTTTATATAAAAATTCTCCACCACTGGCGGCTCGGGCATACCCCTCCCCCATTCCGGCAACCATAGAATCCTGTGCATAGTCCATAGCGGCTGTTTTTACTCGGCCACGGGCATCCTTATTCTTCGAGTAGAATGGCATACCTGTCCGCTTGAGTGCTTCAGTTACTGGATCGAAATCTAACTCATCTTCGGTATTATCTAGGAATCCAAAAAGGTATTTACCCGCCTCTCGAAATTGATCAGCATTCTCTGTTTTTTCGTAGGGGACTGCTTCGTCTTCGAGTTTTAAAAGTTTATCATATGGGCCGGAGTGTCCAATAGTGCCGGCAGTTAATACATTGGCCATCTGCGACCCTCGAAGTACAGCCTTACCGCCCAAGTCTAGCAGACTGTCCACAATGCCAGGCTGTTCGGGCTGACCTTCTACCGGTTCAGGGTCATCAAAATATCCGTTTTTGTATGCGGAAACCTTTTCCTCATCAGTCAACTGAGAAAGTCCAAAAGGTCGAACTTGTTGCTGAACCACATTCCAAAAGTCCCGCTCTGTGGGCGGGGGTAAATCGTCAGGCCCTTCAAGGACAGTATTTCCGATTTGTGGAATACGAGGGTGAGAGATTTCGTACTCAGCCATGTCTATTTTTTAAGTATTTTAAATCCGTTTACAGTTTGAGCATTTGAGTTGGGTGGAGGATTACTCCCACGAACTCCTGAACGATTTGGTTGGGCTTGAGGTGGGGGGGTTGAGCTATTTGTGGTAGTCCCGAAATGTTCATACAAATCCTGTGTAATGTCATTTTTCGGATCGTTAAGCCAATCCATTGCCATCTCAACTCGTTCTTGAGGTAGCATTCCTCCTTTTTTCAGCCCTTGAATGTATTTATTTAATCTAACATCTCGATCTGCTCGTTTTTGAGCATATTCAAGCATTAGTCTATTACCTAGCTTACTATTAACCATCGAGGGACTCATGGCTTGAAATAAATCCATTTCCTTTTCTGAGATAGATCCCTTTGTTTGCGAGATTGCTTTAAATACAAATTCACCGCTCAACTGAGTGAATTTTTCAGCGTTGGCTAATTCTTCTTTTTCGGCATCTGTAAAATCAAACCCAGCCGACATTGCATACTTTGTGAGTGTATTTTTAAAGTCTGCAAAACCGCCAGTATCATCCACTTTATCTAATGTATTTAGCATCGTTTTAACTGTCTGAATAGTGTTTCGCCCAGTGAGTGCCCTACCCTTCCAATCAGCCTCAGTAGCCATCGCTTGATTGTCTTCAGTTTTGTTGATATTCGCTTGCCTTACATCTTTTGGGTCGGCAATTCGTGGGGGTTGAGTAGGTGCGATTCCGACTACTCTGCCGGGAGTTCCGTCAGGATTTTGAAGTGCGATAACATTCTGCTCTGAATTAGGGTCATAAACATTCATCGTCTTGCCCGTGCCTTTGCTGGCTTCAGCCTCCCTCGCCTGTAACTTCATAAAGTAATTACCAGCAAGCACAGGATCAACTCCCGCCTCCATTGCTTTACTTGCAAATTCAGAGGAGTCAAGCTCCCCGCCTAATTTACCAACTTTTGGGGCGGTATCTCTTTGAGACTCTAAAAATCGATTCCTTGCACCTTGGTCTCCGCCTAGAGCGAATAGACCAGGCTGTGCTTGGTTGAAATCTTCTAAGACTTCGGGGTCCATTTCCGTGCCCGACATGACAAAGTTTGATAAGCCGATTTGCTTTTGCTCCTTCTCCTCCGCCTCTTTTAAAATACGATTTCGCTCGTTTATCTTGTCTTGCTGGAATGCCGCCGCTTGCGCCCTTGCGGCTCCAGCACTGGCCGCTGCTGATGCAATACTTTCTCTCTGAATTGCTAATTTTTCGAGGGCCATTTTGGTTTGAGCCACTTCAGGGTTTTTAGCCATTGAATTTATTAATCCATCGGGGGCATCGGGAAATAAAGATCGAAGTCCTTCCTTCGTGGATTCTAATTTCTTCTTCTTTTCCTGTCCTCGAAAATAACCCTGTGCCGCTGTATTTAAAGCATCGCCGAATGCCTGGTTCGCTTTCGCCTGTGCCTGACCCGCTAAAAGAATGGGCGAGGAATCTGTCCTCATTAAACCCGCCTGAACTGTATCTCCAATTGCCATAATATTAAAATAGTTTGTATCCGCCCGTCAGCATAGTGTTTCCACTGCCTCCTCGATATGTCTGTGTTCCCCCGCCAAAATTTTTATTCTGCCTTATATTAGATTGTCCTAGCTAACCTCCTCCTCCTCCGGCCGCCGCCGCTCCGATAGAACCGATCATTTTCATAAACCCTTGAGCCGCCCCACTAGCCGCCTGTTCTCGGGCCGCATAAGTATTGGCATTGTAATTTGCTCGGTTCGCATATTCTTGCATTCCGATGTTCACTCCAGCATCAGGATTAATCCTAGTTGATTGTTCTTGTGGTATCCCAAAAAGGGCGGATCTTTCGTTAAATCCTTGGGCGTTATAATTCTGCCCGCCTCGAAGCATCGCAAGTGGATCGACTGAAGTTGCTTGGTTGCCTCGCATTGCATACCCGCCAAACTTCATCGCATCGTCTCGATTTTCGCCTATGATCTTCCGTAAATAATCTTCCCGACTCATCGCCTCAGCGGCAATGGCCGCATTATCCATCCCCCTCCCCCGTGAGACTAATCCTTCACGGGCGGACTGAGTGGCCCGCCGTCTCATTTCAGGCGATAGGTCAGTCATTTGTGCCTCATTGAAAGCCTGATCGGCTAACTCGTTTGCCTGTTGAACCCGAGCTTGCATGAGTGGATCAGACGAGCGTTTAGCATCTGTTAAATCTGAACCGAATTGGTTCATGAAACTGATATCTGATCCAGCCTGTCTTCCGGCAATTCTATTCCCGAAATCCTGTGACCGCAAAGTATTTGCTTCGGCTAAACTGGCCATCGGATCGGCGGCTCGCTGGGCAAGTCCTATCTGTAAATCCTGATATTGCGGATCGTATTGCTGGCGGACCGATAAGAGTTGACCTTGTAGGCCAGGATCGGCCATCGCTCCGACATAATCTTTTGCCGATGCTCCGACATTAAATTCGGGTAAGGGAGGGGGTGCTTTTCCACCTCCAAAAAGTTTATTGATAAAGAAGGAAGGAACGCCCGATGAGTTAACTGGTTCACCAGCTCCGCCTAATTGTTTTAAAACATCTGCCTCATCACGATTAATATATGCGAGTGCTTCGCCTTCCGGAGCTTGCTCATTTAATATCCTAGCGGCTTCAGCTAGTGGATCTATTTGTGGATTTTCCATATTAAGTCTTAATTATGTAATTTAAAATAATGGTTGGCTGGACATTGTTGTGCGCTCCGCCTCCTCCAACTGACCCTGTGTTTCCACTTGCGTCCGATGCAACATGAGTGCCTGAATCGAAGGAATTGGTTTTTGTGCCAACTCCGTTTTGGAGGGTGTGTGTATGTGCGGGCATTTGTGCGATAGATAAGGTATGCGTTTCAGCACCACCTGATCCGCCTAATATATCTCCATCGACTCCGCCAGTCTGCCCGGTTAATCGATTCGCAGATGCTCCGCCCATATCGTCCTGACCGGCTATCACTCGGCCTCGAAGGTCGGGGATATTAAAAGTCGATGAACCATCGCCCGCTCCGTAGGTTGTACCGACTAAAGCGAATAGAGCCGAATAAGTGGATCGTGAGATTGGCGTGTTATTACAAAGTAGGTATCCAGTGGGTGCAGATGAACCAGCAAAGGGCATAATCGAGCCAGTTGGCATAAGGACGCTAACTGCCGCCGCATTGAGCTTGGCCGCAGTTACTGCTCCGTCTTGAATCTTGGCGGTAATAACAGAATCCGTGGCCAACTGAGTCGCTGTGATTCCGGCATCCTTAACTTTTAATTTTCCATCTCCGCCCGAAACTCCATAAGTCGAATTATTGGCAATTAAAGTAGATCCATCAGCCGGGTCAGAAAAAGTTGCCTGAGCGACAATGTCATTAAGTTTTCCCGATGTTACTTGTTCGTTAGTCGTAAAAGTTTGCGATGTGCTTATAACTGCCATAATTTTATTTTATTGAAGTTGTTGACCGGTCCGTAATTCGAGCTTCTACTTTGACGGCGCGGACAAATGGTCTGCCGGTTGTGGGCTTAAAATCTCCTTGAATCCCAAACCCTCTTTTTCTGATTCCCAATCGGATGGATGAATCCTCGCTTGCAGCTAAAGTTGAGCCTAGTGAATCACTTACTACTGTTGTGGGTGAAACCGCATCGGGATCTTCCGTGATGAAAGTGATATCACCATCGCTCGGGCTTTCTAAATTGCTTTTTAATTGAATTTCTCCTCGGCTGAACATTTTCCTGTCGAGTTGATCAGCATCATATTGTCGGGTAGTTATTTGGCTGACTACGGGGATGGTTTGTGCGCTCGATGCTCCCGCCTGAATGCTTACCACATCCCCGCCTTCAAATCCATCGACTTTATGAACTCCGCCTTCTTCGGTCGTTAGATACAAGGCATTTTTCGTCCCCTCTTTGGCGACTAAAAGTTCACGGATCGCAAATTCGGTTGAGTTAACTGTGTCAATACTTTCCCACCCTTGATTTATAAAGCTGTAAACTAAAATAGTGTTTAAAGTGGTGGCATTTCCCGCACCAGGAGCAGAGTCCAAACAAGTGGCCAGCCAATAGCGATTGTCGAAGTAAACTCCGCATGACAAGTGAACATAGTCCTGATTAATCCGGTCGATAAATGGCTGAATGGTTTCCGATAAAGGGATCTCCACTCCTCGCAAATTGAACTCGTCAAGGAATTGGATTCCATACACGCCTTGATCTGAGAGGAAAAGAATTTGATTGGCGACCTGGACCACAGATTTTCTAGCCGAGCATCCAATTTCATCGGTGACTAAATTGGTCGATACATCGGCTAAAGATCCGCTAACTCCCGACATTAGATGAATTGATTTTCTAAAAAAGGCTACGATGGAATCCTGAGTGAAGGGTTTTAGTGCAACCAAATAATCCGACTGGCCTGAGCTTGGCTTGAACTGGTTGGAAATTTGGTCCATCGTATTAAAATCAAGAATGTCCGAGGCCACTATTTCATCCCGAATATTTCGATCTACCGGTGGGGCGGCTGAAGTGTACCAGTACGGCATCCAAAGTCTTCTTTGGTGGACTACCGCCCACGGAGCCGCTGGTTGATGAATGAATCCTTTTCCCACACTCAATGGCTTTGAAATGGTTAGGCTGGCTGTCCCATTGACTGCACCAAGATTAAAAGTTACCTGAGTATTGGACGAACTGACGCATCGGACTTTTTGGTTGGTGAACAGGTCATATGGAGTTGCACCCGCCCGAATGGTAATCGTATCGCCAACAGAAATATTATGGTATGATGAATTTGCCGGATTTTGATTCGCTCCTGGAATGTCAAAAGTAACTAATCCATTGGCCGAGGTTGCCGTGGTATCGGTTAAGAATAAGGGCGATGTATAATCACCGCTTGGCACTCGGGCAAAGTCGGCAAAATATTCAACAGTCGATCCGCTTACAAAGAAAGTGGCCGTCTGACTGCCCGTCATGCTTACAGTAAATCGAGTGGCCGAAGGTGTGGTTAAAACCCGATAACATCCATTGGGATCGTGGGCTAAACTAGCCGCTCCTAAGCCCGACAAAGTCACATAGTCATTCGCCACTCGATTGTGGGCTGATGAGGTGTTCACAGTTATAGTCTGCCCACTTTGAGAGGCCGATGCGATGGGTACAGATTGGAGCGAGGGTGTGGCTTCTAAAGTTGTTTGATTGGTTCGGAATATGAACATCTTCCCCAACCCTTGGAGCATTCCTACGGGGGCATCTACAGACTCCCCGCCCGATTCATATCGACATTTAAAAAGAGTAGAGTCTTTTAAGCGAATGGCAATGGCTGTCGAGTCTGTTGCGATGAAAATAAAATCGTCTGAATTTTGCGATGGGTCACTAAAAACTGCTGATCCGAAAACCTCGTTAATCCCAAAGTCGTTCAGTGTAAAATTTAAAGTGGTAGGTATGGAATCGCCGGGGAAAAGGACTGATGTGTTAGCCACAGTCTCATCCCGTATTGTAAAAGGTTCATTCGCCCCAGTCTCGGCGTAAGTAACTGTTTTTGTCGTAAAATTTACATCGACCAAAGGAAAAGTTCCGTTTGGATCGTCACCCGTAAATCCAAGGTCTGCGACTGTAATATTATTACCAGGTATAAAAGATAAAGACGGAGTCTCATTTAAAGTTAATGTTACCACATTGGAAACCCGTTGGGCCGAGGTGATCAAATAAGGTAATCGGATTGCATCGGCCCCCGATGTGATTGAGCCAAACAGAGTGGATAAACCTTTACGAGTCTGCCAAGTTCCATCCTTATTCATTCGGCCATTTTTGGACAGGGAAACCTCACCGGGCTTTAGCTGATTAGGCCGAAGACGGGCATTCATCCGCAGAAAGAAGGTATCTCCTTCAGTAGTGAATGGATCGTCTAGTTTGCCGTATGAACGATATCTGCTCACTTCTTCTTTACCTCCTGGTAAATCTTTACCGCCATATAAATGATAGTCATCCCACCGGCAACAATACCAATAATTTCATGGAAAGATCCGCTCAAACTAGCAAGCGATCCACCGGCTCCAGCTAGTGCGGTTCGGTCCATTAGAAAAGCCAATCGAGGATTATAATGCCAACCACTAGGCCGGCTAAAACAGTAAACATCTTTGCTTTCTTTGAAAGAGTTGAGAATTGATCTGCGAGTAATTTAAGGTTTTTCACGGGAGGGAGGTTTTACGGGAAATGGTGCGCGGGTCATGTGTTTTTCCGCTTCTGTTTTTGAGCAGTTTCGGGCTGTTCTTTTTGCCACGAAGATTGGGATTGCGAGGTAACCACCAAGGAGGATGGCCGCTCCGATTAAAATCTTTTTTATGTACGATGTGAAACTTTCAAATCCTGTCTTATGCTCCAGTAGTCCGTTCGCAACAATGGCAGAGACATCTCCGTGACTTAAAGCCTCGATAGTTTCTTCGGCCTCGATTAAAGCATCTTTGTTTTTTAATGCCTCTCCCGCTAGGACACCCGCACCAGCACCTAATGCCGCAGTTCCTGGACCGCCGAAACTTCCCGCACCGCCGCCAATCACTCCGCCCAAGGTTGGGTAGACAGAGCGAAAATTGCACCCGGTGAGGCATATCGCCAATAATAGTATGGCGGTGTAAATCATTCGCCAGGTGGATTGGGGTCAGTCCACTCGTCCGTTGCTAGAATGGTAAGAATTTCAGAATGGGAGTATTGCGTTTTTCCGTCCAAGAATGATGGTGTTGTGTCCGTATCGAACTTAACAAAAGTTTTAGAACCATCGAGTGAAAATCTAAGCGTACTTTCGTTGGTCTCATCCACTTGGTCAAAATTCACGGAACTAACTTCACTCGCTTTAATTATTACATATGTTCTCATGTTAAGCCTTATTAGTTGAATCAATTGAAGCGCCGTTTTGTAAAATCCACGAAACATTTCCGCCCGTTGCTTGGGCATTATTGCTAATGGTTGTGCCAGCCCCTGAATTATCCTCGCCCTGTCTCCACCAATAAAGTGGGTTTGTGGTCATTACATCAAGATTTTTTGGCTTATTAGCCGCTGACCTTATTTGCCCGATATTACCCGATTGATCGCTGGACCAAACAGCAATTTCGTCAAGGTAATTTATAGCACTTCCTGGGTAAGTTACTCCGCTTTCTAAATTAGCCCCGCTAAAACTTATATTATTAGACAAAGTCGAAGTATTGATTAATGAACCGCCCACATAAGTTTTTAAGCTACTTCCGGTTCGGGCGAGCATAATATGCGTCCAGGTATTGTCTGAGATTCCCGAAGCTATCCCGTTGTAAACCCACCCACTCCCACCGCTAAAATAGTGGTACAAATGCAGAGTGTTGCTAGTTTTACGAATTAACCCCCAGCCCGGATTAGAGCTGTAATTCACTTCCATCATAGTATGTAAACTTGTAGACGCTCCATAAAACCAAAATGATAAAGTAAAATCGCCGGACATTGAATTTGATGCTATTGCCGCCTCAGCAAAGTCATTAGCCCCGTCATATTTTGAAGAGTATAAATTGCTTATTTCATTTACATCAATTGATCCGTCCGATGAATAATACCGCCATTCTCCTAGACTCGAATTATAAACCAACAGTCGGTGAGTATCAGTTTCATAATAAATATCGCCATTTGACGGCGAGGCGGGTCTCCCGCTTGATGCATAAGTCTGAAGATTTGAAAAACTTGTAGCGATGTTAGTTAATTGCGATCCATCGACTGAGGGCAGTTTTACCGTTCCACTGACATCTTCTAACTGTACCACATTCGTTGCCGCAGTGCCTACATTAAAAGTTGCCGCAGTACCAAGCCCCCCAATGTCTGTATTGCTTAGAGTTACTGTTCCCGTTCGACCAGCTACCGATTGAACGGGGGCGGCGGCTACTAGGTTGGCAACGGTTACTTTTTTAGTTGTACCCTGTGCCGAACCGGCGGTATCCGAAATATCGGTGATTGGAATGATATCGCCAACGGCGGGAGTACCCCCGAGCGAGCCAAGTGAACTAATGCGCTTATTTGCCATAATATTTTTCCTTAATCAAATGCTAAAATGTTTCCGTCTTCCGTGTTCAAATAGGGTCCGCTCTCTGCCTGTAATGCACCATCGACTCCGATAGGTGGGATGTGCGAATCTGCATCGCCCTCCCCTATTAGTAAGCCTAGTGCGAGATCCGGCATTGATTATCCCTTGTACAAGATGCAACTACCAGATGCCAAGGAGACTGAACTCGCCGGCACATACAAAACTTGCCCGGCGGCGAAGGTGATTGCATCGGATATTAAGTCCGCTGAGTCATCCATTTTGCCGACTAAAGCGGCCAAGACCGAGTCCTCGGTAAATTGGATCGCTGTCCATCCCGTTGTGCCGTTTGTGTGGCTGGCTGTATCATTTACATAGGCACACCCATTGGCTCCCATGCTGTTGTTTACATTTATTGCTGAGATTCCCATAATTATGATGTTGTTAAAATGTTAACTCCGAACGAGTAGCTCGGGTATGTGTTGACCGATATTTTATTCATTCCTTCCAGGCGTTCGACTCGGTCGATTTCGAGTGCTAGGGTTTCTTCGGCCATTTGTTCTTGTTGGATCGCCTTCTCCAACTGGCCGTCTGATTTGTACCAGTCAGAAATTGTAGCTAAAAGTAAGTACCGCTCCAAGAATCTTGGCAGATCGGGATCTCCTGACTCGCCATAACTCGAAGGAGTTACCTGGTTGCCCATCACAAAGACTGAATCCTGTGAAGAATTTGCGGGTAAAACTAAGTACCCATTGATTAAATTGTAATCTAGTTTGAATGCTGTGCGATCTGATAATGGATTCTTATCGAAGACCGAAAACACATCCATCAGATTTGCATCGTTATCTATTTGCACGGCCTTGTCTGCCACTATGGGCGAGGTAACGGCGGCAACAGATTTCTCTACTACTGTCATTAGCTCAGGCCATTGTGCGCGGGTCCATGCTCCTTTTACTCGATCATTTAACGAGTTCTTAAATGCTGTCTCTTCAACCGATAATAAAGTGTCCACCCCGATGGCCGAGGTGAATCGATTTTTAAGTTCGGTGTAGGTTACAGTTCTCAACTTCCGATTACCGTTTCGGGATTTTTCTTAGCGAAATCCCTCGAATACTCAGGATCGGACATACAGCCGGGCCGTTCAATCTCATGTCGCAAATAAGTAGTAACATCTACGGATCGGACTGCTCGGAAATTCTTCCCTCCGCCAACAGATTTGCCGTATTTGCGAGCGGCTAATGCTCTTTCCTTATATCCAGCTTTTTCTCGCCTAGCTTCCGCTTCCACTTTTTTCGATAAGTATCTTGCCATTTCGTCGCCTGACATTCCACTTCTCTTACCGCCTTTTACTATTATGTTGAGACTCATATTTTTAAGAAAAAAGGGAGGCCGGCCACTACCTACCGGCCTCCCTTAAATAACACTAATAAACCAACTAAACCTAAACTATTGAACCAAGTGCGCGTGGATTTGCACAACGCAAAGTCAACATCGCTTCAGTGATAGATCTTTTTCCAGCACCGCTGTCAGGTAAATCCTGAACAGTTATACCCTCCAAGAATTTAAGACTGAGAGTATCGTCAGATGGAATTAAGTAAGCACGATCTGTGTTCACTGTTCCTTCGTCTGTGTTTGGAGCATCTACAAAAACACCTCCGCTTGTGTAAGCACCGTTTCCGGCAGTACCAATGGAGAAAGAGTTTGCGTTTACAACAGTAACAGTCTTTGTGCCGTTAGCCGCTGTGTTCCCAAGAACTCCGCTGATCACTATTGAATCACCACTAGTAAGTCCGTGAGCGGTAGATGTGATTACGATTGGATTCGCATTCGTTGCACCAGTAATCGCTTTCGAGGTCTGTTTACCTAAAAATAAATCTGGAATAATGCTAATTTGACCATAATCTGAAATATAGTCTACCACACTCAAACGGACGCTTCCATCGGATACATCTTGGTCGAAGTTGAAGTTTCCGTTTGCAGTGGTGGATCTCGTGAAATCTGTGACCGCATTCATAACTCCTGTCGAAGCGAAAAGTTTGAAACTTCCCTTACTTCCACTTGCTTCGTAAACTGCTTGGAGCATTCCACGGAATGAGGATTCAGTCATACCACTAAGGTTAATTCTTGAACCACTTACAGCACGGAAACTTTGCTTCAAACTTGTGTCAAATGTGTTGCCTGTGAAAGCTGGATCGCTCCATACACCGATTCCCGCGAGGGTACTTCCAACAGTAGAAGAACCAGCTACCTGGTCATTTCCACCAGCGATTGCACTTTCAATTGACCGGCGAAGTTGTAAAAGAGATTTCGCTTTTGACTGGGCATATAAAGACCCGCCAGGAGCTACATCAATCATTTCAGCTTGTTTTGATATGGAGAATCGGTCTTGCAAAGTTTGCACACGATTTCCAAGTCTAGCCCTTGAAGATACAAGGTCGGACATATCACTTAATCCATAGTCAACGCCATCGATTTGTCCAGCGAGGGATGGATCAGCAAGTGAGTCTACGAGCCATTCGTTTAATGTCGCTTTGGGAGCGGCGGATTGTGGGAGAGTCGCAAATAGAGGACACTCTTTTGGTGAAATACTGCGGAGCAAATTTTCTAAATTCTGCTGTGCTCCTTGGGTTGATGTTACATTGTAACTAGTTGCTAAAGCCATTTTTTAAATTCCTTATTTTAAGATTTTTATAAATTTTATTCCGCAAAGAATGCGGCAAGATCGTTTTCCGAGAGATTTTTACGCTCCAAAATCTTTTGTTTATTAGCAGTCTTTCGAGTGGCTGAGGTTTGTACCGGTGGGGATGAATCGCCCATCGATGTCGGAGGTGCTTTGGCTACTTTCTTGGCTTTAGGCTTGGCCGTCTTGGCCGCCTGGTCCGCTTTAATTGCTTCAACTCCTCTTACGAGTGTTGCCGCAATAAAATCACCATTTGGTAGGGATTTTAGAATGTCCGCATACTGACTTTTTATCTGACCTAAAACGGATCTCCGTTCCTCGGCGATGTCGGTATCGACTTTATCTGAAATCCACGGATGAGTATTTATGGTATCCTGTTGCCACTGCTGTGCTGATTGGAGATATTGCGCCCTTTCGGGGATTTTCTCGGTCAGGTAATCTTCCGCTTGTGTAAGAATATTTCTGATATCCTCATCGGCATATTCCTTTCCATCGACTTCGATATAATCTTTTCCGATGTGTTGGAGCGACCAACGCTTGGCGGCAAGAGCTTCCTTTCGTAAGGTTTCCAATGACTCAAAGTCATTTACTTCCTCAAGGGCGGGCTGACTGGATTCCGATTGCGTTTGAGGGCTTGTCTTTAGTGATTCGATTTGAGCTTGTAATGCTTCGGCTGTTTCTTCGGCTGACTTTGCTCGGGCGGTCAGTTTATTAACCTGTTTAAGCAGTTTGCCGACAGCTTTGGGCGGTTCAGCTTCTTCCGATTCTGACTCCTCCTCTTCGGCTATCTCTTCCGTTTCCTCCTCTTCTGATTCCTCAGATTCGGTTGACTGTAAAAGAACATCTTGATCCTGGTCGGTTTCCGTATCTGTGGGCTGAGTCTCGGACTCGGCGGTCACCTCGGATTCC
>UEXM01002366.1_pt1 | contig 13500 bp, 16 predicted proteins | sample 1796661 | NCBI WGS metagenome assembly UEXM01 (sample SAMEA4772469, study PRJEB27181) | metagenome | reverse complement strand
CTTAGATCTCCAATGATAAATTCAATTGCCACCTCTTCAACTGGATTGAATTCATTGTAGTTTAAATCCACTCCACGAACCCAATAACCCTTGGCTTTTAAAAATCTGACGAGATTACCGCCAATAAAACCACCTGCTCCGCATACTAATGCTTTTTTCATTTTCTTAACTCCTTTATTAATAAGATATGAACTAAATTTTTGAAATCTCGGAATAATACCCACCTACCGTAAAGCTCTTGCCAGTTGTTGCAGTCTTAGCAGCATGTTTTTCATTATAAAACTTCCTAGGCAGCACTCTTATATCAAAACTCAACCTAGTCATACCGGTGTTATTTCTTTGATTATAGTGAAGACAGCGATTTCCATCCCACAAGGCAATCTGTCCCGATTCTAAAGACATGGGTGCAAAGTCGCCAAGTCCTGGTAGGCTTTCTCTCCAGACACTATTTGTCCCGAACATTTTTGTCAAAGGTATCATTACATTTATCTCCCCATATGGATGTCTATGTTTTCCATCATTGTCGCAATGCATAATCCAAATAGCTTTAGATTCCGGATACTGAATTCTAAAAGACGGATAGGACTGGTAAATTATTTTCTTTTCATGTGGAAAAAGTGGCCACACAACATCTCGGATGAAGCCTGACCAAGCCTCATGGAAGGCCGGCCAATCTGATCTCATGCTATCATAAAAGATTTCATGAAATTTAGTATGAGTGTCTTTACCGAGCTGAAGGTTTTTAGCCTCCTCGTACCCTGCGATTTCCAAATGTTCATGGAGAAGCTGTAGGTCTTCCACACCAAACAGATCCTTCAAAATCTGAGGGAAGTTATACTTCTCTAAATCATAATTTGTGACTTGCATACATAGGTTTTCTTTATTCATTTTTGATTTCCTGTTTTTATTTAAAAATATCGTGTCTTCTAAGGTCGTGATAAGTCTCCGAAGAGCCAGCATCGGGGTTTTCTTCCGGAAGCTTCTCAAATAACAAAATCGCACGAGCAGCTTGTTCTGGTGGCATAAACATGTTCCAACCCTCTATTTCAAAATAATCATCTTTATAGAGGCGATCAACATGACGACCAATTTTGCTAGCAGACTGTAGCCAATCGTATGCTTCTTTGTCGTCTGTTAGGATCATGCCGCCCTTGCCCAGCTTTAAAATTTTCTTAAGATGAAATGAAATACAGTGCATTGTGCCGGAAACATACATTCCTTTGCGAAACCTTGTTGCACCATCAACGATATTTGTGGGCTCAAGCGTGTAGGTACCTGTCCATTCTTTGTCAATAAGAATTGGCTTACAACCAGCATGCTTAATGGCAAAAGGTACCGATACATAAGTTTTAGCAGGTATGATAACCTCGCCTTTATATTTACTATACTTCAAGCAAAGAAACAATGCATTGGTGCAGTTATCAACTGCAATTGCATATTTGGAGCCTGCATATTCGGCTACCTTTTCTTCAAATATTCTTACAACATCCCACGGATTGTTTATTTCATAGCCCTGCTCTTTTAGCAACGGCTCCACTTCTTCTAATTCAGCCCACATATATACTCCTTATAAAAATGTAATCTATCTAAAACAACGGGCTAAGCCCTGTTCTATGGACACGGTTGGGTTCCAGCCCATCTTGGTTAATTCTTCAATATCAGCAGCAGAGTGTTTTATATCTCCTGCTCTTTCTTCTCCATATGACCACTCAACATCTCTATGATTATCAATATAGTTCTTTATGTAGTTCATAGAGATGGAAACTCCGGTAGCGACATTTAGACACTTGCCAGAAAATACGCCCAGATGTTTCATACAAAACACATTAGCTAAGACGATATCATCAACATGTATAAAGTCCCTAGTTTGTTCTCCGTCTCCGTCTATACGTAGAGGTCGGCCTTGTCTAAGCATTTCCATCCAAGCAGAGATGACTGTGGAGTAGGAGCCGCCGTATTGCTGGTCTTCTGAGTACACATTGAAATATCTCAGAGATACTGTGTCTATCTTGTACAATCTGTAGTATAGCTCACACTCTTTTTCGCTCACCAGTTTGTGTAAACCGTATGGTGAGGTGGGTCCGTTTCCATTGCCAAGTACAGCTGCTGAGGACGAAAAGACAACTCTTTTCACGCCAGAGGTTCTTGCCCAGTCTAGAAGAATTGATGTAGCATACGCATTATGTCTCATAGTGTAGCTTGGATTCTCAACAGAATACTGAACTTTTGGAAAGGCGGCCATGTGAAAAACATAATCAAACCGACCATTTGGCAAGCAGTGTATGATATCATGGCCATCCTTCAGGTCTACTCCTGTTACGGCATAACCCATATCAACCAAACTCTTATATAGTCGGCTTCCTATATATCCCTTGTGTCCGGTTATTAAGATAGACATCTATCTACCTCCAAGCTAACATCTCTAGGGATTGAAAAATTAATATCCTTTAGGTATATCTTCTGGACTTCTGGTTTTCTTTTCTTTGCTTTGTCATAAGTTGTAGATTTCTCTGTTCCTATATGCAAAATACCTGTTTTTTTATTTGTCACTGCTTCTAGAACGAGAGGAGCAATGATGTCTACATAATCCTTAGTGCTCCATTGATCTGCTACGGCTTTATCATAGGGAAACTGTCTTCCAAAGAAGCTTGTCCTAATGACCAAATAGTCGTCTAGTGAGCGCACCAGTAGTTCTGCTGATGCTTTGGTCTTAGCGTATTTTGATATTGGGTTTATTGGATCTTTTGGGGTGTAGTCTCCTTTTAAGCCATCAAAGACATAGTCAGTTGATATAAAGACCAGTCTTTTATTTAGTTCTTGGCAACACCTGATGATATTTATCGTTCCCACTACATTAACTTCTATCGCACGAAGAGCAGACCTTTCTATTCCAGTAACATCTGTTTCGGCGGCAGCATGAACGACGATATCGCCATCAAAGCTGCTAAGCGCTTCGCGCACATCATTATAGTTTGTAATGTCGCATTTATTAGACGAAGGAGAAACAAAAGAAATTCCAAACTCAGAAGATCTATTGATCATTTCAGAACCTAATGTTCCGGAACCTCCGGTTAAAAATATTCTTTCTAAAACCACTTATAAATTCCTTTTGGGTGGGAAGGTGCCCAGCCGAGCTTTCTTAACTTCTTAGAACTAACCGAATATCTTAGATCTTGTCCCCAGCGGTTTTCCACAAACATCAAGCTGCTCTGATCTTTGCCAAACCAATTGAGTATGTTAGAAACAACGTCTAGGTTGGTCATATGGTTTTCTGCTGCTATGTTGAAAATCTCATTTTTTATCTGCTTGTCAATAATGAGGAAGATTGCCGATATATTATCCTTAACATAGGTCCAGTCTCTAACATATGTTCCATTACCGTGAATAGGTATTTTCTTATCTTCCGACAAGGACTCAATTGACTTTGAAATGAGCTTTTCTGAGTATTGTCGTGGGCCATAGTTGTTTGCCGATCTTGTTATAACAAACTCTATGCCGTAAGTTCTAGCATATGACAGCACCAACATCTCGGCGGCTGCTTTGGTTGCTGAGTATGGGTTGCTTGGGGTTAGCTTGTCTTCCTCTACAAAACTACCTTCTGTTCGGTCGCCATAAACCTCATCGGTACTGATATGAAAAAACAGTGGGCGAGCATAAGATGGTTTTCCGCGAACTAATTCCAAAAGATTATGAACCCCTAGGATGTTACTCTTGATAAATGGAGCGGTGTCTTTGATTGAATTATCAACATGACTCTCTGCTGCGAAGTTTATTAAGACATCGCAAGAAGGAAGGTGATCAATTTCACTAATATCTTGCTTAATAAAGGTATAACTAGGGTGATCATCCCATGGTAAACTAGCATGCGAGGCATAATTAAGCCTGTCAATGTCTATCACAGAATGTCCTCGGCTTAGAGCCTCTTCAACAAAGTGGCTACCTATGAACCCTCTGCCTCCAGTAACTATAAATTTCATTTTCTCTCCAATAAGTCAAATTTTATATCTTTTCCATATTCACTGAACGATTGCAGTTTTGAATCTCTTTCAGAAAATATCGCTTGGTCTCTTTTATAAGGCCATTCAATCCCTATATCTTTATCAAACGGATCTATTCCTGATTCGCCTTCTTTGTTATAATAGGTTGTACACTTATACAATAACACAGTATCATCTTTTAAAGTAGCAAACCCGTGAGCAAAGCCAGGAGGAATCCAAACGACCCTGTTATTAATAGTATCAAGCTCAACACAGTCATACTGACCGTAGGTCGGGGAGTCTTTGCGAATATCAACGAAAAAGTCAATTGCGGCGCCGTTAACTACACGAACAAGCTTTCCTTGTGGCTGTTCATATTGGTAATGCAGTCCTCTGATCACACTCTTATGTGAATATGACTGATTATCTTGTATGAATTCTTGCTGTATATAGCCGGTCATCTCCTTATCAAATGATTGAAAGAAATGCCCTCTGTTGTCCCTGTGGACCTTTGGGGTAAATACCAATACTTTACCAAAATATGTTTTCATTTTACCTCTTTTATTAGATGCTTAAATCGTTCTCTATTATCAAGAATATAAGAAGGGTAACTATTATCAAGGGGTACCACCTCAAAGTTTGAACTCCTAAGAAAAACGTCTTGATTAGAGTCAATTTTAGATTGTACTTTTGATTTATAGAAGTTATTGTTGAACTCCTGATGTGCTGCACATTCAATTTTCAACAGTACTCTTTCTTTGGCGGTGGTTTGTCGGTGGCCCCCAACATAAGTAAAATGCCAACCGCCATTTGGAATGCGGACGGCCTCATCAACTAATATCATTGAAGGCTGTCTGATTAAATCAACACCGTGCTTTCTCAGGTATCCATAATTGCAAATCTTGGTTCCTAGCCACTTCTTTTCTGTGATTCCTCTGAACTCACCGGAGGGAGACAGCAGGTTGCCAGAAGTTTCTTTGAGGTTGAAATAGTAATAGAACATGTCTTGAGCCAGATGAAACAGCTTATCTTGTTCATAAAAAGAATCTAGATTTCTTATCAGCTCAATGTTTGGAAACTCATCTAAATCGCTTGAAATTATAATGTCATCCTCGTCACAGCCTAAAAGACCTTTTATTACAGAGTTTCTTTGATGTTGGTCTGTTTCAAAAGGGTTTGAACCTATTAGCTGCTCTGGGGTATCGTCAACGGCGACATGGATAATTTTATGTGCAAACTTCTCAAACAAATGGCGATTTTCATGATAGAAGTACTTCTTTGGCAACCCAGAGAAGGTAACATGAGATTCACAGATAACAAAATAATCAACCACTGAATCTAGGTAGTTTAATCTTATTTCCAACAAGTCTAATTCGTTGAAAAACGGAAAACAATCATAAATTTTTGGCATTATACATTCTCCTTATAATTCTTATAAATTGTATCAGAATGTTTACTTTCGTATTCATCCTTTTCTTTTTTACATTCTTCGTAATTAAAAAGGGCTCCATGCTTGTCTAAGTATTCCCAACCTTTGGTGAGCGAATCTCCTTGAGCCCAGAATCCATCAGAAACGTTGTGCTTTCCCCAGTACTTTGGAGCAATAACATTCTCTAGGCCCTCATTGATCCAAGTTGCCATCCAAGCAAAACTAGAATTTGACATTATGATGTTCTTAGCGTTTCTAATCAAAAGCCAATCTATTTCTGGTGTGTAGTGGTGAGACTTTATCTCTGGAAACATTCTTCTGGTCGTTCTAGGGTCATCTGTTACTATTGCGAATTTCATTTTTGGTTCACGGGACAACATTACATTCATAGCAGATTGCCAATATGTCTTGGGTAAGAAAAGATCCCCTATTGAAGAATATTCTCCACCCCTAATGTTTAAGATGCACATATCACTCTTTGCAAGGCTCTCAATTCGCTTATCTTGCTTGACTCTGAGCCAGTCGCGAACAAGCTCTTTTTTTCCATCAAGGTATTTTTCTGATTCCATATTCCCATCTATCTTGGTGTTATCGGGGACACTTGCCAAGTTGGGATCGTAAAGTCTACAGTCACATTGAAAAACTGGGTGGATAAGGCTTTGTTCTTCATAATACCTTTCTATACCACGAGGTAAAGCAATAGGTGGTCCACCTTCTGGTCCTGATCCTCCTATTACTTCTTTTCCAAAGTCTAAATCAAATATCTTAAGAGCTTTAAATTTATGAGGATTCATAATTCCAAATTCATACCCATTGTCTAGAGCTATAGCTCTTGTGACGGTGTATCTCCAAAGTTGGTTACCAAGTCCGGAGCCATTATATAGTTCATTAACTATCATTTCTTCCCCAGCGTGAAAAACCCATTACCATACGCAAATACATTCGTCCACTTTTCTTTAACAGCACCATAAGAATATGAAAATTCCTTTAGCTCATAACCGCATGCGTCAAACAACTCAAGCCACCATTCTTCGTCTTTCTTTGTAACGTGTGTTACATCCACTTCGTATTCACGAATCCTAAATGCATCGTTATCTCCCAAAGGAATGACAAAGAAAAATTGATCTCCTTTGGGTAGCATGAACTTTAAAAACTCAGGCAAATCTTCTTCTTCCACATGTTCTAGGACATCTTTACAGATTACTAGATCGTATTTCTTCTCATTTGGCATAGAAACATAGTCACTAACCTTCGGGTGACAATTTTCAATAGCATAGTTACTCAAATCTTCGCCATATGCCTCACAACCGATTAGCCTAAGTGCATGCACCAAGAATCCTTTGGCACAGCCAATATCAACACAGTTTTTAAAATCAAAGCGACTCTTGATCTCTAACGCCTCTGGGATGGACCTTGTGGGCATCCAGCGGTAATTGGTGTAACCCGAGAGTCTTTTCTTTACTCCATTTTCATAATAGTCTTCATTAAATCTATGCGAACTCATTGTGCTCCGTTTCTGTTAAAATATCGTCAATTAATTCATTCTGCATTGCATACTTGCAATAGTGACAACCATGATGTCTTCTCTCTATTGGCTTACTGTAGTATTCCTCAATACCATCAATATGACACACCATGAATTGTGACTCTGGAACGTAATTGTAGTTATTCTCCAGAGACAGTTCGGCTGAAGGGCAGGCATAGATGTAACCATCAGTAAACAAGAAGGGCTTGACCGCTTGAATATAACAATGATCGTTTCTACGTTCACCTTTAAAATTAAAATCTGACAAAAAGGCAGATTGCAGCTTCTTTCCCCTTACTACTTGATGGTGCGCTATGACCTCTCTGATTGTCTGTATGTCTTGTTTTACCAGCTCTACATTTTTGATAGCATTGAAGGCAATTCTGGTTGGGATCTTGTTCTCTTCTACCCATTCAATCATACTAATAAAGTTTTCTCTCTTTTGAAAGTTTTTTGACAATCTCTTTTTCTTCAAGTCAGACCATCCACCTGTTATATTAGGGTTATTAGAGGTCTCAATCGCTTCGTCCCAAACATATGCAGCAGAGACTTTGGTATCTATCCCTTCAAATACGCTGAGATCGTATGTGTAGTTTTCATAAAAACCATACATCCCGAGCCTAACCCAAGAAAAGATCTTAACCAAGTCTTTGTTAAATTTTTTCTTGCCCAACATAACTCCGTTGGTACAGATACCAAGCTTGAAGCCTAATGAGTGTGCATATCTTGCAATTTTCTCAAAATCTGGATGGAGGGTGGGCTCTCCTCCTCCTGTGAATTCAATGCCGGTTATTCCTATCTTTTTAAAAGAGTCAAGTGCTTGCATGACTTTTTCTGTTGGCAATCTTTCGGTTAAATCTCTATTGGCAAAGCAGCAAAATGAACAAGTCAAATTACATGCATTGATCAATGAAATGTGAGCCATAATCGGTGATGGAGGCTTGCCATCCTGTATGTCTTTTAGTTTATCTAAATGCTTTAAGAGTTTCGTAGTGTTACTCGTAAAACTTCTTCCTTCAACTTCGCTCATTATCATCTCCTATTTGAACTGGTTTCTTACGGTGTATTTGCCGGTCAGAATATACAACATGGACCTCTCAATAATATGTGCTTCAGTCATTGAGTTCCTCGGTAGTTCATCAATTATAAATTTCCAAAACTTCTTAGAATGCCGTAAGGCGTCGTTTTTTGTTATCAAGTATTGTGATCCCGGCGCAAACCTTATATAATTAGGAAAGTCATAGTTTCTAAATAATATTTGCATGAATTCGTGATAACTTTTGTACTTGCAAGTAAGACCATAGCTCCTATTGTGAGCTGGGATGTACCAGCTGTTATTTATCTCCATATAGCCACCATCTCTGTCTTTTATATGGGCATGGGTATTCTCTAGGTGCTCATACGACTCTAAGGATGTAAAATGTTCGTTATATATTATTTTATCAAACTTTTCTCTGTTGCAATGATCCCATGGAAACGCTTGTAAAAAAGCCATGAATTCAGGTAAGTTATCATAATTGTCATATATGAAATGGGCTATATCATATTGATTGCCACCAATATTGGGCATACTCTTAGTATTAAAAGAGTCGTCCAGAGCTGGTCCTTTGTTGTAGATAACATAGTTCTCTGTGTATTCTTTGATCCATGACGGATCTTCTTCATAACGGCTCAGCACAAAAAACGGCTTTAATTCTTTTTTAGTCATTGCACCTTTCCATAATTTTTAAAGTCAAACCTGCTTGGGAAAGTACCAGGAAAGAATCTGTGGAAACCAAAGGGTTTAGGGTTTCGGGCTGTCTCTATGGTAGGTTCCTCGTGAGAAAATTTAGCAGCAAGCTCAACTGGTGCGAAGCGGCAGCCATGTTTCTCAAAAAGGTGCTTATTGTGTACACATATGTTGCCATCTTCATTATAAGCGCCGGCGTTCATGTGTTTATAGAAATCACCCTCGTTTACTTCAAAGGGGATATCTTCAATTAGCGGCACACCCAAGAGCTTCCGACTTCTTAGTGTAAAGCCACCGTTTCCAACACGCTGGTGGTTGTTGAATGGATCAATAAAAGCATTGTTCATTATAGGCCAAGGAGCACCGATATAATCCCACTCTAAAAACTCGTCGGTCCAAGAGTCTGGATTGATTACGAAGCCGTCCGGATGAATCATCAACATATACTCAGTATCAACATGCTCTATTAGCTTATAGATACAGTAGTAGCTAAATTCCTTGTATGTGATGTTGTCAAAATCATTAAAGCTCTCAAATTGTACACCGCTAGGCATTCTTGGCGGCTCTTGGTGAGAAATAAATTTAGCTGCTCCGAACTTAACATTCTTCATACTATATTTCAAAGACATTAAATTCTCTTCAATCTGGGTGGAGCCTAGAGCTAAGACGGTAACGTTAGGAAGGTTTAGCATTGCGACTCCTTAACATTTTTTCTTCTTTAATTTTAATAGATCTGGGTATTATGTGTGTCATTTGCTTGTCCCAAAGACGAATGGCAACAGTTTTTTCTCGCAGGATCTTTGGGGCTCCGTGCTTTGCAAACATTTTTTCATAAAAATCAAGATCAACCACCCAAGTAAGCTTTTCGTCTAGATATATGTTGTCCTCAGTGTTTCTCATCGTTATTACACTAGGATTACCTATTGTATTTATGCCAAGAAGTATATCACTACTGTAACTTGGTATCTCGGGAGTGTGAAAGTTGATGCCGTCATTTGTATGCTCATAGGCAGTAGCTAACCAGCTTGTATCGTCATCAAAACATTCAACAGTTTTTTGCAGGCTTGTTTCATCCCACAAGAAATCATCTAAGAAAAGAATCTTAATTAACTCTCCGGAACAATTTCTTATTGCATTGTTAGTGTTGTGAGAGATACTTCCTCTATTTGAGCCGTTCTTATGGTAGGATATGTTCAGTCTATCTTCATATTGTGTGCACAACTTTTTGATCTCTTCATCGCGACTCTGATCGGAAATAACTATTTCAAAATCATTGTATGTTTGAGTAAGAAATCTTTCAAACTGGAACTCTAGGAATTTTGCTCCGTGACCAAAAGATTCGTATGTGGGCATTGCAATAGAAATCATGAAACCCCCACTGTGTTGGACATATATAGGTCAACAATCTCACCTACATATTCAATCTGCTCTTCGGTTATAACCGGAGAAGTGCCTAAGAAAAATGTATCAGTTGTGACCTTTCTGGCCACGGGGTAGTTATTAATCACATCTCTTGGGTTGCTCAGGTGTCTATAGGCTGGTTGTAGCATTATATTACCAGCAAAATAGTTTCTGGTTTGTATTTTATTTGCTTCTAAGAATTTTGTAATATCACTACGTTTAAATGGAGAACTATCTCTTACTGTAAGTGGGAAAGCAAACCAGCTCGGGTCGGAATGTTCTGTTGGTCTAGGTAGGTGAAAATACTCTTCATATTTTTGAAAAACATCATACAATCTGTTATAGTTCACCCTACGCTTAGAGTCAATATCTTCAAGCTTGTCTAGTTGAGCAAGGCCCATGGCTGCTTGCATTTCTATTGGTTTAATGTTATAACCAATCTCTTCGTAAACATATTTGTGATCAAAAATGTCTTCCGGAAGGTCTGGTAACCAGCAGGAAAATCTGTTTTTGCAAGCTCCATTTTCTGAAACACTGGCTTTCTGACCTACACAGTAGCAGCCACGGCCCCAATCTCTGAAACTTCTGACGACCCTTTCTTGCTCAGCGTTGTTTACCGCTACAAAGCCGCCCTCACCCATAGTTATATGGTGTGCTGGATAGAATGAACAACTAGCCATCTCTCCGAAAGCACCTAGGGGTTGGTCTCTATATGTTGAACCTAGAGCATCACAACAGTCTTCAAGCAAGACAAGATTGTACTTTTTTACCAATGTCATAAGACGATCCATGTTTGGTGGATTTCCTAAAACATGTGCAAATGTTATAATCTTTATATCCGGATCGCTCTTGAGAACTGCTTCTACTTGATTCAAATCTAAATTAAGAGTGTCAATCTCTACATCCACAAACACCGGTTGAAAACCGGTCTGTATGATAGGATTCATTGTTGTTGGGAACCCTGCTATTGGGGTTAACACCTTGGTGCCTTTGGGAAAGTTATATAACCTTCTAGATGCCATAGAAGCCATCATAAGAAGGTTAGCACTTGAGCCACTATTTGTCAAGATACCATAAGGCTTGTTATATTGTTTGCAAAACAATCTCTCAAATTTTGAGCCCTTGGCACCCAACACTAGCCATCCGTCCAAAAGGGTTTTGACAGTATTTGTGTACTCTTTGCTATCAAAATATGGACCAGAATAGTGGACCCAATCTTTGCCGGCATTCCAAACTTTTTCTTCAGAATTGATAATCTCTTCTATCAATTGTAAGACTTGTTTAACTTTCTCTCTTCTTTCTTTGCTCAATGGTACGGTACTCCAATATAGTGTACAAACTTATTACTATATTATAACACGTTAAAATATGCTTGTCAAATTTTTTTATTAAAAAACTAGAGTTTTTCCCATCTTTCAGGTATTAAATCTGATGTATTGTAGTTTACTTGTTTGGCAAACCATTGCGAAGGGGCGATGACTCTTTTTTCTTTATTTTCGTTAAGCCATGCAGCCCACCAGCTGAATGAGCTGTTTGTCATTATGTTGTGAGCACACATGGACATTAAATATAGGTCTACATAGTCTTCATTGTTCTCTGCGAATAAAAAATTCTCTTCCGGAAACTGCTCTTTGCTCCATTCAATATCATCGCTAAAAACTAGATAAGTGGTATCAGGCGAAAATGTCTCTATCGCCTTGTTGTAGTATTTTCTGGTCTGCGTTATCATAAAGTCTGGCTCTGTCAAATAATCGCCTCGTCTTACATGCAAGGAAACTGGTTGTCTTGCCAGCGTTGTGCCATATTTCTCAAGAATTTGTTGTTTTGTCGTATCGTCAACGCTAAACATCTTTCTGATTAGATCCTTTTGGTCGGAAAAGTATTTCTCTGATTGAAAATAACCCTTTATTGTGATTCCTTTTCTGTATTCTATCGGGGTATAACAGAATGAATTTTCATGATAATAATGAGATGGTTTGAAATTTTTTGTAAAGTACACATTACGCAAAATATTATCTAAATAACAATGTGCCTTGCGTCCTTGCATAGGCAGATCATGATACTTTAAATTAAATAAAGCAACATCTTTGTTTCTACGCGCTAGGGCTGTAGCAGCTGCAATTTGAAACAATTGGTTTCCAAGGCCGCCTTGAAGATGGGCACTAATCATATATCTATTCTCCCATATTTGTTCATTTTTCTTATTCTAGACTCGGACTCTAATATCTTGCGGTGATTCACCTTATCTTCATTAAGAGGGTTAATTCTGTTATAAATGTAAAGAATATCCTCTATATAATGGCTATTTGAGCCGGCCATCTCAAGCATCGGAAACATAAACGCCATGTCCCAAGCTCCATCGCAAAAGGACCCGTCTGGGTTCAACAAGTCTTCTTTTTTAATTTCTTGCCAAAGCTTGTATTTAAATGTTCTTAAATGAGAACTCATCCAAATTGATTCTCTAAACGAATTAGCATCAATTATCTCATCAGGTATCTTTTGAGAAAACTTTCCTCTAGTGTTGGATGGGTATTCGGCATAGCTTCCGTATGTTATCCAACACTGTTTTTCATTGTATGCTTCGTTTAAGGTGGAAAGTACCTTGTTCTTAAAGAAGAAGTCATCTCCATCTAGCGTCACAATTATGTCTTCTCTGTTCGGTTCTGAAAGCTCAATTGCTTCGTAAATATTCCTAAGTGCATACTTCTTCTCGGTGTTTTCTATGAATACGAACTTGTGACAGCCTTCTGTTTCTTTCTTTATTAAGTCAACGCTATTGTCATTAGATAGGTCATCCACTACAATACATTGGTAGTCGCTATAATCTTGGTTTTTTACGCTTTTAATACAAGCGCGAATCCACTTTTCATTGTTGTAAGTTGGGATTATAATTTTAAAATGGTTATTCATCCTCTAGAACCCTCCTAAGTCCTTCTTTTAAATCAATCGTTTCGCTCCAGCCAAGCTCTTTCATCTTGTTTCCATCCAAGAGGCTCAAAGTATGGTGCAAGTTTTTAGTCTGGGGTTTTACCAGTATGTAATCAAGCTGTCGGTTTAGTAGATCTGAGATCATAATTGAAATTTCTAAATTATCTGTGTACTTGTCCGATACTACATTATAACTCTGACCTTCTGATCCTTTGGACAACAAGAATATAATGGCACTATTGATGTCATCAACGTGTAAATAGTTTCTTTTATCTGGTCCTTCTGAGGCATGTAAGGAGACTTTTTCTTTGTTTTTTATTAGTCTTGCTACCAAAGGTATAAACTTATTATCTTTTTGGTTCTTTCCATATATGTTCATTATATTTGACACAATAATTGGAACACCATAGAGATCATAATATAAGTGGCAAATCTGCCCAATAAGTGACTTTGTCAATGCATAGGGGCTCTTTGGATTATGCTCATCCTGTTCTTTGAACCTGTATTCGTC
>UEXM01001013.1_pt2 | contig 13512 bp, 6 predicted proteins | sample 1796661 | NCBI WGS metagenome assembly UEXM01 (sample SAMEA4772469, study PRJEB27181) | metagenome | reverse complement strand
CCCGTCTGCGTTCCGCGCCACGCACGTCGGGCGCCATCGGCACCGCCAAGAAGCTCAACAAGCTCGTCGACCGAGGCCGCATCGGGCAACACCCCAGCCGGCGCCGAGCCGCACTGTGGGTCGGCCAGGCCGTACTGGATTCCCCACCCAACGACGGCCGCAGACATTGGCTCGGGCGGCGCGGCCAGGAACCCGGCCGCATCAGGGCCGTCCCCGCTCAGCGCCCGCCAAATCTCCGCCGCGGCCTGATCAGTCCCGAGCCCCATGAGCTCCCACAGCGCCTCTGCCTGGTCGGAACTCGCCCCAGCACGCTCCAGGGCGTCAAAGGTGGTCCGGGGGGGAACCTCCGAGACCCGGATCCCCCATCCTTCCATCACTTGCCGCGCCCGGGCGGTGACGCGCGCCGTCCCGGGGGGTTCCTCCTCCCTGGTAAAGGGGCAGCCGCCCGGACCCCATTCCACCAGGTACATCCAGCCCTTCCAGCACAGCTTCTCCAGCCGCGACGTCCAGTACATCTGGTTCAGCACAACCGCAGCCCGGCTCGACCCGCGAATAAAATCCCACCCAGGAGAGTCTCCCGGCACGAGCCGGAACCGCCACGCATCCTCCCCGGCCTTGAAAATTGGCCACGGCGCCAGCCTGCCAGGAATTGACGGATCAACAATCTTATCGTTGATCGCGTCCGAGTCGCAAACCATTGCCGCATACGCCTGCAGCCCGAGCACCCCCGTGTCGTACAGGAAATCAGCCGCCGACTCGGGAGTGAAACCAGCGTCGACCAGAAACGCAAGAACATTGCTCCAGTGCAGGCACAGATTGTCAATCCCTTGGATGGCCCGCCCACACGCCGGCGGCGCAACCGGCGGCAGGCCGTAGGTTTTGGTCAGCATCTTCTGGACATGGTCGATCCCGGACATATTGGCATTTTGGCCGTTTGAGTCCATGTAAATGCCGTCGTGGCCGTCGACGTAGACAACAACGGTTCGGTGGCCAGCGCGACTTGTGTTGTCGCTGCCGGTGGAAATTGCCAGAATCAGAGGGCCGACGCGGAGCTTTTTCCACGTCTCGAGCTTTGCGATTGCAGATCGAATCTGCCAGATCTCGGGGCGCCGCGCGGGTATGTTAACAACAGTCGCCGAGGTTCGCTCGAGGAGAAGGTTATGTGCAAACTTGATAACCGAAACCGAGTCCGGGCCGATCCCGTTGCTCATGTTGATCAGTTTTGATAGCTGAAACGACCCGTCCTGCAAAAACTCGGACCGACTCGGCCGGTCAGCAACTTGGGTCATCTCGTCCTCGGAAAATTTTGTTATATCGTCAATATTGCCTGATTTAAGTGTTTTGGCGAGCCGGTCAAGCGACGCTCGCTCCTCGGCCGTAAACGGCGCCCCAGGTTTGGGCCTGTAGGAAACGCGCGTATGGTCATACAACCCGGGACCCGGCATCTCTCTTTTGTTTCTTTCTACCGGCCAATTTCATACTTTATACCACTTGCAGACGATGGCCGGCAGTCTACTCCATCGACATTTTATGGGTTAGCGCGCAATGATATAAATTGACGCAGCCGTCAAAAATAACCCAACTTGGCCACAGACCAAAAAATGGCCGAATGGAACAGTCAGAAAGGGAAACAAACCGCCTCAAAGTTATACGAATGGGACAGAAGGGGCATTGATACACAAGGATTTTTCACATCGTGCAACAGTTGCTCGGGAACATCCAGCCTCATGACAGGCGGAAAGGGACAGCGGAAAAAAAAGCGTGACAACGTTTTATACGTAATTTGGAAAACCATAAAATCCATGTCGGTAAGCGATGAAGCAAGCGTTCTTTCAATTCTAAAACACACCAAAAAACTTTTCACGTTGCCAAAAAAAGACCTTGAAAATGAGGATCAGACTGCAATGAACACGGCAAGATCTTTTTTCAATCAGATTGTTGCTATTGCCAAGCAGCCAGTGGAGATTGGACTAGAAGGCGGCGCAGATGGGCTAGAGATTGCGAAAAACTTTAGCAGTGACGTTTACACCGCGGTGAATAGCCTTGCAAAGATACTAAGAACGGAAGAAAAACGCGCCAACCGTAAACTGCACCAAATGAGATACATATGGGAAGAACTGGATTAAACCAAATAAACTGGCAAGCAGCCAAGCGCATTTAGTTTTGGGTAGTGGTTTATTAAATATTAAAGGGACGGCGCACGATTTTTGCTGCTTTTTCCTCGTCGTCGTTTTAACAATCGCACGGCAAGCAATCCCAGCACAGCCGCCGATCCAACACTCAACACCACAATTGCCGCCACGGGAAAAGGTTCGCCCGGATGCGGCGTAGTCTGAGGAGCCCCTGTTGTGTCGTCTGTTGGAACCCTGTTGTTGCCATCGCCCGGATCAGCTGCCAGGGCCAACGACTCGGTTGTTTGATCAAGCGCCGCCGGAAAACACTGGTCGGCCTCGCAAAAATCGCATCCACTCTGAAGCCCGGATGGCGGTATTCGCACCGTAAACGTTACCTTACAACCGTCTGTTTCTGCCGGATCATACAACTTTCCCGGTTGGGTGATTTTCACCTCCCGGGTTCCGCTGGGAAGAAGCATTGGGGTGTACGGAATAATTACCGGCCCAACACGACGCGTCCCATGACACAGCTGCGTCGGTGTCGTCCCGTCGGTGCCATCGGCCGACGGGGAGTGGTACTCGACCAATGTGGCGTTTCGAAGTGTTGCAACCGGATTGATGCCAAGGTCACTGTCGTGGAAACACCCCTCGCCCATGGCCTCGCACGCGCACACGCCAAACAACAGTGCAAATTCAACTTGAGGTTCCGCAAGCCGGGTGTTCAGCGTACTATCTTTTTTACACCCGTTGGTCTCAACGGGCGGCTCCGGCGATTGAAGCTGAGTATAGCTATCACCAATGGGATCATCATTGTCACCCCCCGTGCACGCAAGGTTGATTTTGGTTTTCCACCAGTTCGCCGAGGTTTTGGGAAACCCTGGGCTGGATGATGAAGTGCTCCGTCTGCGTCCGTTGGATTCTTCGTAGAGCGGTATATGCGAGGGCACGGCAACAAGAAAACTCTTGAGATCATCTGCTGAAAACGTAGGGGTGCCAAGAGAATAGTCGCCCCCGTCCGTATTTTCAAAAAGTGTAAAAGGCACAATAACTGACCCCAACCTGTTTCCGGGGTTCATAGTAAAAGCGTTTGCAAAAATTCGCTTTATTCCATCGTGGTAAAAACGGGAATGAAACCGAAGTGTTCCAGGTATGCTACAGTCGGAAAATGCGTACGAAGGAATCTCGTGGACGTACCATGGAATTGAAAGGTCGATTGACCCGGGGTCATTACACGGGATGCACTCTCTGGTTCCGGGCTCAAAACGCAAGTGCGGAGATTACTTTAACGAGCCATAGCCGCCAAAAGCATCCGCTTCTTCCGCGGTGTATTCTCGAGGTTGCGCGTCTGTTGAAATTCCTGGGTGATCCATTAAACATCGGGCAACATACGAATGGTGTAGCTCAAACTTGGCTGGCGGCGGTGTCACCGTTATTCGTGTCAAAACAGGTGACATAAACGCATTTTCGCGAACAGCTATGCGAAATTTGGTTGTAGCAGGAACAGAAACCGATGTGACCGTGGGACAATCCTTCAAAACCGGACCGTTGATCCATTGGATTTCAAAAGGAATAACGCTGCGACCCTCCCGATACTTTGCAGTGTCTGAAGCTTCGCACGGAATACAGGAAATATCAAGCACACCGCTGGCCTCCATATCAAAATCGCGTTCGCTAAAAAGGTTGGCGTTTTTTGTATCGGGCGGAATTATATGAACCGGCGTCACATAATGGTGTTTCAAAAGAGTCGACGGTTGCGTGTAGCCGGAATCTCGGCAGGCCGAGGTTCCTAAACAAAAATTTACATCCGCATCAATGCCTTCGAAGCCACAATCTTCTTCTATCTCCGTAAATTTAACAACCTCGTTTTGACAGATAAGTACAGGGTTATTATAATAATCACCTATAGTATCACTCATCGGGGGATAAGCACTGGTGACGTTTCCAGCAAGATCCGCAAGGGGAGTCCCATCAAGAATACCCATTCTTTTCGAGGTATACGGCCCAGAAAGTTTCATAAGTAGAAACGTTGACAACGACGTTGCCCCATTAAAAAAATCTGTTGGACCTAGACACTGATTATCTTGGTAATTAAAACGCGGGTCGATCGCTGAACAGCCAAACCACTTGTTGCCATCCAAATAATTGATGTGCACTATCTGAAGACGCGGAGTATGGGCAAATGCATGTCCTAAAATGATAAAATTATCATCGCCTCCAATTTCATTGTCAATGTAAAGCCGTGTTAGCTTTTTGCATCCATCAAACGCGCTTTTGCCTATCGTTGTCACCTTGGACCCAAAGTTCACGTCGACCAGCTGGCAGTCTGCAAACGCGTAATCGTCAACAGATCCGACCGCGGTCAGGTCCGCAGTAGCATATCCCGTTCTGTAGAACGCATACTTTGCTATGAACACTTGAGTACCGCCCTTAATCGTTACTTCAGAAAGATCAAGACGGCCTTGCAGGTGCACCGAGTTATAAAAAGGCGGGGTTCTTTTGTTTTCCTGATCGCCAATGAATAAGTCTTTTCCTGATTCACCGTCTCCTCCTCTTGGCTCCACCGTAAAGCTGGTTATTTGCAAGTTTAAGTTCACAGGATAAGCAGGGTCCAAAACATCAATTTTGACACTGCCGCCGATAATAGTCTCCACGGTTCCTTTAACAAAAATATCATTTGGCTGAGGTGCTGTACGGGACCATAACAGCTGGGATAGATCAGCAATGTTCTGATTTGTAGAAAGCACTATCTGGATCTCACTTCCGTCGCAATCTGTTGTCTGATCGGGACGTTTCAATTTGACGGGAACATGCGATCCTGAACCATCCACCATTATGCAGCCCTCATCTTTCATTCCCGTGCAACCACGGTAGTCCGTGTCAAACTCGACCGCTGTCGTTGAAAGAAGGTTGTATATTTTGCAAAATGACCCAGGAAACGCCTGATCAAGGTCAAACAAAAGATCCTGGTTGGATGGACCAGGAATGTGTATATCTCCCAGGCTCTGAGTGTTTGCAAAAGCGCTGGGATACACGGTCATCGACATTTCATTATTCCCGTTGTTGTCCCTTTTGGGGATATAAAATTTTTCAAGAGCTGTACACTCGGAAAAGGCGGCAAGCCCTATAAAAGTTAGTACAGTTGAGACAATTTCCACGGCAAAAAGGTTGTTAGCCGATTTAAAAGCGCCGTACTCAATTTTGCTGACACTTTCGCCTAAAAGTGCAACCGAAATCAACGACTCTGAAAACGCCTCCCGGGAAATAACTTCAAGGGAAGTTCCGGTGTCAAATTGAAACAACGATGCACGTTGAAACGCCTTTTCCCCAAGGAAAATCAAATCATTGCTGACAGGAAAAATATTGTTGAATCCGCTCAAATAGAAGGCATTCTTTCCGATACTCTTTAGTTTGTTGCCACCCCCAATCGTTCTTAACGAATAGGTTTCATAAAACGCCGATTCTAAAATTTCCTCCACTTTGGGGATATTCAACGTGCCAAGAACAGATGCGCCCATAAATGCTCTTTCTCTGATTGTCTCGGCGTCGTTTGCGTCGTATACATGCAACTCTTGGCAGTCAGAAAACGCACCTTCCGCAATAGTAAGGGGTTGCCCGGTCCCATCAAAGCTCCACGTGCCGTCCGTATGCGCCGCCAGTATTTTGCAACTACTGCATGTATTACACTTTATTTCTTCGTGGTCGTTTGGAACGGTCGAAAACCCAAATTTCTTGGCGGCCGGGCCCACACAGGTCTCGACCGCGCCATCGTCAAATCGGTGCTTGCGGGGCTCGGCGTTGGCCCCGTCTGCCAAGCTAAGTGGATCAAAAAACTGAACCTTTTCAAGTTTGGAACAGTTGGAAAGCGACCGGTTCTGCATATGAACCGATGACGCCGTGAAGACAATTCGTTTCAGATTGGAACAGTTTGCAAAGTTGGTATGGTCTACACTTGTGACGTTGGGAGGAACAATAATCGTCTCGGTTAAAGCACACTCTAAGCTCTCGCTGGCCGTGCACGTCTGGCACACCCGACCGGGACCACACCAAGCCGCACCGCCAATTTCATTGTGCACAAGCGAGGACACAATCGGGTCAGGCACGGCAAAAATCACCGGCGTTGGGTCTCTTCCAACCGTGAACGGAAGCTCAAACTCGCGGGAGACCTGAAGATCGAGGCACCCGTACTCGGCTGAACCCGGTCCGAGTTTTGTATACGTACAGAGCGGAGAGCTTTCGCACAGCTCTTTTGCGTGCACCGAATATTCTGGTTCGCTGGCCGCGGTAACCTCGCGGCAGCGCGAAGGGCTCTTGGAAACTAGATCAGGCAGTAAAGCCGCATGTTGTAGATTCCTTGGGGCGGTTGAATCATCATAAAGAATCAACGTACACGGGTTGTTCCGGTCAATCCAAACTCCATACAGGCAGTTAAACGTTTGGCTGCATTCCTCCCCACACTTTTCTGGGAACGCCGAGTAGACCGTCGTCAGCTTGCTCAAAATACGGCCCATCAAACCATCTTTTCCAATTATGAGCTTTTCAGACTCTTTGATCATGTTGGCAATGTCCACAAGTGACGCATACCCGTAGACAAGCCATGGCCCCCCAGCAAGCGCTGCGGCTCTGCTTGAGGCCTGCTTCGTCACCTTTTGCGTATATTGCTGGCCAAACTGAACCTGTTCAATAATAGGCACACGGTCTTCGTCAGAGTCGCGGAAAATGCGAACCCGCACACGGTTGGATATCATGGCCACGGTGTGGTGCAACTTGTCGTCGTCAATGTACAAATCCAGGACCAACCTGCAGTCCTCTCTGTTGAATATGTAGCCAAAACACTCTGGCACCAGTGTGCACATATCGGCGCACCCCTGATCCGTCGGGACATCGGGGCTGACAAGAATGCTAGTCTCTGGTTTGATAGCCAGGGCCCCGCCAATGTACATGGTAGAGCACGCCTGGCTGACAACCTGGCCGCGCGGAAACCAGGGGTACTGACACTTCATCATAGAAACTCGTTGGTTGAAATGGACAATTGCATCAAAATTTCCGGGGTTTATCTGCGGCCCGTTCTTAAAGATGCTCTCACTGATGCCATCTTCGTTTTCAGAAACGAGCGCATCAATCAAAACATATCCTTCAACGTCAATGCCAAGATCCTCGTCGTACACGCTAAGTGCACCCCGAATTTCATTTCCCAAAACAAAATCAATCCCCGGTATCTTTTGAGAACCAATATTCGTGATATGCGTATCTAGATATGGTGACCACGTGCCATCTTGGTCATAACCGTCGGGAACTTCAATCACGGGATAGATTGCACCGTCTGGGTTTTCAAATTCAAAATCAAGACCGTCCCCTTTGGGGCAGGCATTGCCACATCGTTTCAAAAGGGTGGCAGTATCGGCAATGCAGGCAACAGATTTGACAAGAGTAGAAAATTCTGGTATGATGCTATGAAGGGATGCATTGAGAGCCGAAACACAGCCGCCAGTATGGCCGTACGCAGCAGTCACAGCCGGGTTTGGTGACCACGCCAGCGCAATCATTCCCGGGGTTGCCGTGGACGAACAAACAAATTCGTGCGCGTTCATAAACGAAACGGGCTGTATTCTCGATGCGGCCAGCTTGAATATGCCATTTTGATAGTTGATTAGAATGGAACGCACCGCTGCAATCAGCACCCCCAACGTTTCATTCTCGGGCTCAACGCACCCTGCATGATATTTTGGGCTGTAATTCTGCACCCGGTACCTGGTATACGAATCGTTCAGACCCCGGAGCTGCTTCATAAAAGCGGTTGCCATCGGGTCACCTTCAATGCCATAACTTGCTTTTAGCAACTGAAAAAGGCTGCCCCCGGGCCGGTACAGGTTTAGCCACCCAAGAAGGCTATCTTCGGCCTGGCACCAGGTCGGCGCCGTGGTATCAATAGTGGCATACCGAGTTTCGTTTGAATGCGGGCGAAACCGCGCCGTGGGCGTGGAAAAGTGGGCAGGACCGCACACCGTATCGTATAAGATAGCGTTGTTGCCGTTGTTGTCGTCTTTCGCCATTACTCCGTCGTCGTACCGCCGGCAGGCAATAAGCCGCGTTTCTGCGTCCTGTTCAAACCGGTTCTCTACAAACAAACGTACGGGGGTGCAGCACGTGGCCATGGTATTGTCGTTGTTGCCATTCTGAACGCCAGGCACAATATCATTTTTTGAACTTGTGTAGCGAAAAAGTTGTTTGTCGTCGGCATCTTTGTGCGTTTCGCACACGTTTTCTTCGTCATCCTTGCCCATGCACACGGATAAAAAAACTTCATCTTCGGGCGACGAACACGGCTCCGACGCGCTCGGTTTAGTGGGTAAACAGTCGCTTGAAAATCGCCCCGCGCCCTCAAAATACTCCTGACAATAATTGTCGTCAGGAAAAGAAGGATAGTCATCTCCCACAGTTATACATGTCCCTCCATCGTCCGTATCATCACCGGTAATCCACTGGCAACGGTCTGAAAACTCCTCGCATTGTTTCCGAGGACCGCAAGGAGGGACTTTATTTTCGTCCCAGGTGCATTCGGCCTCATCACACCCATAGAAGTTATCGTATGTATCACAGAAAATTTCCGACCCGTAAGAGCGAAATTCTGCCAACCCGTTGCACCAATCGGGGGTCACAAAACATGACTCCGCCGCACCACCACATTTATTCTTAGCATCTGCCAAAGCCGTTTCGTGATCTGGAGTAAATTTAAAATCGGCGCCTTTGCATTCGATCATCTTAAACGCATACAAAGATTGGTACGCGTGTAGCCACCTTTTTCCGCCAACAGTGTTGGAATCGCAACAGTCGTCTCCCCCGTGTATTTCGCCCGAGTAAGCACAGTATTCATATCTAAACGTCCCAAGTGCATTCTGCCAGTATTCGGGACGTTGATTAAAATCTTCACAGTTTACAACGGGACAGTCAATAAAGGAACACGACGGACAAGGTTCGTCTTCCCCAATATACGTGTATTGTCCCCATAGAAATTCGTCGCCACAGGTATCTAACTGAATTTCGGCTTCGGGGCAGTTGAAACCGTCATTCTTGTTCGACCCTTGAATGTTTTCGGCTACTTTGGTTGTCCTAAAAGAGCCGCTGCCAAATGGCTCTTCGGATGTGTCACCGATGGGGTCAAGTACAATGTCAGAAATCTGAAAAAGGCTGTCTGAAATTTGAAAAAACCATTTGTTTTGAAAAACCCATTGTGAACCGGCTCCCGAGTTGGGGCCGCTATCGATTTCGACAATCCAAATTCGCACCGGTTCCGAATCAATGCGCCAAAAAATAGCCTTTTTTTTGCCAAACCCGGCAATGTATGATTCTTCTTGTGCCTCTGACGCAAATGTTCCCCTCAAATGCACAATGTCGAATATGTTTAAATTGTCGTCGTCTTCGGGACCGTTTTGTATTTGTGCACCAACTGTAATATTCGGAATTGTGGTTTTAACATCCTGGTAGTTAAATTCGCCAGCCATTTTATGTGCATTTTCAATTTTATACAACTGATAGTAGTTGGTTCTGCTTGCAAACTTGTAGTAATTTCCAACAGAATCAAACGTGCCGGCCACGCTGTGAGCGGTGTCATCCACCTCTTGCAAATATTCAACCTTCTTTGTGTCAATGTCTATTCTTGAAAAAAAAGACTTCGAGTTCGATGGGTTACAGGACGTACTAAAACAAACGCTGTCGACTTGGGAATATCCGCATGATGGTTCGGCGTCGCAGTCGCCTTCTGTGTCAAACTCACTACAGTCCACCAACTTGTGACTTACCATGCCGTAAACCTTGGTATCCACGGGGTTTACACCAATTGCATTAACATCCTTAGTTCTTGCATTAACCTTGGTGTCGCACTTGCCAGATCCGTCAAAGTCCCACCTGCACTCGTTGTTGGTGCATTCCTCGAAGTTATCATACCGAGAGCATCCGGCCACACATCTTCCGTCGCCAGCCAGTTCAAATAAACTTTCATATTCCTCCGTTTCACATGTTACTTTATCAAGAGAAGACACATCAGAGGCGCCACAGATCAGATCGTAATCCCAGGAATTCTGCTGGGGTGCCGGGTTTTTTTTTATTTCCATGACCTGAATTCTTGCATCATCAATGTTTTCAAGCAGGTATGCCACAAGCAACTGATCGTAGACGGGCCTGTCGCACTTGCCAGGTCCTTCTTCAGGGTCCGTCCACCTGCACTCATTGATGGTGGTGCAGTCATGTTTGGTATTGTACCGAGAGCACGGATCGTCGCTCTGGCCGCACGAAAGCGGAAAAATCTCGGTTCTTTCCGATTGCACGCCCGCGGACCCCAAGAGAATCGCGCCCAGCGCGGCCAACCAACGCCCGTTGACCCACATCAAACCGGCACGCGCCACGCGGGCCCAAACGCGGAAACCACACAGAGTGTGGCACCATATCTTTATAGCCATTGCCTGGCGTCTGATGTATAACCACACCACACATGGATAACTACGGGCATTTTGCACAAAGATCTGTGCGGCCCGACAAGCACATCCACATCGCCATTCCCATTTTAGTGCCTAAAGCCCCCCCCGTTGACAGCGGGGGGGGCGGAAACCCCCCCTGCAGTAAAAAACAAGTCAAATTTTTGGAACCCATTTCCGGACGCTTTGACCTTCGCGGCATTTCTTCGTCGTCGTTTTATCCCCCCAAAGAAGATGAAAAAAAACGGGCACTGTGGTTTATATACCTCATCTACGTGGTTCTTTTTGTCCTTGTTGTCGGATTTATGGTGTCGGTGGGAGCGGAATTAAAACGGCCCAGGCCGGATCCGGGCCTGCACCAACGCGCACCTCGGGACAACGGCCTGGAATTCATTGACTGTGTTCGAATTGTATCCTCTCCAAATTCAAGCACAGCAGAGGGCGCGATCGACGAGGTCTGGCGCGCAGGACTAAGACCCCGAAAATTCTCGGTCCAGAGGCTGAAGCTCAACACAGACTCACATAAAAAGGGATGCTTTGATGGTCACCGCGAAGCCCACCGGTGGGCCGTCGCCCACAATTGCAAAACAACCCTTGTCCTTGAGGACGACGTGGTCTTTGTTGACAACATTGAAAATAGGTGGGAACCGGTTGCCACGCTGATCAATTCTGGTGCAGAGTGGGATACCCTGTGGCTTGGGTATGTTGGAATAAGGATAGATCCGGCCCCGGAGTTTCCAGGGATCGTGCACCTTCAAAAACCCATGCTTGCGCATGCGATTCTCTTTTCGCGCGCAACCTCGGAGCGCATCTTGGCCCTTCCTCCGTGGAAACGCCTCAATCTGAGCATACTTGAAGCATACGACGTCTCTCTGTGGCACTCAAACGCAACGCGGCTCCGGTATACATTTGGAGTTGACCCGCCACTGGCGGCGCAGCTTTCCAGCAGGATAGAATCGTACAGCCTGGACAAGAATGCGGATTCTGATTTTTTCAAAACTTTTTGGGGAATGGGCGTCTTTAACTATTGGGCAAGAAAATCCTGCTCGTCAATGTACCAGCTGTCTCCGGCAATTTCACGAATCATTGGCACGTTTTCTAAAGTGTCACCCGACCGGATGTCTTTGCAACACGTCTACACGTGCGACGGGGTCGAACCGTTGGGATAAATGGCCATCGCAGAAGCACGAGAGCCATTCCAGCACCCGACCAGACACCAGAAATGGTCATGCCAGCTGGCCAGATTTGGTGGGGAACCTAGGCCTCACAGAGCGCAGAGGTTCCGGTAGTTGCGTTCAATTGTTGCTATGTAGACGCCGAGTGCGACGCCTAAAATGGCGCGCGCAACACGAATGACGTCGGTTCCTATTGCGGCGGCCCACGGCAGGGTCTCACAGGCCGAACCGACTGGAACCGCACCGTTGCTGTTCAGACACACATTGGTTGTCCCGGGCACTGGAAACTTGGACGTAGACTGTGGGCAGATTCCGTATTTTCCAAGTTCATAAAACGGCAGTTTTGTATACTGTGGACGGCGGCGGGAGGGGGCGCTTTTGTTAACGGGCAGAATAGCGGACAGTGGATGGGCACACTGGCGGTTTAACCAAACGCACGCAGCCATACGCCGCCTGAAGTTCGGGAACGCTAAACGCGTATCCCAAAATTAACGCCAGCGAAATTATGCTGGCCAAGATCTGAAATGACCAGAAAATCTTGGCATTTGTTTTTGATCCCCCAATTCGATATGGAATTCCAAGACCAAAGTTGACAACGGACAAATATGCCACAGAAAAGATTAGGCCCCGGGATGACACCGATTTTGCGCCCTTGGCTTCCTGAACCTTTACAAACAGGGTTCCGTAGGCAACCAACGCAAGGCCACCGGTGATCCACGCCGCAAGCGTCAGGCCAAATGCAATGATAATGTACAACGTTGAGACTACCAAAAGCACCCGAATGGCCCAGAGCACGTAGAGCACCTCGGTTTCGGTCGCCCGGGTCGCGTGCGGTTGTTCGTGGTAGGAAAGCTCGGTAACTGAAAAAGCGTGTTAGCGTAAAACAAAAGAAACGGCGCAAACCAACCCAAAAAGCCCCTCACTGATAACAATGTCCCCAATCCCGGTGAGAAAGTTAAGCTCCGAGGTGTAGCTAATTAAACTCAACTCTTGCCACTGCTCCCCAAGCCCCATCAGAGCCCCGACCGCCGCGCCCCTTGTTTCCGGTACAGCACAGCCTTATACACCCAAAATCAAAAACCGTGGCCGCCGGCCCAAAAAAGCTATAAGCTCCCTCGGCCCCCCAATATAAGCATGTGCGCCGATCAACTGTAGCGTTTGCAATGGGAAGTTTGCCCCTTGTGCGCGCTTGGAGTGGTCTCGACTTTGTCTCAGCAACACAAGAAACCGTTGACAAGGCTGTGAAAGCAATAAAAGCGGTGGCCGACGGAGACACAAGGAAACGTGCCGTTACAGCTATTGTAAACTGGTTAAAAACAGGCGACACTATAGCCGAAATTTATCGCGCGGCTGCCGGATTGAAGCTTGAAGCTGAAGGCATCGACCTTGTTAAAGTCGACGGTACTTCAACCGAAGATCAAATATTGGATATCGGGTTTAGCGGAAGCTTTATCAACAAAGTAGACTTTGACTCCGGCGAAGACTGGGGTTCTGGATCATCCGGGTTCGCCATTTTTGTGTCAAGCAACGGGAAAGATGGAGCAATTTTTGTCGAATTAAAATTTACGGACGGCGGCGATCTTGATCCTAATGAACTATTGCACTCTATTGACGGTGCACTCGGTAAAATTCAAAAATTTGCAATTGCCGCCAACACAGCTCCAGCTTCACCTCCAGCTTCACCTCCAGCTTCACCTTCAACTCCAGCTTCACCTTCAGCTCCAGCTTCACCTCGAGCTTCAGCTTCAGCTCCAG
>UEXM01002365.1_pt1 | contig 13519 bp, 23 predicted proteins | sample 1796661 | NCBI WGS metagenome assembly UEXM01 (sample SAMEA4772469, study PRJEB27181) | metagenome | reverse complement strand
CTGGTTATTCAACTGCTCCAGACATTCTACTTGCTGGTACAGGACTTGAACAACAAGCAACTGCAACACTTGCTGGTTCTGCTGTCGCTCTTGCAACAACTGGTGCAGAACAACAGACTAGAACTGTGGTCGCATAAGTAGTAGTATAAATTAACGGAGTATATTATGCCAAAGAATGAAAAGACATTAAGTGTCAGTGATATTGAAGACAAGAAAAAAGAACTCGAATCTGACCTTGAAAAAATACAGGGTCAGATTCAGAGTATCGACAAAATGAGAGTGCAGTTAACCACACAGGGTAATGCCATTAATGGTGCAATCCAACAGTGTGATTTGTTTCTGCAACAACTTGAGGCGAGTCCCGCCAGTAGCATACCCTCGCAAGACGATAGTGCATTACAAACTGCATTGAGTTGAGGGTTTTAACCATTAGGAGAAAATAAAATGGCCGATAAGAAAATTACCGCCCTGTCAGACTTAGGTGCCTCAATTGCATCAGAAGATTTACTTCATGTAATTGATGACCCATCAGGTAACCCTGTAAATAAAAGAATTTCAGTATCTAACGTCTTTAACAACATTCCAACCTTTATTGCATTGGACGGAACTGCACAGACTATTACCAACAGAACAGATGCTGTACAAGTTGGAGATGCTGCTGGAGTATCATCATCAATTACCTACTTAAATACTACTTCAGGTACTTATGCTGGTTCAATGGCAAACGGTGTAAATGGACAGATAAAAATCATTGCAATGACTGTAGATGGTGGAAACGCTGTTGTTACACCAGCAAATTTGTTGGGTGGAAGTACTATCACTTTCAATGATGTAGGTGATACTGCAACACTATGTTTTAATGGAAGTAACTGGATGATTCTATCTCATCACGGTTGCACAATTGCATAAGGAGTTATGATATGAGAATGGGTGCAAATGGCGAACCAATGCCAGAAAAAGAAACAGAGACACTTCAGGAAATTCTAGAAGTGAATCCAAACGCAAAGAAGAAGAAAAAAGAAGACACCAAGTATGAGTGGGCTTCTGAAGAACTTACAGAGGATGAAGTCAATGAAGAACTTTAATAAATTCATTACTGAGAAAGCGTCAGATGAAGATTTGGCTGCAGACGGTGTAGACTTCACTAATGATGTATCTAATCCAAAGATGATTGAACGTATCAATGGTTTCTTGGGTGCAATGTCTAAGATGGAACACCTAGTTCCAGAACATGGACTAACCAAGATGCAAGAAAAGTTGGGTAGACTTTCACTATCATTTGATATGCCAGACCTATCAGAAGACGGTGGAAAATATTCAATGCCATTAACACAGTTCGGTGGAAGAACTGGTGAAGATGAAAGTGGCGCATCAGTGAATGACGATGGAATCTCCCACAAGGTTGAGGGTGGTTTGTCTTTAGAGATTATGCATGAAAAGACATCAAACGGAACTCACTTTATAATTGCCAAAATCGTTTAATAAACGGTAGAGGTATATATGTTTGAGAAATTAACTAATGATAATATCACGATGTTTGCTATAAAACATTATGATAATCCACAATGTGAAGGTGAAGTTGAATTCCATGATGACATGAAACGCTTTAAGTATATAAAGCGTCTATTGAGAAAGTATCAAGATTCTGGAGAACTAAAAGAACGGTTGATACTTAATCATTTGATTGTTGTCTTTAATGTATTCGGTGCTGAAGCAGGTTCTACTTTACTCTTGTTCAAACTAGAACCAGAGTTCTGGAGTGTTCTTAAAACATTTATGGTGTTTTTGAATATGTTACCAGAAGGAGAACTTGAAGAAGTGGATGAGGTTGAAGAAATTAAAAAGGTATTAGAGAAAGTATAATGGGAAGAGCAATAGATTTATTTGTGACCTACCGATTTGTCAAACTGTTAACCACACCGTTTGAGAAAACTGATGCCTTTAAGCTGGGTATTATCGATAAGGATGGTAACCGTACAGATAAGAAATTATACAAGATTGATGAACGCAATGCATACACCGTATTGCACAAACTTGTCTTCAACATCAAAAAGATATTCAGTAAAGTGCCTGGTCTTAGAACAAAGGTTGGTACTTATGCTACTGCACTATTCTTATTGAAAGATACTTTCAAAGAACATATCGAAGACCCACAGGTATTTGAAAAAGAATTTATGAAGTTCATTAAAGAGAATAACATAGAACTTGATGATACTATTATTGAGGAAGTTACCTTAGACAACGGTAGACTTGCTAAAGGAATTTATAAGTTGACACAAGATGTTGTGACAACAGAAGAAGAGGATGAGATTGATGCACTGGAAGGTGACGAAGTAGAAGTCTTTGAGGACACACCAGCATCTGATACAATCTTGGGAGTAGATGTATTCCCTGTAATCCACAAAAAAACAAAACAAAAAATCTTTGTTAGTGCCGAAGATATCAAAGAATTAGATATAGGAGACTTGTAATGTCGTTCAAATTTGATGACGTAATGAAGAAGTTTTATGATGACCCAGCACTGGGCATTAAAACAGAGGATGCACCAGTTAATAATGCTTCCAGTGGTGCAGTCTCCATGCCACCAGATGTTCAGATGGATAAAAAGAAAAAAGAAAAGAAGGCCTATGATGGTAGAACCAAAGAAGGAAAGACGTTTTTCAAACGTATGGCAGAACGCAAAGCAAAGAGAGAAGCAATGAAATCTAGACTTGCACAGAAGGTTCAGGAGAATACTCTTAATCGTGAAAACGAATATCTAATGGTTGAAGACAACATTGATATGTTGAAGAATATTGTCAAGAACAAATCTGCAAAGAACATCAAATTCAAAGATGGTAATATGAAAGTAGATATGTTTACTGCGTCTGCCATCACACAGGTATTCGATAAAGTAAACTCTTCTAACCAACAGAAGATGGCAAAACTTATTAATGGAAAGAAGGCAGAGTTTATGAAGATTGCTGACTTTGCATTATCTAAAGTGAAGTAATGAAAACCTTCAAAGAATATTCCAGAGGTTATGCTCTTGGTACATACCAAGGAATTGCAGACCTAAACGCAGCGGTAGGAGACAATCCTATATCTAAGACAGACTTAGATGGCGTTGAGAAATATGCTGACAGGTTATATAAATCTAGTGGGATAGATGTTGAGTTTACTCGACACTTCCTAGACAGGGTGAATGATGCGAGAAACAAGAAACAGATTACTGTGGCAGAACTTATTCGATTGTTTAAGCAGTCTTTTAAGAAGTACGGTAAGAAGATTGCACAACTTGGGCCAGACGCCGAAGCAGTCCTGAATGATATGCAGACGGATATTAATATGCCGTTTGCTCTAAAGTGGGATGGTAAGGAGTTAGACTTAATTGCAAAGACTGTAATGAGAAAACCAAATTTTGCAACCTCTAACCAGAAACTATCCTTTTGATAAGGAGAATATGAATGCCGCCTAGAAACCATAAGACATGGATGAAGACGCCTAACGTAGAATATATCTCTTCAGAATGTTATAATAACAACGAAATCTTTCAACAAGAACAAGAACACATTTTTAGTAAAGTGTGGGTGCCGATGTGTCACATCTCAGAGATGTATAATGAAGGTAACTATAGAACCACACAAATTGCTGGACAGAATGTGATTGCAGTAAATACCAAAGATGGTGTTAAAGCATATCGTAATCATGGATTTAATTCCCCATCTGGTACAGTCGCCGCACCAATCGTAACAGTTGAACCACAACTACACTGTGAAGTCAAACACGGTGGAATGGTTTGGGTTACACTAGACCCTAATCCAACACAGAGTGTGGATGAGTGGACTGCTGGTGCATTTGATTGTATTGCAGATGCTATTGACACAGAAGAAATGGAAGTCTTTCATTACCACAAGGCAGTGATTGATACTAATTACAAATTGTGGCATGACACAAACAGTGAATTCTATCACGACTTCATGCATTACTTTAATCGTGTGTCAGGATTTAACGATGAGTACTTTGCTAGAAAAAACATACCATTTGATAATGGTCATGTAAACGTAAGTTCATTCACAGTGAACTATACAGAGTACGATGGATTTGAGGACAGGGGTGAATTATCATTCCCCAACTTACCACCTAATCAGTGGTACATGGTGGACTTGTTTCCAGGCTTTAACTTCAATCTAAGAGGAAGTGCATATCGTTCTGATAGTGTAACACCACTTGGGCCTAACAAGGTTCTGATTGAATTTAGAGGTTATGGATTAAGAAAAGATACACCAGAAGAAAGACTCACTAGAATTAAACATCATAATTCTATCTGGGGCCCGTTTGGTAGAAATCTCCACGAAGATTTAATTGGAGTTGCTGGACAGGGAACGACTATGCGTGAAGGAACAGAAACAAGAAATATCCTACACGGTAGACATGAGAATGGAACTATCCACGATGAAGTGGGTATGAGACATTACTATGGTGCATGGGGTGATATGCTGGGTGTAAATCCAGAACAACCTCTCGCCGCTTAAAAGGAGACTAAAATGATAAATTGGATTAAAAACAGAGTTAGTGAAAGAACATCTTGGGATGGTGCAGTATGCATTGGACTAGGACTTATGATTCTATTCATGGCGCCACTTGCAAAGATTGCTGCTGGTATTGCAATTGCATGGGGTATCTGGACGATTTGGAAGTCTGAGTAAAAGTTATGAACATGAAATTTAGTATTGGTGTATTAATTGCAATTGTTTTACAGGTATCAGCATTTGTCTGGTGGACTGCACAACAAGCCCAAACAATTTCACAGTTGAATGAAGAAGTATCTGCATTAACTTCTCGTATGGCAGTTGAAGATAACGTAAATCTAAAACGTGATATTGCTGATATGAAGAAGGTGTTGTCAGAACATGATAACTGGATTGGTGAAAACTATTCAGATATCGAAGACTTAATTGACTTTGCAACATTCACTGAAAACAGATGGGCAGACGCATATGCACTTGACCCATCTTATGAAAGAAAGTTTGGAACTAAGGCGCCAGTGAAATGATAAAATTATACGGAATTATTATTCTCGTAGCAATCTTGGGTGGTGTTGGATATGGTGCTAAGTACTATTACGACACCACCCAAAACACTATTGCACAGTTGCGTGATAACAATGCGAAACTGGAAGTTGCAGTTGATACTGCACAAACTAGTGTTGAGACACTACAAGGTGATATGGTAAAACTTGCAAGTCTGAATAAAGGGTTGCAACAAGATTTACAGAGAGCAGAAGCATACAGTGATGAACTTAGACAAAAACTAAGTAACCTAGACTTGATTGTGGAAGCATTAAAAGATTCTAAAATGTTAGAAGGAAAAATGAATGGCGCTACAGCGAACTTATGGCGTGACTTCATGGGTGACACTGGTGGTAATGCTGAACGTCCTCTTCCTAACTGGTTGCTCGAGTCTCCGAATGGAGCCGGAAGTGAAAGTAGTAACCAAGGTGGAGAAAGTACAGATACCGACAGTGGCAAGACCGAAGCCACTCCAACTAAATGACACTAGAGTATTTGTAGTCACCAAAGATAACTTTGAAGAATTCCAAAAGGAGTTCACTGAGTTATATGGGGACTTGGCGTTTGTAGCATTGAGTATGAAAGATTATGAAAATCTTGCATTGAACATTGCCGATATCAAACGGTACTTAGAACAACAGAAAGAAATAATCCTATATTATGAGAAAGCAGTGACAGAAGAGGATAATACAGGAGAAGAGAAATGACATCAGTAGAAATGGTTGCATGGGTACAGGACTTACTCATCACATGGTGGCAGTTTACCGTAGTAGGTATTCTGATTATTATTGGTTGGTGCATCAACTTGTTTGGTGTAGACAGCAAAGAAAAAGTTATTGGTTTTGAATATAAGGAAATGCCTCATATGATGCCAATCGCAATCCCTACGAAGGGTAAAGGATTTTGGAGTGCAATCTGGATGTGGTTGATGGGAAGTCGCCACTGGATTGTTGCAAAAGATTTTCACTACAAGATGTTCGGTAACGAATATGTAATCCCAAAGGGGTTTCAATTTGATGGGGCATCTATTCCTAAATTCTTACACACATGGTTATCACCTACAGGCGTATTGTTAATGGGTGGACTTGTGCATGATTATGCTTACAAGTATGCTGGACTGAAGATGAAAGGTAAAAAAGAATTACACGAATTAGACCAAAAACAGTCTGACGTAATTTTCAGAAACATAAATATAGAAATAAATGGTTTTCACTTTCTTAACTATCTTGCATTCTGGGCACTACGAATCGGTGGATGGGTTGCATGGAACGGACACAGGAAAAACGATTAAATGCCAACTGTCAAGACGTTAGATACAGAAGTTGAACTTCTGAAGAGAGAGGTTGCTGACATGAAACTCATTCATGTCAGGTTGGACTCTGCAATCGAAAAGATTGCAGATGTCTCAACTTCCTTACATACGATAATGGCAGTACATGAAGAAAAATTAATTAGACAGGAAGAACAGTTGGAAGACCAAGAAAAAGAATTTCGTGAAACTGTTCAAGAACTGCACAGTAGAATCACTTCAAACGCAAAAGAAACATCCACTCAAATGGGAGATATGGAACGTAGACTCCATTCTGCTATGGATGAACATAATAAGAAGGAAACTGAACAGTTTCTCAAATTGCGTGAAGAATTACAAACCAGAGTAGGCATACTGGAAAGATGGAGACACATCATCATCGGTGGTGCCATCGTAATAGGTTTTATATTACAGAAGATATTACCATCTATCTTATAAAAATCTATTGACAATAGGGTAAATACCCTGTATATTATGTACTATGAATTACATTGATATTAAGTACATCTCTTTAATCTCCCATCGACTTAGGAACTTCACCAAAAAGAGTGATTACCTGTGGAATTTTTCGTGTCCATATTGTGGTGACTCTCAGACGAACCGAAGGAAGGCGAGAGGTTTTGTTTACAGAACAAAAAATGACCTTTTCTATAAATGTCATAATTGTGCTGTTGGAACAACTCTATCCAAATTGATAGAGTATACAGATGAAAATTTACATAAGGAATATGTACTAGAAAGGTACAAGGAAGGTCTTACGTCCAATGGACGAGGAGATAAGACCCCTGGCGCATCGATTAAAGCGCCCGACTTCAAGTTTACTAAACCAGTATTCAAGAAGTCGTTTGGATTACAATCTTTTGCACAGTTGGATAAAAATCATCCTGCTGTTGAAATTTTATCCAAAAGAAACCTTCCTAAAGAAACTTGGAATGATATATACTTTAGTCCCAAGTTCTATGAGTTCTCCAATACTCAACTTGTGAATAAATTTCCGTCACTAGAAGGCGACCACCCACGCATGGTTATTCCGTTCCGTAAGGAGTCTGGAGATATCTTTGCTTATCAAGGACGTTCATTTGGTAACGAAAAACAAAAGTATATTACTATCATTCTTGATGACCGCCATCCGAAAATTTTTGGTTTGGACAGGTTGGATAATTCTGCTACTGTTTATGTCGTGGAAGGCCCCATTGATAGTTTATTTTTGGAGAATAGTATTGCAGTTGCTCAAAGCGATTTGCGTGTACCTCAATACAAAGATAAGGCGGTTCTTGTCCCTGATAATGAACCGAGAAACGTAGAAGTCTGTAGACAAATTAAAAAGTTTATAGATGATGGGTATTCAGTTTGTATCTGGCCACAAGACATAAAAGAAAAAGATATAAATGATATGATTTTGTCTGGAATGACCTCGGCAGAGATTATGAGCATTATACATAGTAACACCCACAAAGGATTACAAGCACAAACCGTTTTCAATTCTTGGAAACGAAACTAGAAACATTAGGAGAAATAAACAATGGCCCTTGAGAACGTAGTAACATTCCCAAGTGCTGAGGAAGATATTCATCACCTCGGCATCACTATCGACAAGACAAAAGACAAAGATTTATCAGAACAAGCATACAAACTACTCAAGGACTATTATTGTAATGAAAATGAAGACTCACCACAACAAGCATACGCTCGTGCCGCAGTTGCATATTGTGATGGTGACTTAGGACTTGCACAAAGAATTTATGATGCAGTATCCAAAGGTTGGTTTATGTTTGCATCACCAGTATTATCAAATGCACCAATGCCTGGGCAGAAAGCAAAGGCATTACCTATTTCATGCTTTCTAACTTATGTACCAGATTCACTTGAAGGACTAATCGACCATACTGCTGAGTTGCGTTGGTTGTCTGTTAAAGGTGGTGGAGTTGGTGGACATTGGAGTTCAGTTCGTGCAATCTCTGATAAAGCGCCAGGCCCTATGCCTTTCCTTCATACGGTAGATGCAGACATGACTGCATATCGTCAAGGTAAAACTCGTAAGGGTTCTTATGCAGCATACATTGATGTAGAGCATCCAGACATTATTGAGTTCTTGAACATGAGAGTTCCAACTGGAGATGTTAATCGTAAAAACCTCAATTTGCACCATGCAATCAACATTAGTGACGCTTTTATGAGGGCTGTGGAACGTGGAGAGCAGTGGGACTTAAAAGACCCACATGATAACTCTGTAAGAGAAACAATGCCTGCAAGAACTTTATGGCAACAAATCTTAGAGACAAGATATCGTACAGGCGAACCATATCTAAACTTTATCGATACTGCCAATCGTGCGTTACCACATACAATGAAAGCAAAGGGATTAAAGATACACGGTTCTAATTTGTGTAATGAAATCCATCTACCGACCTCAGAAGATAGAACTGCTGTATGTTGTTTGTCTTCTCTAAACTTGGAGAAATATGATGAGTGGAAGAATTCTAGTGTTGTTCGTGACCTTATACGTTTCCTCGACAATGTATTACAATTCTTCATTGACAATGCAGGCGATGAAATCTCAAGAGCAAGATATTCTGCAACACAAGAACGTAGTCTTGGACTAGGTGCAATGGGGTGGCATTCACTTCTACACCAAAAGAGAATTGCATTTGAATCTTCAGAAGCAAGGGAACTAAATCGTAAAGTATTCAGTCACATCAAAAGTGAGGCAGTTAAAGAATCTAACACAATGGGATACGAAAGAGGAGAAGCACCAGATATGCAAGGAACAGGTAGACGTAATTCACATCTACTTGCAATCGCTCCAAATGCAAACAGTTCTATTATTGTTTCCACTTCACCATCTATTGAACCATCAAAGGCAAATGCATATACACACAGAACTCGTGCTGGTTCACATTTAGTAAAGAATAAATACCTAGAACAAGAACTCAAGAAAGTAAAGAAGAATAAACAAGATGTTTGGTCAGATATTATCACTAATGGCGGTTCAGTCCAACACCTCGACTTCCTCTCGCAAGAAGTCAAAGATGTTTTCAAAACAGCGATTGAACTTGACCAATTGGTTTTGGTGGAACAAGCCGCAGACAGACAAGAATACCTCTGTCAAGGACAATCCCTAAATCTATTCTTTCCTGCTGGTGCAGATAAGAAAGAATTGCATAGGTCACATTTTGCTGCGTGGAAACTCGGCACTAAAGGACTATATTATCTAAGGACAGAAACTTCACAACGTGCAGAGAATGTATCGCAAAAAGTAGTTCGTGACCAACTAAAAGACTTTGAAACTCAAACAATAGAAGCACAGTCGCAAGATGAATGTGTAGCATGCCAAGGATAATGTAATGCGTAGATTAAGAAAACTCGTAGAGAATGCTCTTATTGATACACAGGAAAATTATATCAATACTCGTAAAGAGCAACTAAAAGAAGAATCACTAAAGTGCCATGATGAGATGGATGCAGCATGGTATAACCGAATTATCCAAGAGTTGGATTGGGTTCAACAGATGAAATCAAAACCAACACATAATTGTTATATGTCGAAAGGAATGATGAAAGAATGAAAGTAGAAATTTATAGTAAATCACATTGTCCATTTTGTGAGAAGGCCAAACATTGGTTCGATTCACATGGATACGAATACACAGAAACTAAGATGGACAACGAAGAAGAAAGACTTGCTTTCTACCAGAGAGTTCCTAATGCAAAATCTGTGCCACAAATCTTTATCGATGATAAACTAATCGGTTCGTATGATGAGTTTATGAAAGTCGCAGATAAGTTTGTAAAGAAAAAAGGTGGGGGACTTATGGAGTTCTCTGAAACCTACAAACCATTTCACTATCCTTGGGCAGTTGAAATCACAACAAGACACGAGAAGGTACACTGGATTGAAGACGAACTAGATTTGTCTGAAGATGTATCTGATTGGAAGTCTGGTAAGATGAGTGCAGTCGAAAAGGAATATGTAACTAACATTCTAAGACTGTTTACACAATCAGACGTAGCAGTAGGACAGAATTATTTTGACCAATTTATCCCAAAGTTTAAGAATAATGAAGTACGAAATATGCTCGGTTCGTTTGCAACTAGAGAAGGTATTCACCAACGTGCTTATGCACTCCTTAATGAGACACTTGGGTTATCTGATGCCGAGTATCATGCATTTCTAGAATATCAAGAGATGGCAGACAAGATTGAATTTATGATGGACAGTGACCCCAACACAATTAAAGGACTAGGACTATCACTTGCAAAGTCTGTGTTCAATGAGGGTGTTGCTCTGTTTGCATCATTTGTCATGCTCCTTAACTTCCAAAGGTATGGTAAGATGAAGGGTATGGGTAAAGTTGTTGAATGGTCAATTCGTGACGAATCAATTCACGTTGAAGGTGTATCTAAACTATTCAAAGCATATTGTGCAGAACATCCTCGTATCGTAGACGATGAGTTCAAAGGTGATATCTATGAAATGGCAAGACAAGCAGTTAAACTTGAAGACAAGTTTGTTGACCTTGCATATTCTATGGGTGAAATCGAAGGTCTAGATGCCGCTGAAGTAAAACAATATATAAGGTATATAACTGATAGAAGACTTCTTCAATTGGGTATGAAACCAAACTTCAAGGTAAAAGATAATCCATTGCCGTGGTTAGAGTGGGTACTTAACGGTGCAGACCATACTAACTTCTTTGAGAACAGAGTAACCGAATATGAGGTTGCTGGTTTGACTGGCAAGTGGGATGATGTCTACGCCGCTGCTTAGGATTATCAATGAGTAAAAAAGAGATACTTTGTGAATCGTGTGATGCTGTTTTCAGAATACAACACACGATGGAAGAACATTTCTATTCTGTCAAATATTGCCCCTTCTGTTCTGAAGAACTAAATAGTGAGAACGAGGATGAGATTGAGGACTATGATGAAGATGAATGGTAATGTGGATATATCAAGGCAAAGTAGTAGAAACCCTTCCAGATGACTGTGAAGGGTTTGTATACCTAATCACCAATAATACTAATGGTAAAATGTATGTTGGTAAAAAGTTAGCAAGATTTAAGGTAACCAGACCACCCCTCAAGGGTAAGAAAAATAAAAGACGTTCTAGCAAAGAGAGTGATTGGAAAACCTATTGGGGTTCTTCTGACCACCTCAATGCTGACGTTGCAGAACTAGGCGAAGAGAATTTCACAAGAGAGATTCTACACTACTGTCAAAGTAGAGGTATGCTTAGTTATCTAGAAGCAAAAGAACAATTCGATAGAGAAGTTCTTCTCTCTGATGATTACTACAACGGCATAATCAATGTCAGAGTTGGTAGTTCCAAAGTTTTACAGGAGAACCTGTGCAATTATGACACAGGTGTTTTTCCAAAACAAAGACAATAAGACTGACCTTTGTTGTATAAATATATGTGTAAAACCCCCCAAAGGAGTATTATATGTGGCCTTATACAGATGAGGAAGTCGAATTCGTAAGCGTTCGGCCTAATCAAAAGAACGACCAAACTAAACCGTAGGGGATGCAGATGCATCCCTTTTATCATTTTGAAGACGAGGAAGAAATAAAATGTCAAAATGGATTGCAAAATTGTTTCAAACGAGACATAACCCCAATGATATCGTTAACTTTATTAGAACCGAATATGCTAACGATGTTAGACACATGAGAGATGAAGATGTTATTCATTTCTACAACAACATAACCAATAAGAAAAGGAGCGCCTAACCAATGTCCATTGGATTAGTAATAAACTATACATATAAATCTACTTGCGAAATTTGTGAAGTAATTTCTGAATTTGCATCAAAAACATTTAATAAAATGATTACCCACTTTGAAATAATTGGTACTGCTAAAGCTGCAGCACAATTAGCACAACAGGGTTATATTAAAGAATCAAAAGAACTAATGATGCAACTAAAGAAATTGAAAGGCGAATAAGAATGCTTAAGATGTTCAGACTATGGATGACTAGAAGTAGAATGTCACCCATTGAAAGATACCTATCTCAATCAGAAGACTTAGTAGACTTGGAACAAAGACAGAAGAAGTTGTCTTACAATAACTATAAGGTTTATTAAAGTTTTGTGACAAACTAACTTTACCACCTATATAATAATAACAGGAGCAATCTATTTGCTCCTTTTATTTTGGAGGTATCCATGACAACAGAACTATGGAAAAAGGTAAAGAAAATGGATTTAGGAAACCCTGCTATCACTGCCCTTGTGGGCTTGGTGATTTTTTATATCGGACTTAAAACATTCTCAGGCGGCATGAAGTCGATGGGAAATATGGAACATCTAACTTGGTTTATTGCAAACCCATATTATATGTTCTTTGGTGGAATTATTATGACACTGCTCTGGCAATCGTCTAGTCTATCCACTACGGCAATCATCGCATTAGTCGCTTCTGGTGCAGTACCACTACCGGCCGCAATCGCTTGTGTACTTGGTGCAAACATTGGAACAACTGGAACTATCTGGTTGGCAGGACTTCTGGTTTCAGATGGAATGCCGAAGGGTGACACCTTGCGAATCGCACTTGCACATACAGGGGTAAACCTGTTTATGGCGGCGACTCTACTACCTTTTGTGCATCATATTGCAAGATTCTTGGGTAGATTCTAAAAAATAATAAAACTTTTTTACTAAGTCCTTGTTTTTACAGGGACTTTTTTTTAGCAAAAATGCATTTTTCTCTTGACATTTGTTATAATAACAAGTATACTGTATAAGTAAGATGAGTTGAAAGAGAGGAATTCAAATGACTGAGACAATTTTTATTAGTGCGAACAACGGTGGACTTGAGATTTACAAGGGTGCTGGAAACTTGATTGCCGGAAACATCAAGACTGCAAAGACTTTCAAATATGTGATGGATACTCACGGTATTGACATTGACAATGATACCATCTACTACACAAGTAGCATGGACTTTGCAGACGAAGAAGGGTTCGACCACTATGGTGATGCAAAGATACTTGCAGAAGAAGGTTTCAAATTAATCGAAATGACAAAGGAATATTAGAATGGATAAATTAAAAATTGCGAAATGTGTTTGTGACTTATATTGGGAGTTTGACAGAATGTCATCTTCTGGTCAAGAGACACTTGAGAAACTTGCAACTCTAGTTGGTGTTGCTACTGAA
>UEXM01002363.1_pt1 | contig 13527 bp, 11 predicted proteins | sample 1796661 | NCBI WGS metagenome assembly UEXM01 (sample SAMEA4772469, study PRJEB27181) | metagenome | reverse complement strand
AAACAAATCTGCTGAAATAAAAAAATATGTTGAGGACAGAACCAAAAAAGAAAAAATCCCTAAACTAAAAGCGAGTCACGAACAATTTAAAAAATTAAGAATAGTCTTGGGACCAATGGAAGTATATCCATATAACATTAACAATACTGCAACACCTGCCATAAGCTGTACTTTGGGCGACATTCCCATTTCATTAAACTACTTTCTAGACTTTATGGCTCAAAAGGTATTAGCAAAACAAATCACCCAATACCCTCTGTCAAAATTCATTAAAGATGTCATTAACGATACAATTAGAAACTTTTTAAACTCTGATGATTGTTTCAAAACCAACTCATCACAAAAAACGAGTTTAAATAGCACAACTATTCTTGGATATAATACAAAACAAGGCACAGCCGCAAAAGATGATATATCAGCCTTAATTTTACAAGAAATGGCAAAAGGTAAAGAAGGCGCGGCTGTCAAAAACTGCCTTTTGGCTTCAAAGGTAAAAACTGATCTCCCAATGATTAAGATCTCTGGACCAAGAAATCAGCCAAGACCGGAGCTTTCAATAGACAAGATGATTAACTACTATGTATTCTCTGCTGGTCGTAGATACCCAGATGCAGCATATACTGGAAACAAAACATCTGATTCTAGTAGAGGTGTTTTTCATTATCTTCTGGGTGAGGACAAAGGAATAGTTAAAAATATCAGGCTTGACAAAACTTCCGCCCCTGGGTTGAAAGAGGTAAGGTTTGAGCAAGAAGGATATGAAGGTTTAACCCAACTTAGAGAAGTATACAACGCTAATATAGAAACATTTCTAAACCCACAAACTTTCCCAGGCACCTATATTTATGTAGAACCAAAAGGCTTCGATCCAACTGCTACCGAAGACTTAACAAGGTTTGGTATCGGCGGGTATTATATGATTATAAAATCAACTCACACAATATCCCCAGGCAATGCCGAAACACAACTAAATGCTGCTTGGGTAGCTAGCAAGGGAGACAAAAGCGGTCGTGCAACTACTGAAGGAGAGGGTGAAGCCAGAGAACCAGAGAGAGAAGAAAATGGTGAAGAAAACGTCAAAAAATGTAAAGTACACTCTCTATCTAATACAGAGGCTACTAGATAATGTCAACCTTCTACAAAGAATCAAATAGCGAAAAAACTGAAAGCCTTTACGATAAGACTATTATGTATCGTGGAGAATTAGCCACTTTTGCTCAAAGGTATTCTTGTTTAGTTGACTTCAACTTTGCTGAAAAATACCTTTATGGAAGAGTAGACCGAGATTATGTTTCCATCGAGGTCAATGAGGCATTAGTTAGCCTCACAACGATACCAAATGCTGATGGGGATGCAGGACAAGTCAAAGTCATAAACTTTGTTGCTGATGCCTTTGCAGGCTTATCCAGACACTTTCAAAGATCAACGCAGATAGGAGCTATTAGAAAAACAGATCCCTACCTATCAAACCTAAAGGCTTATGCAGGCTACACAAACACAGAACAGGCTTATGCTAATTACTTTAACTCATTGATCGAGGCTATGTCAAGGGTTAAAAAAGATAAATCTTTAAACTTTAAGGATTTCAATGAGTTCATGGGCTTCGTTACTAGTTTTTCAAGATCGGTTGGCAAGACATTTCCGATAACAAAGCCTGGTTTTGTAAGAAGTAGATTCAATTCTGTGATGAATAATGGAGTATCTATTGAGATTTCTGATCTATCTTATGAGAACGATGATCAAAAAATACAAGACTTTGTTGGTTCGCCCAACTTTGAATACTATCTAAATGCTTGTAACAGCTATGGCTTCATGGTTGACATAAATTTTCCTTGGAGATTGGTGGCAGACCTTGACTCGGTAGCGATGAACGGTTATGCTAATAGATATGGCTATACTTCAACGGATGCTATCTTGATAACTGCTTATAAGAAATCACATAACTCATATTACAGAGAATTCAAACAAAATTTATTAAACATTTATAATAATTTATCTAAGAAATATACAATAATAGATAAGTGTTCTAACAAATCTATAATAGTAGAACCTAAAGTATATAATATTGAAAGTATTAATGAGTTATATGATGAAAGCTATTTCACAAGATTTTATTGTATGTTAAGATTTCTTGAAGAAGAAAATAAACTCTCAGAAGCACAACAACAACAGACAATCAATGACACTGTAAGCCTATCACGAGTAAGAGGAGAACGATATGCTCTATCGCGTTTTGAAAGATTTACAGCACAACCATTTGACTACAGAGGATCACTGAGTTATCTTGTAAAGGCAAGCAGAAATTCGGAGGCGACTTGATTTTCCAGACCCTCGATGACAAGTCAGAGTGTGTTGGTGTTTATGTTGATGGAAAAATACACTTTGATGGCATCCCAAGCAATCTAACAAGAACTTGGAAATACACAGGATCTGTTCAGGATCCCAATGTGGAGTATGCTTGGCTTTATTGTGGAGGCAAGAAACTTGAACAAGTGTGTCCTCCTGAACTTCATGAGGAGCTAGTAGACGCACAGAAGACTTTCCAAGCATTCCTGACATCATTTAGGATCGGAAAGATAAATCTACATCAGATTTGTTTCTTTGATCTCGTGCCAGAGGACTTCTTAGAGCAGTTTTGTGAGATCAGAAACAAGATCACAGAACATGTGTTTGAGAACTACGACAAACCAAAGAACTATGATCATCTGGATCAAGTTTACAAGCTTTTACACAAGATCCGCTATCAAAAGATGAACATCAGCGTGGATGGCTGTCGTAACCTCATGACCTCCACAAGCGACCGAGAAGACATCAGAATGCTTGTAAATTCTAGGAAGCACTATGTAAACTACAATCTTTTTGGAACGGTTACAGGGCGCCTTACGACTGCGAGAGAAAGCAATCCGATCCTAACCATGAAGTCAAAGTTCAGATCTCTCGTAAAGCCGACAAATGATTGGTTTGTGTCGTTTGATTACAACGGCGCAGAAGTGAGAACCTTCTTGGCCCTCTCGGGACATGAACAACCAGACGAAGACATTCACTGCTGGAACATGCGTCATCTTTATGGTGGAGAGAAGGACGATCGAGAGGAAGCAAAGGTTTCATTCTTTTCAGCATTGTATAACCCCAAGGATCACACTTTGGATCAAACCGTCTATGACAGAAAGAAAGTATTGGACAAATTCTATTATCGTGGTATAATAGAAACTCCAATGGGAAGGAACATCATAGTAGAGAACAGGAAAGCTTTGAGCTATCTTATCCAAAGCACAACCGCAGACCTAACCTTGGACAGAGCAGTGGCTTTGGATAGAGCATTGGAAGGCAAGAAATCAAAGGTTGCGTTCATCGTTCACGATGAGGTAGTCTTAGATGTGGCGAAAGAAGAAAATGAATTTATTGCTGACTTGAAAGAGCAATTTTCGGATACCAAGTTGGGCAAATACTTGGTGAATGTGAAGGCAGGCAAGAACTTCGGAGACATGAGAGATTTAGAGGTATGATTTCGATCTTTGGAATAGGCGATGCAGGATGTAATGTGGCTTCTCTCTTTGAGAAACACAAAGAATACAATGTTTTTCTGTTCTCGGAAGGTCAAGAGAACACAAAGTATACAAGAAAGCTACCGAAAGTGGCGAAAGCGGAAGATTGTGAGGAACAGGCACCAAAACTATCTTCTCATAAGACACTTTCAGCAGTTCAGGACAGGATCCAAGTGTTTCTTTGTGGTTCATCCTTCTCAGCGAACTACACGCTAGCGATCTTGCAACAAGTGAGAGACAAACAAATAGATATTCTTTACATCAAGCCAGATGTTGACCTTTTGATTGGAAATGTAAGGCTGCAAGAGAGGGCTGTCTTCGGGATCCTACAACAATACGCGAGGTCAGGACTTTTCAATAGTCTCACGATCCTATCCAATCCAGCGATAGAGAAAACAATAGGCCAAATACCAATCAAGAAATATTTCGAGACTATAAACAAAAGTATCTATTATGCGGCACACTATCTTAATGTTTTTGAACACACAACACCGCTAGTAGGAAACCTTTCAAAGCCCTCAGAGGTTCAAAAAATACGCTCTGTGGGCATGATTACAGTAGACAAACTTTCTGAAAATTGGTACTATAAACTTGAGAACAATAGGGATGTAAGCTACTATTTATGTATAGCAAGTGAGAGACTTGAGAACGATGGAAGCCTTCATTCCAAGATCGTCGAGAGCCTTAAAAAGAAGCCTAGAAATGCTTTCAAAAATGTGACTTATGGGATCTACGAGTCACCCTACGAAACCGACTTCGGGTTCTGTGTCGCTCACACTAATTTTATTCAAGGACAAAAAATACTTGACAGCATAGGCTAGTCACGTTACTTTATAGATGAGCAAGGGGAAGCTCTCAAAATACCTCAAACAAATACGCTTGACAGGCTAAGTCAAGCATGTTACATTCAGATAGTAAGGAACGCTTACTATACTTTACCCTACAATAAAGGAGACTATAATGGGAATCAATATGGAACTAATGCGGAGGAAGCTTGCTGCTCTCCGTGGCGAAGGTGGTGGAGACCGAACTAGCGTTTGGTTCAAGCCTGATGAGGGAGATACCGACATTCGTATCGTCCCAACCGAGGATGGAGATCCTCTAAAGGAGATGTTCTTTCACTACAATATCGAAGGACATCGTGGCGGGGTCGTATGCCCCAAGCGCAACTTTGGTGAGCGTTGCCCAATCTGTGACTTTGCTTCACAGCTATGGCGTGACGGCACCGACAACAATGATGAGGAAACCAAGAAGCTCGCCAAGAGCCTCTTTGTTCGCACTCGTTACTTCTCACCAGTAGTGGTGCGAGGTCTTGAGAGCGAAGGCGTGAAGGTGTATGGTTATGGCAAGACTGCCTACGAACTACTTCTCGGCTACATTCTGGACCCAGAATACGGGGACATTACTGATACTGCCGAGGGCACTGACATCACTATCACCTACACGAAGCCAACTCGTCCAGGTGCGTATCCTCAAACTAACATGAAGATGCGTCGTAACACAAGCCCTCTCCTTGACGACAAGGACACACTCGTTGGGCTAATGAACAACATGCCCGACATTGATGGGCTATTCACTCGCCACACTCCCGAGGAGGTGGATGCCATTCTGGATAGAATGCTATCAGGTGATAAGAGTGCTGAAGGGCGCTCACGAGAAACCACTCAGTACAAACAGGGTGGTAAGTCAAGCGTCGATAAGGCGTTTAACGATCTGATGACTGGCTAGTAAAAGCGTATCGCTCCAGTCGCCGCTGGCAGACCGGTCAAAGTCTGCCAACTTTTTTTAAAAAATACTTTACATACGTAAAATATAGTGTTATATTAATATCACAACGGGCGAGAGCCCCATATACAGAGTCCCGCAAGACTATAATCTGCGAATACTCAGGTTACATTCTAGATTATTTTCAGGATGTAATCACTCAATAACCTAAGGAGAGCTAAAATGAGTAATATTACAGTAAGAAACTTCGTAAAGAAGTACTCATCTGACAAGGTCTACTATGACCCATCATTCCAGCGAAGAGTTGTTTGGGGTTCCAAAACCCTTTCTAGATACATTCGTTCTCTTACGAATAGTACAGCAAAACTAACAACCATTGTTGTAGTCAATATACGTGATTGCCTTGATTGGGCACGAGAGACTGGTGATCAGCATTCCATCTCTTACTACGAGCCACTTGTTCAGCAGGGATACATTTACATCTCCCTAGATGGGCAGAATCGATCCAAGAAGACTATTGATTTCGTCAATAACAAAATTGCTGTAAGTGGCAACTTCTATGATGTAGGTGATCCTGCTAATGAAGTTGCAGTTACTAACATGTTCTTCAAAGAACTCCCATTAGATCTTCAGCTAAGCATCCACAATTCGATGCTAACTGTTGAAGAAACAGGTACGCTATCTAGGACTCAGCTTTCTGAGACTTTCTATTCCTTGAACAGTGGCGTTCCGTTGAACGCTCAGGAAAAGAGAAACTCAATTATCTGCCCAATCTCTGAAAAAGTGCGCCAATTATCCTCTAAGCACGCAAAGGGGCTCGCGAGAGTTGTGAAGGGCGACCTTGTTCCTCGCATGGCAGATGATGAGCTTGTTGCTCATATGAGCATGGTTCTCATAGAAAACAAGCCAGCCAAGAATACTTCTTGGGATCTCTCTGAATCTGAGACCAATATGTTTTACGAGATGGGAATTGATTCAGATATTGACGATGACGATTACCCATACCATGACATGGATAGGGTAGAAGAAATTCTACATCAGTGGGATCTGATAATCCAAGCACAAGGCGTATATCCTGCTTCAAAATTGGTGTCTGCTAAGATGTCTTGGGCAACTTTGTACGCTTGTGCTTGGGCACACGACAATGGGTACACTATCAATCCTGATAGAAGAAAAGAATTCTTCTCTGCCCTTAAGAAGCTGGACGATGAGCTTGCTACACAAAGTGAGAACTCATATGCTACAGAAAGAACTCGCTATATGAAAAAGCGTTTAGATCCTGATGAGGTCAAGAAGAGCAATTACTACTTTAGCTGGACTGCGCTTCATCACCGATCCGCAGGACGCCAGAAGAGGATCAACGAGATTGTCAAAGAGATTTCATCTTCTACTAGAAAGTTTTATTTGCGAAAGATTCGCCCCAACGTAGGTGCCTTAGCAGCGAAGTAAATAAGTTCGCTCCAGCCGCCCCCACCCGTAAAAAGGTGGGGGTTTTCTCTTATCCTTTTGCCTCTTCTGTGGTATAGTTACAAAGAGCCTTGTGCTCGAAAATAAATAAAAATAAAGAAAAGAAAAGTTAAAATAAGGAGAAACTATATGGCTAAAAAGAAAGAAGCCAAGCCTGGTCGTGTTTCTATGAAAGACCTCCGAGCTATGATAAATAAAAAGGCAGGTCGTAATGTGGCTCACGACCTGAGAGAAGACAATCCCACCGAAGTCAAAGAATGGATCCCAACAGGCTCCCGCTGGCTGGACTCTATTGTCTGTAAAGGCAAGATGGGAGGGATCCCCGTAGGAAAGGTGATCGAACTAGCAGGACTGGAAGCGACAGGAAAGTCCTTCCTCGCTGCCCAGATCGCAGCAAACGCACAGAAGATGGGTATTGGAGTTCTATATTTTGATTCCGAATCTGCTATTGATCCAACTTTCTTGGTCAAGGCTGGGTGCGATCTTGGTGCAATGATGTATATTCAAACGCCATCAGTGGAGTTTGTGTTGGAGACTATAGAAGATGTATTGGGAGCCACAGAAGATAAAATGCTCTTTATTTGGGACTCTCTGGCGCTCACACCATCTGTATCAGATGTTGAGGGTGATTTCAACCCACAGTCATCGGTCGCAACGAAGGCTCGTATTCTTGCGAAGGGAATGTCAAAGCTGATTGTTCCGCTTGCAGATAAGCGTGCTACCTTCCTTGTCCTCAACCAATTGAAGACAAACATTCCACACGGACCAATGGCCCGTCAGATTGCGATGACGACGCCTTACATTACACCCGGCGGAAAGGCGATGCACTATTCCTATTCTCTGCGTATCTGGCTAACTGGTCGCAAGAGCAAGGCTGCCTATGTTCAGGATGAGAACGGATTTCGTATCGGATCTGAGGTCAAGGTGAAGTTAGAAAAGTCTCGCTTTGGAACTCAAGGCAGAACTTGCACTTTCCGTATCTTGTGGGGAACAGACCCAATAGGAGTTCAGGATGAAGCTTCGTGGTTTGATGCCTTGAAAGGCTTTATGTCAAATGCCGGCGCTTGGTATACTCTTGAACACAAGGGCTATACTAAAAAGTTCCAACCAAGCAGATGGGCTGAGACCTTAGAAAAAGATCCAGAGTTCAAGAAACATGTTATTGATTTCATGGACGAGGTGGTCGTCCAGAAGTTTGATAAGCGCGAAGGAGACGCATCTGACTTCTATGAGGTAGACAAAGCCTCTTGACATCGTGCCTCCACCCTGTTATGTTATGGGGTGGAGGTAATCTATGAAGCGTTTGCTAGTTATTGACGCCCTCAATATGTTTTTGAGGGCGTTTATTGTTGATCCCAGCCTGTCCAATCACGGACAGCCTATCGGTGGTATTAAGGGATCGATGAAGATCTTACAGAAACTTGTAAGAATCACAAAACCAAATGAGATTGTGATCTGCTGGGATGGTCCAAATGGATCTCAGAAGAGAAAGGCGATGAACTCGTCCTACAAAGAAGGACGCAAGCCCTTACGCCTCAATCGCTCTGTTCACAATCTTACAGAAAATGAAGAATTACAGAACAAAGTTTGGCAGCAAATGCGAGTGATTGAATATTTTAATCAAATGCCGATCATCCAACTTGTTCTAGACCGAGTAGAAGCAGACGATATTGTTTCTTATGTGTGTGGATCTCCGCACTATAAGGGCTGGCAGAAGGTCATTGTCTCAAACGATAAAGACTTTCTTCAACTTTGCGATGATGAGACCGTCGTATACCGCCCAACAACCGACAAGGTTGAGACAAAAAAGAGTGTAGTGGAGAATGTCGGTGTCCACCCAACAAATATGGCTCTTGCCCGCGCTATGGCTGGCGACACTAGCGACAACCTTCCTGGCGTTAGTCGCGTAGGTATGAAGACGATCGCCAATAAACTTCCATTTATGAAGGAAGAGCGAGATGTAACGATCATTGAACTGATCGAATACTGCGAGAACATAGACTCTAAACTAAAAGTATATAAGAACATCGCAGAGTCAAAAAGCATTATTGAACACAACTACCAGATGATGCAGTTGTATTCTCCTCTTATTTCAGTTCAGGGAAAACAAACTATTGATTTCGCCCTTGAAAACTTTGAATGCGATTTCAATAAAACTGAATTGATAAGACTAATGATGAACGATGGCTTTGGTGAACTCAACTGGGAGGAGCTTAAAACTTATCTCAACAAGATTTCTCGGGAATGTAATGATAGGTAATACTATTTATCTACATGGACGATCTATACGAATTTGATGAAATCGCTCTTAGTGAACTAGAACTTGACGAAAAGAAGAAAAAGCGTAAGAAATCTAAAGGCAAAAGAGATGCCTGTTATCACAAAGTTAAGCGTAGATATAAGGTGTGGCCCTCTGCATACGCATCGGGCGCACTCGTTAAGTGCCGTAAAGTTGGCGCTAAAAACTGGGGTAACAAGTCCAAGAAGAAGAAGGGCAAGAAGAATGAAGGCATAAAACTTGACGATCGCCTTTTGCAAATAATTAAAGAAGAATACACCGCAGTTATAAACGAAAAAAAAAAGAAAGCGGGCACTGAATCGAGCAAAGAGTCGTCGTTAAAAGATTGGTTTGGTCGCAAAGGCGCTCCTGGCAAGAAGGGAGGCTGGGTTGACTGTAATACTTGTCGCAAAGGCAAATGTAAGCCTTGCGGTCGTTCTGGTAAAGAGAAGAGATCGAAGTACCCTTCTTGTCGCCCCACCCCTGCTGCCTGCAAAGAACGCGGGCGCGGCAAATCTTGGGGCAAAAAATCAAAAGGAAAAAAGAAATGACCGAAGAATACATCAGACAAGTGATCAGAGAAGAGTACCAAACTTTAATGAACGAAAAGAAGAAAAAGAAAGCCTGTAAACCATCAAAAGGGAAGCGCTTTGCAAAACGTGTAGATGGCAAATGTCGTTCCTATGGACAAGCAGGACAAGCCAAAGGTGGCGGGGATCGAATAAGACCCGGCACAGCTAAGGGTGATGCCTACTGCGCTCGATCCGCAAAGATCAAGAAGTGTAAGAATCCACCTTGCGCGAACGCTCTATCCCGAAAGAAGTGGAAGTGTCGTGGCTCTAAGTCAATGAAATAGTTAGGCTACGATCACGCTAAAAAAAAGCCCCAACTCACCTTGACTTTTGCGCTAGGTGAGTTATATTTAATAGGTAACCACTAGGAGTTTTATGCTCACACAAAAGGCAGACTTTGGAAGGTACGGGAAGTCCTTCCAAGAGGGTCTCGTCCAACTCATTTTTGAAGACCGACCATTCGCAGATCAGATTACGGAGGTGCTTGATACAGAACATCTTGAACTCGAATACCTTCGCACATTTGTAACAAAGGTCACAGACTACAGAGAAAGATACGGAAAGCATCCATCAACAAATGCGATGATTTCTATACTTCGCACAGATTTAGACAAAGAAGACGAAGTAACACAGAAGCAGGTGCGTGATTATTTCGCTCGCATTCATACAAATGAACTATCAAGCGATGTTGACTACATTAAAGAGACATCGCTAGACTTTTGTAGAAAGCAGAAACTAAAAGAAGCTATGATGAAGTCCGTAGGGCTACTTCAAACCTGCTCTTTTGACGAGATCTCAAAGGTCATCAACGACGCTCTCAAACTAGGATCTGAAAACAACCACGGCTATGACTTTATCGTTGATTTTGAAGAACGCTACAAGCCAAAGTTTAGAAAACCAGTAACAACGGGCTGGAAAGAAATTGATGTGATCACTGGTGGCGGACTAGGAAAGAGCGAACTAGGCGTTGTGGTTGCTCCAACCGGAGCAGGCAAGTCGATGGCCTTAGTTCATCTTGGCGCCCAAGCGATCAAGGAAGGCAAAGTGGTGATACACTATACTCTTGAGCTTCAGGATACTGTCGTTGCCTGTCGGTATGATTCTTGTATAACTGGCTATCCTCTTTCAGATTTGACAAACTTTAAAGAAGAGATTTTTGAGCAGATCAGCGAACTTGATGGAACCCTAATCGTTAAAGAGTATCCCACCAAATCTGCCTCCACAAACACAATCAAATCCCACCTCTCTCGTCTAATCAAAAGAGGCATAGAGCCCGGCTTAGTGATTGTAGACTACGCAGATTTGTTACGCCCGGTAGTAATCAGAAAAGAAAAAAGAACGGAACTGGAGTCAATCTACGAGGAGTTACGGGGTCTTTCCAAGGAGTATGGGTGTCCTGTTTGGACTGCCTCACAGACAAACCGCTCCGGTCTCAATATGGAAGTGATCACGATGGAACAAATTTCTGAAGCATTCAACAAATGCTTTGTCGCTGACTTCATTTGCACGCTTTCAAGAACGATCGAGGACAAACAAACCAATAAAGCAAAAATGTTTATTGCGAAAAATAGAAACGGACCCGATGGTATAGTGTATGATCTATTTATGGATACCTCTAACGTTTGTATTAAAATGTTGCCTAAACCAGTCATTCCTTCTGGGGTGGGACCAAATATTACAGCAAGCCCCGTCGCTGTGAGTCCCAAGGAACAAAAAGAAATACTGAAAAACAAATATGACAAGTTTAGAAAACTAAGGAGCAACAACAGATGAGAACACATATTCGCAGATTCAAACTATCGGACACTTTTGTCGATCAATACAGAGATCGCGAGGTCCCCTGGGGTCCGCTTGGATACATTACCTTCAAGCGCACTTATGCTCGTCGCCTAAGCGAGTTTAATGAAAACGCAACTGGTTCAGAAGAGTGGTTTCAGACGTGCCGCCGCGTGATTGAGGGTATGTTTGACATGCAAAAGCAGCATGTCTATCGCCTTGGGCTTGAATGGGTAGATCACAAGGCGCAGAGAACTGCGAAGGATGCTTACGATCGCCTTTTCACCCTAAAATGGACCCCACCCGGTCGTGGTCTATGGATGATGGGAACAAAGTTTGTAAACGAAAGAACGGCAGCAGGGCTTTTTAATTGTGCCTTCCGTTCTACCAGAGATCTGTCAGATCGAGGAGGATACCTATTTTCTTGGATGATGGACGCTTTGATGTTGGGCATCGGTGTTGGCTTTGATACACTTGGAGCAGACACACTGATTGTTAAGCAGCCAGAGTATACGAGAGAACAATACATAATTCCTGACTCTCGCGAAGGTTGGGTGGAGTCCGTCAAGGTTCTTCTAAATGGTTTCTTCTTTGGAGCCAAAGTTCCAACTTTTGACTATTCCGCTATTCGTCCTTATGGTGCCCCAATCAATGGTTTTGGGGGAACTTCCAGCGGCTCTGGACCTTTGGAAGAGCTTCACGATAGTATTATTGAACTTTATCGTGGTCGCATTGGAAAGCAAATCTCCTCTGTTGACATCGTAGATACAGAGAACCTCATTGGTCGCTGTGTTGTCGCAGGCAATGTTAGGCGTTCTGCTGCGCTGGCTCTTGGCGCTCACGATGATCGCGACTATCTTCAAATGAAGAACGATCCAGAGAAGCTGGCTCACCACCGATGGGGCTCCAACAACTCGTTTCACGCCATTGTTGGCCAAGACTATGCTTGGCACGCAGAGCAGTCACAGAAGAACGGAGAGCCCGGCTACATCTGGCTGGATAATGCGAGAACCCGAGGTCGCTTTGCCGACCCTCCGAGAGACGATGATAAAAATGTTATGGGTTTCAACCCTTGTGTTGAACAACAGCTTGAAGACGCGGAGTTATGTTGTCTCGTGGAGACATTCCCAGCAAAGCACGACACCTACGAAGACTATCTTGCTACTTTGAAGATCGCTTATCTTTATGGTAAGACTGTGACGCTCGCAAACACTCATTGGGCAGAAACTAACGCAAAAATGCTCAAAAACCGCCGTATTGGGCTATCTCAATCAGGGGTTGTTCAGGGATTCAACAAGTTTGGTCGTAGAACACTTCTTAACTGGTGTAATGACGCCTATGAACACGTTAGAGAATTGGATAAACTTTATTCTGATTGGCTTTGTATTCCACAATCTGTGAGAATGACCAGTATTAAGCCTAGCGGGACAGTATCTTTGCTTAATGGCTCTACTCCTGGCATCCACTATCCCGAAGATGAGTATTATATTCGTCGTATTCGTTTTGCGGCAGATAGTGATATGCTTCCAGCACTTGAAGAAGCAGGCTATAAGATCGAACCAGATCACTATTCTCCAAATACGATGTGTGTTGAATTTCCCGTTCGTGAGGAACTTTTCCAAAAAGGCAAGCGAGAGGCGACGATGTGGGAGCAACTAGAAATCGCTGCTCAATACCAACACTATTGGGCTGACAACTCTGTGTCTGTAACTGTGACTTTCAAGCCAGAAGAGGCTGATCAGATCGAAGCGGCACTGGAAATGTATGAAACTCGCCTGAAAGCAGTTTCGTTCTTGAGATACAAGGACACAGGCTACACACAAGCCCCTTACGAGCCCATCACAAAAGAGCAGTATGACGAAGTGACGGCAACCATTACACCTATCCAGCGATTTAGCACGGAAGAAGGCGGTGTCGGCACCAGTTTCTGCGATTCAGATCATTGCGAGATATGAGAGGTAAAAATGAATTTCAATCATCTATTGACAGAAAGAGAGTTTCATCTCTCTTTCTGTCAATAGATGATTGAAAATCATTTTTATCTCTCATATCTCGCAATGATCTGAATCGCAGAAACTGGTGTCAACACCACCTTCTTCCGTGCTAATTTTGTGGCAAGGAGTTATGTTTCACTTCATGTCGTCCTCTTGCTCTTTTCTGATGG
>UEXM01002359.1_pt1 | contig 13551 bp, 9 predicted proteins | sample 1796661 | NCBI WGS metagenome assembly UEXM01 (sample SAMEA4772469, study PRJEB27181) | metagenome | reverse complement strand
AACAATCACAAAAGCCATCCAACAAATATATGGATACGCCTATATAAACTAAAAAGGCTTTTTCGTATTTTATTCACTAATTATAAGCGATGCAATATATCTATAAGCATTTAAGTATAGGAGCAAAAAAATGTCCAACATGTTAGAACAAGCAATCATCGACGCAGAGGCACTCAAAGAAGCCGCATTGCAAAATGCAGAACAAGCAGTCATTGAAAAGTATCAGGCAGAAATCAAAAATGCGGTTGAAGCCCTGCTGGAGCAAGATGAGGAAGATGATCCGCTTGCGGACCCACTGGATGACGAAGATGGTCTAGAGTCTGACGAAGACTTGGCACAGCAAATGCCTTTGGCATCCACTGAAGGTGATAACCTTTGCCCATGTCCAGACGATGAAGAAGAAGTCGAAATTGACTTCGATCAATTAGCACAACAAATGCAAGCTTCAGATGAAGATGCCGAGGGTGGAATTCCTGCTTTAGATTCTCCGCTAGCCTTAGAAGAGGGCAAAGATGAAGACGATGAGGAAATCGAAGAGGAGATTCAAATCACAGAAGAAGAGCTTGTAGACATTTTAGAAGAACTCACACTTGATATGGAACCTACAAAGGCAGGCTGGTTACAAAGACCTGATTCAAGCGTTGAGCATGAAATTGATATTCTTCAAACTAAAGTTGAAGAACCTCTTGATGTACAAGAACAAGAGGAAGAGGAAGAAGATAAAGATCTTAGCGAGGCTCTAAAAGTATTAGAAGCCGCTGAGAGTGAAATTTATAAGCTTGAAGGAAAGGCAGATAAATATAAACAAATGCTTTTGCAAATGAAGGATACCTTAACCGAGGTAAACCTACAGAACGCAAAACTGCTCTACACAAACCAGACCTTGGTTGATGACTCGTTGAATGAGCGACAAAAAAATAAAATTGTCGAGGCAATCATGAAATCTGGTTCTGTGGAAGAGACAAAGACAATTTTCGAGGCACTTCAGAGCACGGTGGGAGCACGACCTAACAATAAAAAGGTTGCGCCAAAATCACTTAGCGAGGCAGTTGAGAGAAGGTCTACAACATTACCTAGAAGGGTTAAAGAGGATTCCAATCCATATTCGGATAGGATGAAAATTTTAGCTGGTATTAACTAATAAGGAGAAAAAATATGTCAGTTCTAGATAAATTAACAGAAGGCATCGTTAATCGCAATCTCCAGAAGGAAGGTACTGCCCTGCTTAATAAGTGGGAAAAGACCGGACTTCTTGAAGGTTTAGATAACGATAACACAAAGACGGCTATGTCCCGTCTTTTAGAGAACCAAGCGAAGGAGCTTCTTCGTGAGAGTTCATCAATGGCAGCAGGAGACGTTCAAGGCTTCGCTGCTGTAGCATTCCCAATTGTTCGCCGTGTATTCGGCAGCTTGGTTGCTAATGAATTGGTTTCAGTTCAACCAATGAGCCTGCCATCAGGTCTCATTTTCTTCCTTGACTTTACGTTCAGCAATGCACGTTTAGATCAAGGGCAAAACACTTCCATTTATGGTGGAGGAGTTGTTGGTTCACAACTCACAGGTGGAGTTGATTTGAAGCAGTCTCACGCAGAGCGCAGCTTCTATGCACTCAATAACGGATATTCATCCCCAACAGGTAGTGCGAACGTAGGTGCTTTCCACCAGATTGCTACCGGTGTCCCCGGCTCTAACGCAGGTGACGATGCAGGTTCTGAGAGTGGTGCAAACACTGTTACTAACTACGCACTTGGTTTGGGATCAGTCACAACAAACCTTTCTGAGCTTGTGAGATACGATCCGGATCTGGTAGGGAAAAACGTTAGTGTATGGGCAGGTCAACCGTCTGCTCTTGATGGTGCGATAAATAGAAACAACTTTATCACTCTCAATCCAGACACAGTTTTCGCTCAAGGTCGCCTTGTTCGTCGCTTGACAACACTCAAGGGGCAGACAGCCGCTAGTTATGATGACAACATTAATAAATTGTTGCCTGCAACTGCCAGTGTCCTATTGGTATTTGAAGGTACTGCATCATCAGGTGACGCCGCAAACGCAGAGTTGCTCAGTGGTTCGATTTACACTGCCTACGGAAGTGAAGTTAACTTGCCAGTCACCTTCGCTCTCGAAGACGGATTTGGAAACGTTGGAGCAGATGCTCTTGGAGCACTCGAAGGTATTGCTCCATGGGGTCTTGAAGGTGCAAACGATCAAGCTGCACAATCTTTCAATGGCAATGCTGTTGATGTGATGCCAGAAATCGATATCAAAGTCGATTCCGTCAGCGTTACTGCGGTAACCAAGAAGCTTAAGGCTAAGTGGACACCAGAACTTGGACAAGACCTCCAAGCTTACCACAACCTTGATGCAGAAGTTGAGCTTACAAGCATCCTCTCTGAGCAAATTGCTCTTGAGATCGACCGCGAATTGCTCAATGACCTTGTAAAAGGTGCTGCTGCTGCAACACTTCATTGGTCGCGTCGTCCGGGTCTGTTCTTGAACAGAGAAACCGGTGCTAGCATTACTTCGACGACTCTGCCACCTGACTTCACAGGTACTGTGTCTGAATGGTATGAAACTTTGATCGAAACAGTCAATGATGTTTCTGCTCAAATTCATAGAAAGACACTCCGTGGTGGCGCAAACTTCTTAGTTTGTTCCCCAGAAGTTGCGAACATTCTTGAGTTCACAAGCGGATTCCGCGCAAGCGTTACTGCTGACACTCCAAGAGGTTCCGCAGGTGCTGTCAAAGTTGGTCAGATCAGTAAGAAGTTTGACATTTATGTTGATCCTTACTTCCTCAGAAACGTAATCCTTGTTGGACGCAAGGGTGGAAGCTTCTTAGAAAGCGGTTATGTGTACGCTCCATACGTGCCACTGCAAGTCACTCCTACCATCTTCGGTACGGAAGACTTCGTGCCTCGTAAGGGTGTCTTGACTCGCTATGCGAAGAAGATGGTACGTCCTGATATGTACGGATTGGTTATCTGTCACAACCTTGTTGACTAATATAGCTAACTAAACTGTAACAAAAACAAGACCCTGCTTCTGATTTCGGTTGGAAGCGGGGTTTTTTTATTTCTATTACTTGAGCGTCAAGCTATTTATAGATGGAGGAATCTATGTATGTCTGTCCCAACATTAACACCTGTTAGTCAAACAAGCGCTATCGTTTTACCCATCACGGGTACTCACTCAAACGTGAACTCGGCTATAAACCCATTGCCGTTTGGAATATATGCGTCAACCCCTTTTGTATCAGGAGCAGTAGATCAAGTGGCATACACCTATAAAAAATTAGGTGGCGATGTGTTGGATCTTGAGATTACAGAATACCAAGTATACGCAGCTTATGAAGAAGCCGTATTAGAATACTCGTATATTGTTAACTCTCATCAAGCAAAGAATGTCTTATCGGACCTTTTGGGCGCAACTACAGCCTCATTTGATCAAGATGGACAAATAGAGAATGGCGATGCCCTCTCCGGGTCTAACATTCAATTGAGATACCCAAAGTTCAACTTTTCATATGCAAAAACAGTCGCAGATGGCATCTCTACTGAGGCTGTGATTGGAGGAACAGTTCCAATATATTCTGCGTCCTTTAATATGACTGGCGGACAACAGGATTACAATCTCCAACAGATTATCTCAGGCTCAGCAGCACTTTCTTCTAGTTACCCATATTATGAAAAGGTCGGAGACAAGAAAGTTACTATTAGAAAAGTCTACTACAAGACAGCCATGGCTATGTGGAGATTTTACGGCTACTATGGTGGCTTGAACGTTGTGGGCAACATGTCAACATATGGTCAATATGCAGATGACTCAACCTTTCAGATTGTACCCACTTGGCAAAATAAATCTCAAGCCATGGCTTATGAAGATGCATTGTACACTAGAATCGCTCATTGGTCATATGAATTGAAAAACAATAATTTGAGATTATTTCCAATCCCAAGAGCATCGTATTCCCCAACTAAGTTTTGGGTTGAGTTTACAGTTGAGTCTGACCCTTATGATGAGGTAGACCCCAATGTGAATACCGGCATCAAGGGTGTCAATAATATGAACACCCTCCCATTTCAGAATATACCATATGCAAATATCAATTCCATTGGTAAACAGTGGATAAGAAGATTTGCTTTGGCGCTAGCAAAAGAGATGCTCGGGCTTGTTAGGTCAAAGTTTGCTACAATACCGATTCCGGGCAACGACATCACTTTAAATGGTAGCGACTTGATAACACAAAGTCAGCAAGAACAAGAAAAACTTAGAGAGGAGTTGAAAGAAGTCCTAAATCAGCTTACATATCAGCAATTAGCAGAGGACAGTGCTGGCGTTGTTGAAAATTCAAACAAGATCATGCAGCAAATACCTGCTGCCGTGTTCGTAGGGTAAATAAATGGCAAATAACAGATGGGAACAACCTAGTCAGCCGCCACCTCCTTTGTTTACAGGTAAAAAGGAGCGAGATCTTGTTAAGCAGGTCAATGATGAACTCATTGAAAGAGTCATTGGGCAACAAATCTTATATTATCCAATAAGTTTAGAGCACACGAACTATCATGAAATTTATGGAGAGGCTGTAAACAAGACTTTTTTGCCCCCAATTAGAGTTCATGCTCTTATAGAGTGGAAAGGTTACGAAACTGAGAACACGCACCTTGGAATAAACAGAAGACCCAGTATAAACATACATTTTCACAAAAGAAGGCTGACTGAAGACCAAGATCTTTTTGTGCGTGAAGGTGATTTTGTTTTATATGGACAGAGCTACTATGAAATCGTCGTATTGAATGAACCTAGAGAGCTTTTTGGGCAAAATGCCCATAAAATGGAAATTTCTGCTGAATGTATAAAGGCAAGAAAAAGTATTTTTGACGCAGGAGGTATAGTGGGTAACCCAAATTCATACCCATGATAGATTATGGACAATTACGTAGAAGATATTCCTATTAAAATGTCAACCATTGAAACAATTGATGGTGCTATACTAGATCACTTGCGTGAAATGAACACTCATGTAGTTGGTAACAAAGGATTTGAACCATTGCCAATTATTTGGGTTTCAGCAGAAAGAGCATATCAATCTAAAAAGAAAAAAGAGCACAGAGATGCAGATGGGACAATAGTTTTGCCTGTTTTGACTATTGAAAGAACAATGATGCAAAAAAGCCTCACCAAGAAAGGGAGCATATATGGAAATGTGCCTCCCGAGGTGCTAGGTAATTCAATCGCATTTTCAAGAAGAATAGTTCAAGAGAAGACCTCTAATTTTGAGGGCGCGAGATTAAAACGGAGCATTGGAAGAATAAACGGACCTACAACTCCAAAAAAAGTAGTGTATGAAACTGCATATGCGCCAATGCCTGTCTACACATATGTCACATATCAGGTAACAATAAGAACTCAGTATATACAGCAAATGAATCAAGCTCTTTTGCCTTTTCTAAACAAGGGTGGAGGGATAAACTCTTTCTTTATCGCAAAAGACGGACACCGATATGAAGCTTTCTTGGCTGAAGACTTTACACCGAAGAACAACTTATCTCAAATGGGTGCAGACGAAAGGACTATTGAAACCCAATTCAATATAAATGTTCTTGGGTACATCTTGGGGGCAGAAGAAAACCAAGATGGTCCAAAGATCTCATTTAGAGAGAGTGCTGTGGATGTAAAGATCACAAGAGAAGAGGCAATATTCGGGGATATCCCCCAAAACTTGTCACAAGCAGACCTTATCGCTTCCAAAGGACACTCAACAGATAAAACCACCAATCCCGGCGTTGGAAAATACCCAGAGGGTTGGAATCCAAACCTACCAGAAGAAGATCCGTATAGTTAGAAAAATAAAAATAAACGACGCTGGAGTTTTTCGTACTTTAGCACACTAATTATAAGAGAAATTATTGTAAACTAATACACTTATTCGTGATAAGGAGAACAGCAACATGTCAGTTAAGCAATTCAAGTTTGTATCCCCCGGAGTTTTTATCAACGAAATTGATAACTCTGCACTAACCAATGTGAGTGACGCAATCGGTCCTACTCTTATTGGTAGAACCGAAAGAGGACCATCTCTCAGACCAGTAAAGGTTCAGTCATATTCTGAATTCATCAACATTTTTGGTGAAGCAATCCCCGGTGGAGATGGTAGAGACGTTTGGAGAAATGGTAACTACACCTCTCCAACTTATGCAGCCTATGCTGCTCAAGCTTATTTGAGAAACAGTACGCCTGTAACCGTTGTTCGTCTCCTTGGTGCCGAAAGCCCAGACGCTACTTCAGACGGTAAAGCAGGTTGGAAAACAACCAATGCTACTTACGGTGGCACTCATTCGGATGGTGGTGCATACGGTCTTTACCTTATTCCTTCACAATCTGCTGCTGCTTCACATTTTGCAGCAGGAACAGGATCTCTAGCTGCTGTTTGGTATTTTGAAGACGGTCACATTGCTTTGACTGGAACAACACCGTGGGGGATCGCTTACCCAAATGGGGCGACGGATACGCCTGCCTTCAACCAGACCCCCACAACGTCTTCTGTGGCAGCTTTTGTAGGAAATGTTTCAACTGATTGGAGCTTCAAAGCAGAAATCAAAGGCGATACTGGAGTGGTTGATTACACAACAGAATTCAACCTCAACCCAGCTAGTGATAAGTTTATTAGAAAAGTTTTCAACACAAACCCAACTTTGACAAACAGTTCTGTTGGCTCTGCCAATCTTACTGCAAGCTACTGGCTTGGTGAGACATATGAAGACGCAATTGCAGACTCTCGTGTTGGGCACAATTTATATCAACTCGGCACTAGTGGAGCAAATTCATTCTATGGTGTTATTCTACCGCTGAAATCCGCCACTCATGATAGATCTAACTACCAAAAACCAATTAGATCTGCGAGAACACCAAAGGTCTTTTCACAAGACTTGAGCAATGATACAGGAAGTTATGCAGTCTCTACAAGTAGAACTCCAAACCTCTTCCACTTTGAAACAATCAATGCAGGACAGTGGGAAGGACAGAACTTTAAGATCTCAATTGAGGATATTCGCGAGTCGTCTACTGACGCTAATCCATACGGAACGTTCTCCGTTGTTCTTAGGAGGGCAGATGATAGTGACAATGCCCTCAAGTTTATTGAAAGATATTCATCATGCAACTTAAACCCACAATCTGAAAACTATGTTGCTAGAAAGATCGGTGACAAATATCTCGAATGGGATGACTCAGAGGGAAGGTTTAGAGAATATGGTAAGTTCAACAATTTATCTTCTCATATACGTGTTGTAATGAACGACGATGTAGACACTGGTCTTACAGATGAGAAACTACTTCCAGCCGGGTTCAGAGGACCAGCAAAATACAATAAATTCGTTATCGCTCTCGGGGGTCTCAGCGGATCTGCTGACTCAGTAAACGACGCTAGCCCTGTCGTAGATGCAGAAGCTCTCACCACAGTGGCAACAACAGTTCCTGTAGGCTATGGAAAACACACCGGATCTTTTGTATACAATGGTATTGGTCCCATCACAGCTTCCGTTATCCATCCGGGGCACCTTGCTAGAACAACTTCAGCAAATGCACCTTCTGCAACAAGAGCTTACTTTGGATTTACAACATCAAAATCAACTGGCTCTGCTGAATATTCACTTGTAAACATTGAATATGCAAGACCTCTTTGCTCGTCGCTTTATAGCAATCAGTTTGACGACACTCCAACAATTGCATTGACAAATTCATTTGTCTTTTCATTGGATGATTTGTCCGGCTCCCTTGCTGCTGGAACAACTGATGGCACACCTGCGACAGTACATTGGGCACAAGGTAACCGTGCAGGAGCCACATCCCTCAGAGGAACAGCCTCTTATGGGGCATTGCTCAAGAAAGGCTTTGACCAGTTTACGTTGCCACTTTTCGGAGGAAACGATGGTCTTAATGTGAAAGAGATGGAGCCATTTAGAAACAGTGGAATGGGTGATACGGACTCTGCAACAACAAACTACGCTATTCATTCAATTAGAAGAGCGATTGATTCTGTATCAGACCCAGAAGTTGTTGATACGAACATGATTTCAATGCCGGGGCTTACGAACCAAGGTCTGATTACAAGAATTGTTAGAACCTGCGAGAACAGAGCAGACGCATTAGCAGTTGTTGACCTCAAAGGTGGATATCAGCCAAACAGTGAAGTAGTTGGCTCTGAAAAAGACAGAAGAGGAACACTGGATAGCGTTATCAGTAACCTCCAGTCTCTTCAGGAAAACAGCAGCTACGCCTGTGCATACTATCCATGGGTTCAGATTAGAGACCCAGAGAAAGGCGCACTTGTTTGGGTGCCGCCTTCAGTAGCAGCTATCGGTGTTTTCGCTAACACTGAAGCAGTTTCAGAACTTTGGTTCGCGCCAGCAGGATTCAACAGAGGTGGGCTTTCTCAAGGTGCAGCAGGTCTTCCTGTTGTAGGAACAAGCCAGAGATTGACCTCTAAAGAAAGAGATAACCTCTATGAGGCAAACATCAACCCAATCGCTAACTTCCCGAACGAAGGAATCGTGGTTTTCGGTCAAAAGACCCTTCAAATCACACCTTCTGCTTTGGATAGAATCAACGTGAGAAGATTGATGAACTATGTAAAGAAAGAGATTTCTAGAATGGCAAACAATATCTTGTTCCAACCGAACGTAGAGGAAACTTGGATTAGCTTTACTTCTCAAGTGAATCCGTTCTTATCATCTGTAAGAGCAAGATTTGGACTTTCAGATTTCAAAGTTGTACTTGATAAAACAACAACGACTCCAGAGCTTATCGATAGAAATATCGTATATGCCAAGATCTTCCTGAAGCCAACTAAAGCAGTTGAGTATGTTGCAATCGATTTCAACATCACTAACAGCGGTGCTTCGTTCGAGGATTAATGAGAAACAAGTGAGGGGTTTTGCCGCCCCTCACTATTTATAATACAAAGTAAGGTACATAGGAGGACCACCAAATGGCAGGTAGCAAAAAAACGTTCTGGTCAGACCCAACGTTAGAGCCGAAAAGAAAATATAGATTTAGAATGTTGTTTAATGATAACAGTTCATACACGATCAAGACAGTAAAAAACCCATCAGTAACCGTTTCAGATACAGAGCATAAGTTTTTGAATCACACTTTTTACTTTCCCGGAAGAGCAACATGGGATCCAATTGATGTAACTTTTGTTGACCCATCAGCACCAGATCAAACTTTCAAACTTTATTCAAAGTTACAACAAATGGGCTACGCAAGCCCAGTGGATAATGATGCTGCAACACAAGGGTTTACAAAGTATGCAGCCACTGTTACACTTGGGGACGTTAGAATTCAAACTCTGGGACCACTTGCATCTGGTTTGACGGATTTGGATATCCTTGGTGAGTGGACATTGAACAATGCATTTTTCACTAAGATTTCTTGGGGTGACTTCTCCTATGACGATGAAGGTCTGGTAGAGTTGTCTACAACAATCCGGTATGACTACGCTGAATACAGCGGCGCAGATATGATACTCAATCCCCAGTCATCCAATATCGGCGCAGGTCAACAATAATTATTAAAGTACAATTACTTTGTGTTATAATACGAAACGAAACTAAGAGGTAAAAATGTTTAGACGAAACAATGAAGACAGAACGGGTAGCCCTGCTCCACAGGGCGAAACTCCCCCTATCGAAGAACAACAGGGAGAAAAACCCGCTCCTGTTCTAAATTTCACAACCCCAACAGAATTTGTTGATTTGCCATCCAAGGGTCTATATTACCCCGAGGGGCACCCTTTGCACAAGCAAGACTCAATTGAAATTAAGTACATGACTGCAAAAGATGAGGACATCCTCACTTCTAAGTCTTATTTGAAAAAAGGCATTGCAATTGATAGATTGTTACAAAACGTAATTGTAAACAATTCTATCGATGTAAACTCTATTTTGTCTGGTGATAAGAACGCTATCATCATAGCGACAAGAACAACCGGATATGGGTCTTCTTATCAAACAAAAATAACATGCCCATCGTGTGGAGAGCAGGGAGAAATTGACTTTGACTTAGACGAAGAAGCTAGGACAACAGACTCGGAAGAGATCGAAGGTGTTATAGATAATGGGGATGGCACTTTTGTTGCAACAACTCCACGGGGTGAAATCCCAGTAAAGATGAAGCTTCTAACCGGTGCGGCAGAAAAAAAGCTTCTAAAGCTTACAACAAGTAAAAAGAAGAACAACCAACCCGAATCAACACTTTCTGATCAACTGAGAATGGCTATTGTTTCTGTCGGCGGTCAGGAAGATCAAATGATGATCAACATGTTTATTAGAAGCATTCCTGCTTCTGACGCTAGATATCTTCGGGATATCTACTCCAGAAAAATGCCGAATGTTGAATTGAAACATGAATTTGAGTGCGGATCTTGCGGCTTTGAGCAAGAACTGGAGGTACCGCTTACCTCTGACTTTTTTTGGCCTAAGTGATGGGTTCATAGAAGGTGTATACGAGCAATTTTTCTACCTAAAGTATTATGGTGGCTGGAGCTTCATGGAAGCTTACAATTTGCCAATAAAAATACGTCACTGGTTTGTTCACAAGCTTTCTACACAAATGGCAAAAGAAAAAGAAGCTGCTGAGAACGCTAAAAATAAAAGCAAAAGTCGATAAACACAGCACACAAACTCCTCTTATTTTTTCAAGATCACTATTTATATAGAGTTTGTGCATTCTTTGGAGGGCAATAAAGATGAGCGATCAAAATGACATCACCCCAATGGTAATTGACTTAGGCGCTAACCGTCGAGGAGAAATCAATGAGAGTTGGTTAGCTCAGTTCGGCGGTGCTATCAAAATGATTCTAAAACGAATGTTTGGTGGCGATTTCATGCCTGTTACAGTAAAGGGTAACAAGAGAGAGGTGGGATATTTCGCCAATGCTCTCCAAAAAGAGAAAAGCTATATAAAAGCCCTGAACAGTTATGGGCTAAATGATCCAAAAACCTACAGATCTAAAAGTGCTCTCAAGAATGCCGTTTCAAAATTCGAGAGAGGCACTGGAATAAAGTGGCCCTTCAATTAGAGGGTGTGTAATTGGCTAGATTAACTCCAGAAGAAGTAGCAAGAATGAATGCCCTGCTTGAAGAGCAGAAGGCACAGCTAGGTGACATCGATAAGATGAACAGCAAGCAAGCTGAACGCTACAAAGCAATCCAAAACATACAAATTCAAAGCAACAAAGCACTTGAAGAAGGGTTGACCTCTTCGGAACAGAAGATGCAAGACTTACTTGATCTACGAGAAGAAATTGTAGAAAAAGGAAAGAGGCTTGTTGAAGAGCAGGAAGAAATTACAAAACTGCTCGCAGAACAAGTAAAACTTAGAGATAGTGGCAAAGAATATGATGAAGATGCGATAAACAATCTTATAGCACAAAAAGAAGTCCTCGAAGAGCAAATAAATCTTGAAGAGGCGGTGCTGGGCAATCTTGAAAAAAGAGCGACGTTAGAAGCCGAACTTGAAGACACCGCAGATGGTTATCTTCAAACTTTTTTTGGAATAACGCAGGAACAGCAAGGTTTCGTGGGCGCACTACAGAAAAGCATGGACACCGGGAAAGGCTTGGGTGGAGCCCTAGCAGATGTTGCAAAAGGCTTGATGGATGGCATGCAGGCAGGCATTTCACTGAACTCTGTACTGTTTAGCATTGCTGGCAAAATTCAAGAAAGCACTATTGCAATGGTTCTCAACACAGACGCAGCATTAGCAAACTTCAATAAAATGACAACTGCTGGAGGCGATCTAGATAGTGTCTTAGTCGAAGCTTCATTTGACACAAGAGAGATGGGTATTGGCATGACCGATACTGTCAATGCAGCCCAAGACCTGTATGAAAATATGTCTGGCTTTACTGAGTTAACCTCTCAGGCACAAGGCGAAATGCTAACTCTTGCTGCTGGGATGGAAAAAGCAGGCGTAAGCGCATCAGACACCGCAAAAATATTCGATACAGCTATGAAAGGCTTTGGTATGACGACTTCAGAGGCAACAGACTTATCTAAAGAGTTGTTAGCCACCTCGCAAGCACTCAATGTTCCAGCCAGTGAGTTAGCACAAAATTTCAACACTGCGATGGGTGAATTAGCAAAATATGGTCCCAAGGGGATCGACGTATTCAAAGGCTTGTCAGCGCAAGCAAAAGCCGCTGGTGTTGAAATGAGCACCCTCTTGAGTGTTGCTAGTCAATTTGATACAATTGAGGGTGCCGCAAGCGCCACAGCCAGTTTGAATGCAATATTAGGCTCTAACATCAATACAATGGAAATGCTAAACGCAACAGAAGAAGACAGAATCGCCCTCTTGCAGCAAGCTGTCAACGCTACTGGTAAATCATTCGATGAAATGGATCGATTTGAAAAACAAGCGATTGCGTCTGCTGCCGGAATTTCAGATATGAGCGAGGCTGCAAAACTATTCAATGCGGAGACTGCCGCTTTTGGTGCTGCCGCAGACAGTATGGACGAAGTAGGTGCTGCTCAAGCTGATATGGCTGCTGCAACAAGTGCTGCCACATCTATTGGAGAGAAGGTAACCTTATTGTTTGAATCAATGGCTGTCGCTCTTATTCCGCTAATGGACTTGTTAAACTTCTTGTTGGAAACAATAATTGCTATTGTTAGTCCTGTAATGAGTTTGGCAAATGCAATTATAAGCTTCTTGTTACCACCTATAAAGGGTTTGGGTATGGCACTAATTGTGGTCGTTGGAGCATTTGCTATTTATGAGGGGGCTATTCTAGCGGCAGCAGCGGCACAGACAATATATGCGATGTTTGTGGCGGGGACTCTCATCCCAACAATAGGTACCCTCGCCGGGACAGCGTGGGCGGCTTCTCTGCCATTTATAGTGCTCGGGTTGAAGATAGCTGCTATTATTGCAGTTGGGTACGCACTGTATGAAGTATTTGGCTATCTAATCTCTAGAGCATCGGACATAGGCGATGCTATAATGGCTGCCTTTTCTCTAGATTTCAGTGGGCTTTATGATGTTTTTGTGCAACCGTTTGTAGATGGGTGGAATGCCATTTTAGACTTTTTTGGCATTGCATCTCCCTCCAAGGCAGCGTCGGGTATGGCGCAAGGAATTTTGGATGGAATGAGCAATGTACTCTCTGGTCTTGTGGATATTATGCTGGCACCATATACTATGGCATGGGATGCAATTTCAAGCCTATTTACCTCGGACATGCTCGCAGGCGCATTCGATTCTATAATGGAGGGGGTGCTATCTGGGATTAGTTTTGTCACTGAGGTGGCAACCAGCATCCTTGACGCAATATCTCAATCAATCACGCAGATAGGGCAAAGTGTTATAAACTTGGCAGAATCTATTACAACGTTTTTCTCTGTGATTTTTGCACCAATTATAGACTTTTTATCCCCAGTAATTGGAATATTCAAATCATTTTTCAATTTTTTCTTGGGCGGTATGAACTCTGTTGTAACTGGCTTGAACTCTCTCAATTTTACAGTCCCGGATTGGGTACCCTTT
>UEXM01002354.1_pt1 | contig 13564 bp, 23 predicted proteins | sample 1796661 | NCBI WGS metagenome assembly UEXM01 (sample SAMEA4772469, study PRJEB27181) | metagenome | reverse complement strand
TTCATCTCTTTTTAACATTTTTAGCACTTATTCGTATTTAGAAGTTTACATTATAATCATAACTGTATACAATTCAAGTATCAATTTAAATAAAACATTTTAAAAATAAATGAAATAATTGTTTACATTCCCTGTAATGCGTGTATATTTGTTTACAAGATAAACGAAAAGAAACTAATATGAATTCAGCATATAAAAAGATGATTAAACGGCAACGGCTGGATAAGTGGGTATATGCACCATCAACAGTGCTTGTACTCGCTAGCTTGCTGGCTTGGCTCATGGTTGCAGTTTTAACACACTAATAGATCGAAGCCGTGAAGATGCGGCATACCTTTTTTAATAAATGAAAAGGGGAATGAAATGAATTTAGCTATTAATGACATTAGCGGAAAGGCTGGAACAACTGGCGTTGAGTTTTATGCAAAATTTAAAATCGGCGGTGATGATAACGACTTTGGCTTTCCTATAGGTCTAAACATCGACGCTGAAATTAGCGTTGTCGGCGATAGATTGATCTTTGAGACCGTGTGGTTAGTATTTGAAGACGACGACTCGATTATTCTTCCAAGCAACAACGCAATAGTAATGGCAATGATGCGTTGTGAAACGCTGAAAGACTATATTTTGAGCGAAGCCCAAGAGCGCATCAGCGACTATTTAGAAGAACTTAAAGAAGATCAGCATGAAAACGATCTTTACGAAAGAGCAAAACAAAGTCAACTAGACGGAGAATTGTCATGAGTATGTATTTATGTATGGAATGCGATAGGTTATTAGATGGCGATTATTTTCCACCATCCGAGCATCCTAAAGACGATATGGCTTTTATATGCGACGACTGTATGGCTGAGCTTGAAACACCGATGGCAGACTTCCAGCAAGGCGTTATGGACTGTGATAGAGGCATTAGACATAAAGAAGGTCAATCTAAAGCCTATGATAGAGGTTATGGCTTCCAGTATGAAAAAGAACAACGAATAACGGAGCAAACAAAATGAGCAAACACGCTGAAATATGGGAAACACTATCAGCAATTAATGTTAATGAGCACACGGCTACTAAGGGTCGGTTTACTTATCTAAGCTGGACGTGGGCGTGGGCTACATTAATGGAAGAGTACCCTGATTCGCATTATGAGTTTCAGCCTATTCAATGGCTACCTAATAATAGTTGTGAGGTGTGGGTTAGGCTTACTGTAGGTGAGGTAACGAGGGAGATGTGGTTAGCTGTTACCGACCACCAGAACAAGCCCGTACTTAATCCGTCTTCTGACTTGATAGCTAATTGCAGAATGAGGTGCTTAGTTAAGGCTATCGCTATGTTTGGGCTTGGGCACTATATTTATGCTGGTGAAAGCTTGCCGATGGAAGTAACACCAGAACCCTACACTGCGGAGCAATATGAATCGTTTCTAAGCGCATTAGAAGCCCCTACAGGCTTAAAAATGCTAACCCTAAGTAAGACAGTGCCGTTAGAGGTTTGGAACGCCTTAGCAGCGTCAGGGGGTAAAGGAGAAAAGACAGATAGACGCACTAAAGTGAACAAACTGGTCGTTAATGGTGGTGAGATATTAGAAGATTATATCAGCCAGATTATCGGATTCACGGAGAATGACGACAAAGACGGGTTCGATGAATTGATAGCGGAGTTAGATGGTGCTGAGAAAAAACTGATAAGTAAATCGCTGCCGGGTCAAACCTTAACCATTATCAAAGGATGGAAAAATGAATCCTAATTACATGATGAAAGAGAAGCGTAAAGCCGAAAACCACGAACTAAGACGTCTATTCTTATGTGGCTCAATAATGTCAAGAATGATATTGCAGGATATGACAGATTTGAAAAGCATAGCCAAACAATGGTCAGATCAAATAAAGAAAGTGCGTAAATCAGGACTACTGGATAAATTATGATAACACTTGAATCGGTTTTACTTAACGCAATGGCATTGATATTAATGTTATTGCCAGTGTTGATAGCAACTAAAGATGATAAGGGGTAAGTAATGGATAACGACTGTATTTTGTGGCGGCGCTTTTTGCCGTCCGCAAGAATTGCTTGTTAGTGTGATTAATAACTGGACCATAATTATGAACAATAACCCAAAGTTTGAATATTATTACAGGCAAACAGAATGCAAAGCAAAAGACGCTAGAAAGCCTGATTGTATTTGCTGGCATGATGAAGGCACTGGGCCATACAAAAATGAAAAACATGATGATGAAAATACAGTTATGGAGTGGCGAGAAAAATGAAACATATTAGAAACGACAAAAACAATGGTGTTTATCTGGATCATGAAAATAAAGAAATCACTGGTCCTAAATTAATTAAATTTGACGATCACGTTAAGCAAGATTTTTTAATTGGTGCCATGACTGCTAATGATGTTGAAAGAGCGCAAGGCGGAAAGTTAGTGGCACACTAACATGGTAGCTAACTTGTATGAATGAAGCGCAGCGAATAAGCAATCGCAGTTGATGTGGTTGTTATGCGGCTACTAATAACGGAGTAATAATATGAGTAAAGCAGTGAAAATAGTTGTTGATAATTTAATAAACGATTTGCAATCAAGGCCTCTAGACTTTAGGTGCGGGGAGCATACATTGGAAGATAAATCTAATGGTTTCGAGTACTGGGTTGCAAACACTGTTTTTGATGGCGGCATACATCTACCCTATAAAATGAGTTTTGGAATTATTCAAAGCTGGCGATTCCATTCGGCGCTAACTAAGTGGAAGGCATGGGCTAACTTAAACAGCAAAGGCGTATAACCCCGCTATTCAGCGGTTTATCCGCTGCAATGCTTTGTTAGCTGAACCAATTTAATTAAGGAGAAGGAAGTGAACGAAAGAACAATAGATAGACTGCCAGATTTACTAAGACGACTTGTTGATGATTTTTTGACTGCGGATAAAAGAATCGAAGATTTAGAACGGCAGCTTGAATGCGCGAAAGTTGGCGCATGGCTGGATACAAGAGCTTGCAAGCCTGAGCAAAACCCGAATGCTAGACCTTTCTGGGCAACAGTGCAGAATGGAAGTTTAAACAGGGTTGCACTTGTAGCATGGTTTGATGACCTCGGTTTCTGTGAAACTAGCGACATTTACGCTGATACTTATGGCGAACAAGTAATGACTGAAAATATCACGCACTGGATGCCAACAAACATGCCGTTTTATACAGCGACTAAATGACAGCTAACAAGGTATTAAGGGGAATTAAGGGGGACTATATGAAATATAACGCTAGAATAGAGGGTGTACGCACATCACTGGATGATTTATTCGACAGTTGGGGACGTTATGAGCAGGTTGAGGCAGCAAAGATCGACGAAGCGATTGATTTATTAAACGTGAGGCTTAAAAAAGGCGAGTCTATTGTGCTTATTGAGCAGATTGACGGGTAAGTAATTTAACAACGAGGAAATAAAATGAGCAACGATATTAAATTTGTAGATGGACTAATAGTTAAAGCACCGCACGAAAACGCACCAGACTTCGTGAAGTGTTCAATATCAATAAAACGTGCTGATCTAGGTAATTGGTTACGCGCACAAGATGGCGAATGGATTAACGTACAGGTAAAGGAATCGAAAGGTGGCAAATGGTATGCGGCAGTAGATGAATGGAAACCAAGCCAAGAGGCAGCACCGGCAGAAAGCCAACCAGTCCCAACGGATGATTTTGACGATGATATTCCCTTTTAGGAGTCACCTGAGACCATAAAGTTAAGCTTTAAATCAATAGATTATAATGCTGCCTTCATTCGTGAAGGTGGCTATAAGTGCTTACCTGTAATCATCTCGTAAACAACGGCAACGGATACAGCAACGCCGCCGCACCATTTCATAAACTTAGCCACGCTGTTCGCGGTGTTCCATGCATCAACAAGACTCCTTGTGCTTGACGCTAACACTTCAATCGCCTCTGTGTTCTTTGTTTGGATTTCAATGATGTGCCGGTATTGTGTGGCCGACGTTTCGTGAAGCTCAGCAATATCAGCGGCTAGGGTTTCTATTGTTTCTTCAACTTCTGTTATTCTTTTTTCCATGTTACTTCCCTTTTTTAAAGTGCATATAAGTTCGATCACCAAAAAGATAAAAAATAACACTCGCAGCAAGGTTACTGACGATATTAATCGTCGTGTCAACGTTCACGTCGCCATAAAAACCCAATACAATACCCCAAGATATTAGAACAATCGCCGCTGATACGGGACGTTGTAAGGCTCTAATGTTATTAACCCATAAAGAAACGCTACCCTGAACAGCGTCCAGTTTAGCCAAGGCTTCCATTTTCCTAATATCTGCTTCAATGAGTTTAACCGCTTCCTCAGCATTAGCAGGTTTAGCCCCCGCACCGCCTGTCCACATATTAATCAAACCCCTAGCACCATCGGTGAGCATAGGAATAAACGCTGTTAAAATTGTTAATGGGTCCATTTTATTATCCTATCACTGTTTCTAAGCCAATAATTTCCCAGATACTACCGTAGGTGGTCTTGCCTTTCTTGGTTACAGGGTCATAAATATAAGTACCACCCCATATAGCCGGACTTCCTTCGTCCCGGTCTTCTCTAACGTCAAGGTGAAAACCCCGGCCACCTGACCAACCATCGTACAAACCAATACCTGTGAAGCCTACTTCTTTTGCTACGTTGTAGAATTCTAAATACGTCACGCCTTCTGGTAAATAGCCGTCAACGGCACGAACCTCGCCCCACCTGTCGAAGTTGTGCTGCGTCAAGCTATCTAGCCCTAAGCGCCTACCTATACTGCCCTCTGCTTTAGACAAATGAACCGGCGCGCCTAATTCTTCCCGTAGCGCGTCGAGCTTAGCTTTTAGGACTGGTGATAACTTATAAAACCAACCCTGAAACTCAGTCGGGGTAAAATGTTTCATTATAATATGCCTTTGTATGGGTTAATCTCAAAGGTAAGCCCTTTCCAATAATCCCACTCGTCTGCTTCGACTGCGTGGTTATGATCTAATTTAATCTTCCAGCCTAATTGAATGACTAAAGCACGATCACTTTTTCCATAGCGATACACCCAGTAAAGAAGATACTTATTAAAACCTTTCTTGGATGTTGGTGTTGCTTTCAATATCTGGAAGCCCGTGTTATCAAAATCATCTCTTACATAGTCTTGACCGACCACTTTAGAGAATAGGTAATTCCTAATATCAATACCCCAAATGAACCGCTTTAGGTAGTTAAATGGGTTTCTCCATGCTGACCAAACAAGCATCTTCCACCAGTCTGGACGACCTTTCATGTAGACATTCCAATACCAACCCCTGTGGTCGCCTGTTAAGCCATCTTCGGGATTAGTTGACCATAACAGCCATTGGGGTAGATCGTATTGTGTCGTCGATGTACCGTCCTTGAATACCCTCTCACCCTTATCTACTTTAAAGAATAATCCAACCCCCACCAGCGCGAAGCTAATAACGGGGGTAGATAATAATCCTGCCAGTATGTATAAGGCTATCATTAGACTATTCTATCCCTAGCTGCTACAGCCAATGCTTCTCTGTCTTTCAGTGTTTTAGCTGCTGTAGGTTGAGCCGCTATCCATTCTCTAATGTCGCGGATTGATAGCCTGTCTAATTCAGCTAATTTGTCATATTCTACCTGATTAGCGCGAGCATCTAGTTCAGCCTGAGATAATGGTGTAACGTCCCAAACTTGAACCCAATCATCGACTACTTTAACGGGTGTTCCTTCGCTGATAGTTTCTATCATGCTATCAATAACTGGTCTTGCTGTATCGGTTACATAATAAGCGCCGAATTGATTTAGCTGTGAAGCAGGATAACCACGTCTAAAGCTGACATTTGGATAGTCTGCTTTTAACTGTGAGATAGAGTAGGGTTCAGGTACTCCGTTATTGTCTTTAATTAGTTTCATAATTCTAAGTTTCCTTTATTAGTTCCAAGCAACTACCGCAAGCGCGTTATCCGACCCTGAATTAGCAGCGGCAACCGTGAACGTTGTATCAGCTACCAGACTGCCACCAGATGAGCCAGCCTCTCTTTCAGCATCACCATCACTATTATTAACGTCATAATCTAACGTTAAACCTGAATTGCCAGTCCAAGTAGTCGCTGTGGTTGCCGTAGTTGCTATATATCCTGCTATTACAACGCCATCCGTTGCGACATTAACATCGACTGTGCAAGTGGCAGTGGAAACATGAGTGCCTGAATCGCTAACAGCAAGTTCAGAAGATATGACCCTGTAGGTTGAACAACTACAATGGTCATGATTTTCGCTACCCGTATGACCAACAACCACCGTAGCCGTTGTGCCTGTCGGGAGGTCTACACCCCACACACTAATTTCTAAAGTGTCTGTTGTTAGGTTAACTGCTGATGCTAGCTGAGTCGCAGTTATGCCCCCTATGGTTACATTAGCCTGTCTTACGTCAGAGCTAGAAGCGTTCACACTGGTATGAACAACAGCAATGGCTCGTCTATTTGTATCAGCAACCCCGAAAGGCTGATCGGTGAATGTATAAGATGCTGTTGTTGCTGTGTCTATAGTTCTGCCTTGATAGGCTACCTCTGGCGTTACCTTAGCAGGGGCTCCCATCAATCTTTGACTAGCAAACATTAAGCATCTCCTGTGTGTAAGCCATACAAAACAGCATTTATCTGCCATAACACAATAACCGCATAACCTGTTGTGGGCAGTGTTGGAGCTGAACCACCTACCCATGTAATAGTAGGCCAAGTGATTGTATAAGCCGTTCCATCATCAATCATCAAAGTAACTGACTGACCATCGACTAAAGACTCTGTAAATGTTGTGTTAGCACTTAAAGTTTTATACTGCAATGATCCATTAGCGGGGTCAATAACTGTACCAGTTAAGCTGTACTGAGTTTCTTTAAGTTCTTTAAATGTTTGTTCTGCTGTAAAGGACTGAACAACGTCTAGTTTAGCTGTATCAGCATCATAAGCCTGAACATCTGTACCAATCACTAATCCCAGTGTGGTTCGAGCGTTAACCGCTGCGGCATCATCAATAAGGCTGGCACCAAAAGTGCTGATCGTCGTGTTAGCAGGTAATGCTAGTGTTTTAATGTCCGTATCAACACTGCTTTCAGCTAATAATCCAAGATTTGCCGTCGCCATCGTGCCGATAGTTATCCATGCTGAATTGGCTGAATTGCGCTGTTTTAATAATCCACTGGTGGTATCTGCCCAAAATTGATAGGCGAATTTTGTAGCGGGTTCAGTTGCGCCACTGTTGTTCGATACTATCGCCGCCGTTAGATTGTTGAGGTCGGATAAAAAAGATAATCCGCTTTGATCTGCTATGTCGTAATCATGTTGAGCCATTTTTTAATACCCTCTGGATATGTGATCGAACGTCCTACTTATAGCAGTACCGCCCGAATTTTTAAAAATTATATCAAAACCGCTAACAGCTTTGTTCGATATTTCGTAATAGTCGCCCGTTTCCATGTTTTGAGCTGTAATTCCCAACGCTGGGATGATCTGATAATTAAACGGGAATGTAACAGATTTTGTCCCCGCGCCGCTAACTATATCCTCACCGCTAGATGTGCGGTCTGGCATATCAATGCTCACTAATAGTGATTGAACCTGAATATTATGCACTGCAAAGGAGCTGGTTAATACTAGCTTAAACTCGAAAGCCCTTGCTGTGTAGTCACCAACAATCAACGTTTCCCACGCTCCGAATGTTATATTATCGTCTGACGTTCTAACGTAAAAAGTCGAGGTCACATCGTCGATCAAGTCTCCAACAATACTTAACCAAGTGCTAACCAATGGCCTGTCGCTTATTAGATCGGTCACATCATAAGCCGCGACTACCTGTGAGGCTGTGATTCTCGATGTTTGTACCGAACCAAGATCAATCGCGCTGGCAAACAAATACTCACCTGTGGGTGACACTGATCCGCCGAGAAACGAAAAGTTAGGCCATGTGCTAATAACGTCTAATTGCTCGCCGATTGTTTCAAGCGAGTCTAGTATTAACCCTGTGCCGTCGTAGCCCGTACCTGTATGCGTGCCGGTGAAACTAGACTCAGTTAATGACTCTATAAAATTCATACCAATGACGCTTGGTGCGTTGGTGATAATAGCCGTTTCATTAACAGATTGATTGCCGCTGCTATCCACCCATTTAGCTAAATAAGTACCCTCAACAAGTGGAAGCGTTGCAGATATATTTGTACCCGCTATCACGCCGCCAATGTCTGTCGCATTTGACCAAGTGGGCGTTGCGATGTCTGTGGTATGTCGTATCTTCATTTTACCGCCGACAATCACATCAAGATCAGTCGTTGCGTCCCATGTTAAAAACGCACTGCCCGCAATAGCAGCCAATTCAAATCCTGTAACGTCTGCTGGCGGCGCGGTTAAACCGTAAACTTCCTGTGTTACTTCAAGAAATGGCGATTTAACACCAATGGCATTGACTGCAGTCACTTTTATACTGTAAATGCCTGCGGTAACAGGCTCAATATCGACTGACGTTGATTGAGATTGAATGATAGCCCAGTTACCATTGTCTTTTTTCCAATGAATCTCGTACCGCGAACCGCTCGCTTTAAAGCTAACCGTTAATCTAGCCGACGCAACCGCGCTGCTCAGTAGATATAATGATTCTTCAATCACTAAATCCGTAGGCTGATCTGGTACTTTTTTAATCTGTGATGTTGGGACGGGTTCAAGTTTTAAGTTATCTTCAATAGCTGCATATTTATCTGAACTGTATTCAAGAGCGGTGACTTCTACGGTTGTTTTGTCCGACTCGACCACTGATAGAACACGCCAGGATTCATGCACTAAATTAGTAGAACTAACAACATACATCGAATAAGCCGCCGCTGTTGCGCTAAACGCATCTGTCGTAATGGTATCGGTAGTGCTTGCGCCGGTTAGTATCGTTTGACTTTCAACTGTCCCGTCTGGCATCACCGCCCATAACGTGTAAACTATACCAGCATCAATCGTAATGTCTGCGTCGAGTACAAAATCCGTTGTCGTTGCTGATATTAACCTACCACCGCGCCGCGTTCCTGCCCTGATTGGGTCGGTTGTGTTGATAATATCACCAACTGTCATGGCAACCGCATCTAAGCCGCATTTGAAAGAGATTGTTTCCGTTTCAAGCCGTTCAGCAAAAAGGATCGCTCGCCCGAATCGGTGTGCTTGGCCTCGTGATGTACAGCCTACCGCCGCCACTTCTGTTTGAACAATACCATAACGGGTAATAGCTGCATCATCTGTCACATACTCAACTGCTTGCCGATAGTTGTCCTTTGGATCGTTCCAAGACACTAGCGCGACTGTGTGACGGGTTTTTATGCTTGAACCTGAATAATTAAACATACCGTCAACAATATTGGCAGGCGTAAACAATGCTACCGGCGATTTTACTGAGTCTTGGACTGCTGTGACAGACCCATTCGCCCAATATGCGAGCGCATTAAACACTGATGCTAATGCCTCTAAAACCTTATATGCTTCCTCGCGTGACTGGATGTACATATTCATCGTGAAGCGTGGTTCTAATCCCGCTAAACCATCGCTCACCATTTCATCGCAATATTGAGCAATAGTATAAAGCGACCATTTATCAATTAACGCAGCGGGTATTAAATCGCCCAATCCGAAACGATCATTGACAATCATTTCATAAAAGCACCATGCTGGATTATTTGAGTATCCGGTTGTAAAAGTACCATCCCAAACGCCATCATAAACTCGCGTTAAAGGGTCGTAATTTGAAGGAATGTTAATAATTAACCCTTCAATCTCATAAGAGCGCGACGGTATAGAGCTAAACCCTTCTGCATCAATAGAAACGGCCATTAAGGCGCTGTTTGGATAGGTAAACTTCCCCTCGGTGATTTCTGTATAACTGTCCCAGTATGTTTTGTCCCTTAACGAGGTTGTTTCGCTGTCGGCTGTAACCCGTGTCACTCTTATGTCGTATGACGTACCACCGGATAAAGGGATGTTATATGAACGCTGATACCGGCTCGTTGTTTTGCCTTTAATCGTATCTGTACCTTGAGGTATTTTACCCGTACCCGTCAAAGACAATGTACCCGTACCCGTTAGCGTCACCACTCTAAATTCGTAAGTATCTGATACCGGAGCGTCAAATTGAACTGTCCTGCTGTCGGCTGATGCCGCGCTTGAATATGAAGATCCGCCCCAATACCAATTAGTATTTGACACCGCTTGTCCCGTACCTTCAAACGACCCCGTATTCAACGCAGTCCATGAGCCTGCGCCTATGGCACGATAATCAATCCTATAAGTGATAGTCTGGAATGTCGCTGAACCATCGCCTAGCCAACTCAGATTGAGCGTGGCGGCAGTTATGGCCGTTGTTAATGATGATGTCACGCCCGATGCGACTGATAGCGTTGTGTTCGTGTATCTGATCGCTGCGTCTACATAACCGCCGCCGTCTGTTTGCACTTCTACTAATAGCTGAACTTCTGAGCCGCCTAAATCACCGTTTTTGACATTCTGTTTTGTTAAAGCTGGTACGGATATTGTCACGCGAACAGCATCTAAATTCGCGCCTGTTACGGTTCTGACAACAGGCGTTGCTTGTTTAATCTCGACTGACACGCCTGTTTCTGCTTCAACTGACGGGAAGCCCTCAATATATGTCTGCGATTGCGTTCCGGTGCGCCAGTCAAAAGATAGTCCAGAAAAGTTCTGTGTTCCGTCAGCATTCTCGACGGGTGTGTCATTCAGGTAAACGGATTTTAAGCCATTGACCAACCCTTTAATTTCACCCTCGGAAACCATATCAATAACGCGGGCATATTGTTTCGAGAAAAGTGAATCGGGGTCTTCAACGGGTGTTCTAGCTGAACCGCCGCCGCCTTTACCGCCACCGCCACCGCTGCCTTTAAGTGTTGTCACTTGCCGCCACCGCTACTAGTTACTTGGTTTTCGCTTACCGAAAGTCCAGCCGAAATAACCTGTGAGCCTACAATAACGCGCCCGAAGCATACTGGCACTGAGCCACCTTGTCTTGTTGTGTTAATTGCGCCATTAAATACAAACGATGGCCGGTTTTTAACTTCCTCTTGTGTTTCTGCTTCTGGTGGTTTAAATAATAACTGAGAAATACCGCCTAAAATTAATGCTGTGCCGGCATTTATTAAATAAGGCGACCACGGTCCAGGAATAAAAACACCGATAGCGATTAACGCAGCACCAACGACAATTTTTACTATTCCGCTTGACCCCTGAATATAAGGGATTATTCTAATTGTTTCACGCGATGAACATGGGTTTATTGTCTGCTCTAATTCCAATTCCTCTTTGCCGCCCAATAACACGCGATAACTGCCGCCGTCGATGAAGGATTGCTTAAATCCTTTTAGCGTTACAGATAAAGCCCTAACTGCCTCTGCTGGTGATTTAACATCATAGGTATGCACTTTCCCGAATTGTTCGCCTAAAAATCCGTATAACATTATTGTTTTCATTGCTTCATCTCTTTATGCCGCATGATATGACTTGTTATCTTCTGATACCACCCACCATAAACATCTCTACTAGATAACCGCATCGTTTGATGATGTTCGATTTTACCATCACCGATATAAACCGCACCATGATTAGGCACTGGACTACCGACTTTCATCAATATCATATCGCCGTATTGCAGATCATCTACCTCATAAAACCCAGCGGCTTCAAAGTTATCTAAATATAAATTCTGACCTTCTAACCACCAATTATGTTTCCGTTCATATTGCGGTAATTTAATACCTAAAACTTGATCATAATAATCATAAATAAACGAATAACAATCCAAAACGCCATGGACAAATTCCCTACCTAACAAGGGCTGAACATAACCGCTAGGCTTAAACGTGTGAATCTCTTTGGTAATACCAGCGATAATCGCCCACTCAACACCTGACTGTTCGCAACCGATTAAATCGGCATCTGATGGCAATGGATTAGAGCGTGGGTGGCTATGTACCACCATAACTATCTTGCCGCTATCCTCTGCGTCTGCGTAATCTTCTGGGTGAATAGCAAAATCATTCCCATTGTCGGCAATATTCCTGCATTTAATATACTGCCGCTTACCTTTTTTAATAACCACCAACCCGCAACACTCACGCGGAGCGCACTCGTCGGCGTGATCTATTATTTCTTGTTTAATGCGCTTGCTTATCATGTTTTGCCCGCTCCCGGAAAGCCGCCATAAGGGAGCTCAGCATTAACACCGAATCGCATACCGCATGACGCAACTCGCTTGCCGCATTTATCTAATGCAATATCCGTCACCACGTTATCATTAATATCAGCAATAGCACCACCAGCAAAACTACACTCAGCACTTCGATAAGTCCATGTGCATACGTTCTGAATCACCTGTCTGCGCGGTAACATAACGCCGGTTAAATCTAAAGCCGATGCTAATTCAAATTCAATGAACAAACAATTTTCGTTTGACTTACGATCAACATAAAAAATCTGTTCAGCAAAAGCCACCAACGGATCAGCTTGTGCGTTACCTGCTGCAAAGTTTACCGCATCGAGGTACTTAATAAAGGTTCTTCTGCGCGTTACCTTAGCACCGACCAGTCCATCTAACGTAGCGGCTAGATCGCCTATTAATCCAGTGGTATTCGCGCATCTTAAAATAGGTCTCGGCTGTTTGCCTGATCCTTGTTTCTCAAATCCGGTGGCCTCGATTGGGAATCGGGTGTAGGTATCGCCGTCCCATACAACATCGTTCCCCAGTTCGTTAACCTCGTTGCACCAACGATGAATAGAATCGCCCAAACTAGTTGCGTCCAATTCAAATAAATCAATAATCGCACTCGGCGATAATGATTGAACATCAGCCTCGATACTCATACGCCGAATATTTCCGTAAATGTTGCGGTTAAAGTCTCGTGATCGTATTCAACGATTGAACGTGAATAGCTATCACACAACCATAAACCCACCGCACCGACTGGTGGTGTCCAGGTAAAAGCCGTCACGCCTGCCTCAGTATCTAAAAATGACTGTATGGTGTCGATATTAGCTGCGGTATCGGTGAATGATACTGACCATGACCTTACTGTGGAATTAATGCCGTCTGCCACGCGCTGCGCGTAGCCATCGCCAAACTGAGCCTTTTTAACCCTAAACTCTGATGTAAGATTTACGCCGACTGATGGGATTGCTGTGAAAGTAGCCATTATGCTAACAAGCCTCCGTTTCTTTTTTCGTCGATTAATACGGTTCTTATAGCGTCGCCTAAAGCTCTACCTAAAGCTAAACCGTCCTGATCGCCGTTAGCGTTAGATTCCGATGCGTCTACATTAACAATAACATTCACGTCGCCACCACCCGCAGATTGCCCCCTACTGTGGTCAATAACCGTTTCATTAGGATGAAGTATAGCAGGGAAGCCGCCTTGCCCATCAACACCGCCCGAACGTGAGCCTGAACCAGTAAAACCACCGCTTGACGCGGATGGGAATAAATCGCTTGCCCACGCACTTGCATCGCCTCCAGATAGAAAGGCAGGATTAGTA
>UEXM01002352.1_pt1 | contig 13567 bp, 26 predicted proteins | sample 1796661 | NCBI WGS metagenome assembly UEXM01 (sample SAMEA4772469, study PRJEB27181) | metagenome | reverse complement strand
GAATTAACATCAAACTCAATTCCACAGTGCTTACAAGTCTTGAACATATTATTCCTCTCAATCAAAAAGTTAAATTATAGGTTGTTAAAATCTTCTGCATCATCAAGCAAAGCATCCAAGAGGTTGACAATCCCCTCGATCTTTTCACATGTATCGTCTCGGTCAAATGCAAAGAAGTCTTCGACATCAAAGCGACTAGAATTTGCTAAGACTTCTGCAAGTTCTAATAGAGCATTGCGCTGCTCTTTGAGCAACTCCACATCCACAGCGGCGGTTTGAGTAATGTTGATAATTTTTTCTGTCATTGGGTTCTCCCTGATTTGTATATACATTATACACGTTTGAAATGGTCGTGTCTACATAAAAGTTGTCAAGTAAATGTCAAGACATATCTTTTTGAGTCACCACTTGGTGATTGCCGGGCATGATAGCCAACACTCGCTTGTAAAAAAAGTTTTGGGCCTGTTCCCAAGCAATGTTTTTATCAGGACTTCCAGAGGCTAGTTCATATGTAACGTCTCCATTTAGCTCTTGGAATACAATGGTCCAAGACATACTGCCGGGACCGATGTTTTTGGGCTTGACAATTTCCATTCTTATCTCCGATTCTTATCTGTTCTTAATGTTTTAGCATAATCAATAAAATCCTGTTTGGCAGTCTTCACATCATCACGATAGCCAAGAGTGGCAATGTGATTAGCTCGAACGATCTCTCTATCCAAAAGGTGAATAATTAAAAGTTGTGTATCAATAGACATATAATAAAAAAACTCCGTCTTATGTATAACATTATACACGTTCACAGAGTCTTTGTCAAGAGTTTTTTTAAGAAAATTTAACTTTTTCTATATGGCGAGGTATGTCTTCTGGGTTTCTGTATAAAGTAATGACTTTCTGTTCAGCAAAAGAAAAAATAGTAAGAGCTACGAGGGGCTCGGAAGCGGTGAAAGAACTATCTCTGATGTCAAATGCTTCTACTATCTCATCGACAAACTTGTAAGTTCCTCCCGAAACAACTTGCGGATCCTTTATTACCATACCGTAGTCATATTCTCCGGATGTTTTTGAATCCTTCCAGCGAACAATATCGCCAAGTCTATAAATAACATTTTCTGCCATATATAAAGTTTACCTTTTCACCTCTTCTACTGACATAATCGCGTCATATGCCTTCTTTTTAAAGTCATAGATTCTTTCAATTTCTTCAGTATTTCTTAGATATTTAAAAACCAAATTTTCTGTAGAAAACTCGCCTCCTGTCTCCAAACCTGACTGGCGATAGTTACGGAGCTTATCCCTTAGACGTTCAGAGTCACCATAAGCCTCTTCGTGTTTCCCTTCGTCACTTAGTTTTTGAAGCATATCAATCCCAGCAATGAAGGCATCTGCTTTTTGACGAATTGCGTCCTCACTGGCCTCAAATCGCTTCTTACGTGGTTTGATGACCCATTCATCGTTTAATACAGAATAAACCGCTGTGGAGTGGTGTGGCTCGTTTGAATCCTGCACGTATATCTCCACTTCATGACCCTTAATCTTAATATCGTGATTTCGGTTCCAATTTGATTTTGCTTCCATCAAATAGTTTTTTACAAGCTCCTGATTCTCGTTGATATCTTGATAGTCGACCAAAATATGCAAATCAATGTCTGATAGCTTTGTCCAATTATAATTTGCCATCGAACCTGTAAAAGTAATATCTAGTATTGGTGTTGGTAAGTCTAATTTTTCATAAAAGTCTCTGGCTATTCTCAATAGTTTTTCGGAGATTTCGGGCTTTAGCTTATTGTCTTTATCCCAAACATCTCTATTGAGATCATCTTGAATTTTCGGAACTAAATCAACCTCGGATTCTCCAATGGCAGCAAAACTCGGTGGTGCTGACTTAGACCTTTCCATAGAAGGTTTGACTGTATATGGTGCAGTATTCTTTTGTGGACCCAGAGCTAACAAGCGTTCTTTACCAGCTTTATGCTTACTAAGCATCTTTTTCTGAAAGTCGTCGACTTCAGCCATTATACTTTTATATTCATTCCATTCTTTCATAGTCTTCCCTCGTACTATAATTAGTCACCATATATCTCTTGTTCCCCATCTTGATAGGTAATAATCGTTTTATTTCCGGGATGGGGTTCGATGTGGACCTTGACGAAATCAGTCATTGAATCAAAGATTGCAATACCGCCTCTGGGTGGTGGATACAGCCAATGAACTATGCACTGTCCAGTGCCGAGAACAACGCCTTCAATGATCACACCCTCACCAGAAACTCCTGTTTCATCATGCTGACGACACACCGTGAACATCTCAATTCCCCGTGGTGCTAGCTTAGGTCTAGGCTTGGGCTTTAAGTCCTCTTGTTCGAGTCCCAATACACTTTCGCCTTCTTCTTGTGATTCTTCCTGCATTTTAAGAACTCCTTATGCCTCGCCAATTGGTTTGAAATCTCTCATCATCTCATCGGTCAACATCTCTTGTAATTCATCCATCGTTGATTGTAGCTGATCTGGGCCAAATGATTCAGAACTTTTCATTTCGTCAAGCATGTCCCATAGAGAGTTATTTTCTTCCATTAGTATCTTCATTTCTTTTACCAATTGGTCGTTCATGATTTTAAAATCAGAACACTTCTTAGATAACTCAGAAAGATCTTTCTGCAAGTTTACTTTGTCATAAATGACAACGTTATAATCTTGCATGGAAACATAACCAATCCTCTCCAGCAAGTTCCCAAATATCCTTTTTAACATAATAAACCTCAAGTTGTATATAATAAATAGTTATAATACATTATAACCCATGAAATGTTTTCTGTCAAGGACAAATCATAAATTATAGTATTTTACTGAATATGCTATTTCAACCAAAATACCTTCGTCTGGTATAATATCAAACTCTACTGTGTTATCCGCCTCGATGTATGTCCATTTGGCTGTGTCCATCAATCTTCCGTCTTCAAAGACTACAATTGTTTTTGTGTAAGGCTCGTGTGTCAATTCTATTTCTTCAAAAGGCTCTATCTTTTGTGTTGCATCGGCCACACCAGCAGACCAATCTTCTTCGCAAATGTCAACAATTATTCCAGAAAAGTAATTAACTGCATCCATGTATTTCATCCCGATGTTATTTCCTATTGGAATATACTCGCAAACAGAATCGTCAGGTAAGACATTTCCAATAAAAGATAAGAATGCGCTGGGTCTTATGCTTTGATACCACGCTTGAAAGTCTACAGCAGACATTGTACTTTGTTCCTCTTCGTCCGAAACAATTACTGTCAACAAAGCAGCATCGGAGCGCATCCATGTGGAAGCATAGGCATCTAATGTAACGTAGTTCTTTACAGAATCAAAACCTTTCTCCATTCCGTCTGGAGGCAGGTCGCCGTGCATTGCAATGGCATCAGCAATAGTATCGCCTCGGGTAAGCGGAAATGTTTGTGGCTGAGGAACGGCACGACCGTCGCCAGTCGTTATCATCTTTAGCCTCCAGTTTACATCTGCGGGGAGACTATTCATCATTAACTCAATGCCGCTCAATAAAGCTGGGCGATGTTTCATCATGGAGCAAGACCCATCAATAACCCAGAGAATATCTATCGAATCATAGCTTGCAGGTTGCCTAAAAGATTCAATCCAGATTTCTGGATCTGGTTCTGTTACGATGTATTCCTTTTCACCCTCTCCATGAATAACATAATCAAAGCTATTGTCACAACTCATGAACATTGAAAATAGAAATATAAGAGCTACTCTAAAAGCGGTCATTCTTTTTGCCCTCCAATTTTTCAAGATTTTGCTTTAAAAAAGCCATATCAATCAAATTGGCAGGAGCCACATAAACAATAGTTCCGACCAATTGTGGACCCATGAATCCGCGACCGACCATAATTGAACTAACAACACCGACGAAGCGACCTTTGGAGTCAAACACGCCAGAACCAGAGGAACCACCCCAAGCCATCGAATGCATAGCTAGGTCTGTTCCGTAACCATCTCCGGCAAGCTGGCCCTCGAATGTTAAGAGAGAATTGTTGCCGGGGAATCCCGAATAGACGACATCTTCGCCTACAACGTATTCTGGATCTCTCGTGAAACTAGCTGGTGTTCTGCTTTCCATAGCTGGAACAACCAAGATGGCGATATCTACGATATGATCCCAATATACTATCTTACCAATAACTTGTTCTTTAGGTGATTCAACCATGGCTGCACTTGTCAACGGCTCTGGGACTGACTCAGCCCAGATGTGTGCGGCTGTGACCACGATGTGGTGACCCTTATATTTAAAGTAGGTTCCGGTTCCACGATATCTTCCACCAGCTTGTTGTACGTGTACGACTACAGCAGCCTCTCGTGAAATCTTGGCTGACTTGCCCTGTACTTTTTCCTTTACGCCATATTCTAAGTAACAACACTCTTGACTTTCCTTAAGCTGTTGTATGGCTGCTTCGTGGTTTGTAGGCTCTACTGAATTCCTAGTGCAGCTAGGTACAGTGAGCATCATAACAAAACCTATTAATAATAAAATGCTTCTCATAATAGTAATCCTTCGGGAGATACCCCTTATTAGTAACTATCATTCAAAAGATTAAAAGAAGTTTTTTATTAGTTTTCTGGAAGATCTTCTAAATCTTCTTCGTTCAGGATATCAGTATCTCTTTCTATCATCTGGCTTTCAGTGGTACTGCTAGTTGGTTTTTTGAGACACCCATGAGTCAGTAAAATCATTATAAATGGTAGCAGAATTCTCATTATGAAATTTGCTCCGACTTTGAAACCACCCTTATAACCTTACATCCGGGAATCTCGTTGCTTCTAATCGCCGGAAGCAAGTGGTCTTTCATAAATTTCTCTCCCGTTACAGAATCAGAGCGAGGGTGATACTTGATCCGAATGTGGCTAAGATAAGAACCACTGTCTTTTCTAAAAAGGGAATCCAAGGCGGTTACAACAGTAACGCCGCCGAGGGAACGAATATCTTGTAAGGTCTCTTCCACTCCATACTCAGTTTCTATCCTGATAAGAATCTCTACTTGGAATGTTCTAAGTTTATATTTTTCCTCTTTCAATTCTTTAAGTTTGTCGTCAATTATTTGGTCTAGTAAATTATTTCTCACATCTTTCTCCACCCTATAAATAGTATCTTATTTCCAAAATACCTGTATTGCTACAATAACAAATGAAAGTAATATACACACCAAAGTTTTAGGAGTTGTAAAACTCTCTCCAAAATAATGAAACACCAAAAAAGGGAACACCAGATATGATAACCCGAAACCCAAAAGTCTTGGTCCCCATGTTTCTCCCATCTCTTCGACAGCGAATCTCATTCCATAAAGAAAGAGATAACCGGTAGGTATAGAAAAAATTAGAGGCATGAAGACCATGTTATCTTTAGCCCACTTCCAAATGAATGGTGAGTAGGTGCCGTACCATGAAACAACCTGACCTGCTGTAATCAGCACACAAGCTAGAGCAAATTTTGAAGTCATCTTCTACTCCCTGCTGTAATCATCTTCCAACCTTATGACATCTTCAAGATGGTTTGTACTAACCTCTATCAATTCTACGTTAGAATGTGTAGCACCAAATCTGTGGATTTGTCCGGGAACTACATGAAAGTTTTCACCGGGGTACACTCGCGTAATCTTATCTTCACTGTCATATACGTACAAAGTTCCCTGTGTGACAAGAATGGTTTCTTCCTTTACCTCGTGATATTGTTTAGAAAGCCTGTGACCTGCTTTGATAAATAAAATCTTACCCACATAATCTTTTGTTTGTGCCCAAATCTTTTCATGGCCCCATGGCTTTTTAACTATCTGCATTTAAATCCTCACCCAATGTACATATTTCATAACTGCTTGCCTAACGTGGATTTCCCAATCCTTTCCTAGAGGTATCTGTAACCTATTTGCCAGTTTTCTACCCTCTTCCCATGCTATAACTTCCTCTTTTAATATCTCGACTTTACTTGTTTTTGATCCCGGAAACATCTTGTCAAACTCTTTGTTGTTTCTCAAGATTACGTGACCGGCTTCATGGAGAAGAACGAATAACTGATGTTGCAGGGTTTTCGTATCATTGATAGTTACCACCCTATCTTCAATCCAATATTCATCCATACCGAGAGGATCATAGTCTACCACCACATCATGAACTTCTACTAAGTAAGACTCAACAGAAGACATATACCCCTCTATCGTTTCCTCAAATATCATTTGTTCTTCCGTGGTCTTCCGCGCTTTGCTGGCTGTCCGGTCTTAACTGATCCCCGTCCCCAGAAGTTCTTATTGTTCCTGTCATCAGTCATTAGCGATACGCTTATTTCCTTACCGTGGAAAACAAAATGCCGACAGGCCAAAGTTCCATATGGCAACTTGCGCTTCCTGTATGGCTTCTTATTTAAGAATTTTACACAGGCTTCGACAATCTGTTTTTCTGTCAGCCCTTCTTCTTTGAAGTCCTTTGCAGTCTTGGGCATGATAATGCGAGCGGCGATGGACCACTTCTTATCTCCGAAATCTTTATTAGGCATCATCCCACCTTCGTACCGGCCTAGCTTTTTTCTCTCCCCTTCATATGTAAATGATGGTTCATAGGGTCCGAATTCTTTTAAACTACATTCAATTTCCATTTTACTATCCTCTCAAAAGATTTTTTGATTCAATGTGAAGTTTCTCATAAACATTGTCAATGCTTCCTACAACTAAAATATCTTGCTGTGTGGAATTATTATTAACTGTAATTCTTGTGAAATCCTGCCTTTGGTCTAGTCCATCAATCAGTCTCCCTTCGGATAACAACTTTCTCAAAAGCTCTTCCTCTCGCATACAGACAACATGGTCTGGGTTAATATATATCTGCCTTACTGAATACTTTTTTTGTGATCCGTTTCCGGCACTATAAATTTCTGTTAATCTAATGTTTTTCATTTTGTCTTTCCGGGGTAAATGTTTCTAGCATGAGTTGACCATACCTTTCCTTCATAAAATATTCGACCATAAAAGCAATTTTGTTTAGATTCCCCAAGGTATAAAACATAGACAGGCTCTTCTAAGGTCTTGGTTCTTCTTATGAACTTATTATCTTCCTGTATCATCAATATTGAAGAAGAGGGTATGTAAACATAACTTCCTTCTTCTATTTCCTTAGCTATCATCCTCTTCTTCCAAGTTTAATGTTTGTGCGGGCTCTCTACTTTGCAATCCAACATAACCTGACAGTATGCTAGAACAATCCGAGAGTCTCAAATCTAAATCGGCAAGACCTTCACGTATTTTGGCGATTGATTCAACGGCTTTTGTCGGGTTTGATGCACCAATATTCTCAATTTCATCCAAAAGAAAAGCCAAGCGATGGCCTGCATTTGTTATCAGCTTTCCCACCTCAATAGGTACGTCTTCAATCTCAACAGCATAAGAAATATTTACTTTCAAACTAACCTCTATTTAAAAAATGTATGCCAGACAGTCGCAGTTGCGAGTCCGACGACGCTCGTTGTTATAACCCATATTACTCTGGATGTATTCTCTTTCCATTGCTCAAGTTCTCTCAATCTTGCGTAAAGCCCCTGATCGGGATCGTATACTGCTCTCTTTACGGAACTTAAGGATGTTGCCATCTCTTCGCATCTCTGCTTGACAACTTCAATATTATCGGCCATGCGATCAATTTTTCCGCCTAACTCCACAATATCAATTTTAACTTCGTTATTAGTATCGGACATCATCATGCCCCCCTCGTGACATAAATAGTGCTATTTTTGTATAATAGCACAGTTTGTCGTAATTAAAGTACCAGCTACAGAAGCGGCGTTTAATAGTGAGGTCTTAGTTACCTTAACGGGATCAATCACTCCCGCCTCCATCATGTCACAAATTTCACCTGTAACGAAATTGTATCCATAATCCCCTTCTTTGGAACTTTCACGTACTAACTTGGATACAATGTCTGGAGATTCCCCAGCATTAATAGCCATTTGTCGTAAAGGATCCTCAACCGCAGATAAGACAATTTGCACTCCAGCATTTTGATCTTGATTGTCAACCTCAACTTCTAAACTGTTTGTCACTCGCATCAAAGCAACACCGCCTCCAGCGACAATCCCCTCCATTTGAGCGGCTCTTACAGCTTCCAGTGCGTCTTCGATGCGATGCTTCTTCTCTGTCATCTCTATTTCTGTTAGGCCGCCTACGCGGATAATCGCAATGCCACTAGCCAGACGAGCAATCCGATCTTGAATTTTCTCACATTCGTGTAAATTATCTTCTTCAAGTAAATCGTCTTTAAGGTCTGCGATCTTCCTATCAATAGAGTCTTGGTCACCGAGACCTCCTATAACTGTAGTCTGTGTTCTGGTAATATCAATTCTGCTTGCGTTTCCAAAATCTACAAGCCTGACATCTTGCAGCCTCTTTCCATTGGAGCGACTAATAAACGTTGCCCCAATAGATACCGCCAAATCCTTTAGGATGTTTTGCCTCTCCTCACCATATCGCGGTGCTTTGATTGCAGCAACCTTCAGGGTGCCCTTGATTGCGTTCATAATCATGGCTGCTAATGCTTGGCCTTCAATCTCTGTAGACACAAAAATAAGAGGACGTGATTCACGGGCCGCTAATTCAAGAATCTTCATAATATCCTGAACATGTTCAATCTTCTCATCAGTCACTAAGATAAGAGGGTCATCATAAGTTGCTGCTCTGCGTCTCTCATCTGTGATAAAAGCACTTGCTGCATAACCAGAATCCATACGGAAGCCTTCCACTAGGTCAAGGGATGTTCTGTGTGATTTTGCTTCCTCGACAGTGATTGCACCGTCTTTTCCAGCAGACGAAACAGCTTTGGCAATAAGATTTCCAATAGTATTATCGTTATTTGCAGAAATGCTCGCTACATGGGCGATGTCGGCTTCGGACTTAATAGGGCGAGCAATTGTATCCAATTCGCTTACAATGGCTTCTACGGCCCTGTCAATGCCTCTCTGGACCTCTACAGGAGGAATGCCAGAAGAAATATATTTCTGTGCTCGTGTCAAGATTGCTCTTGTTAGCACTGTAGAAGTTGTTGTCCCATCCCCAGCGTCTTGGTTTGTTTGTGCTGCTGCTTGTTTGATAATCTGTGCGGCTGCGTTCTCAATGGGATCCTCGAGATCCACAAAGTTTGCGACGGTTACGCCGTCTTTTGTAATGATGGGACGTTTGCCTTTCTCTTGGAGAATGACGTTTCGTCCTCGTGGTCCCAAAGTAGAAGCCACGTTGTCTGCAAGGATATTCGCTCCAGACAAAATCTTTTGGTTCATATCGGAACCAGATCTATAATGCTTAGTCAAATCACACCTCTTAAAGTTTAACTATTATATATTATAACCACATTTGGTTAAGAAGTCAAGGGTTAATTTTGTTTTTGATCATTTTTAATTTCAGAGCGTAGGCTTTCAGCAGCGTTCGAGGCATTTTTCACTGCCTCTTTGCCATGATTTATGGCTGTCTCCCTTGCATCTTCGGAAATATAAAGATTGACATTATCTGAAAGGTTTTTTGTGGATGAAAATAACTCCAAGAGATTTCCGTTTAAATACACCATTCTTTTTTCGGCAATCTGATAGATTGCTTCTGGGTCATAAGGAAGGACAGCAAGCTCGCTTCTTACCACTTTATTTTCACCAGCTAGTCTATCCAATATCTCTCCCGTTATCGACCATTGCGTCTTGGATTCATTTAACTGCATTCCTTCTGCTGCAATTGCTAGATCTTCTTCAGCGGGAGGCTGGTCATTGGCGGCATTCCTCTCCGCTTTTGGAATCCTATAACCAGCAGTTTGTCTCAAAAGCTCATATTGCTCTTCCCAGCTAGAGGCTGACTTTAACTTTCTTATGGATGAGTATGGAGACATCCCATCTAGCACGAACAGCTTTCCTTTTGCACTTAGCCCTGACTGCACAGCCTTTGTTGTGATGGCATCGATAAAGTTATCTTGAGTGAAAACAAAAGATTCAATGTTTAAGTTTTTCCCATCCTTTCTGGCCACAACGTATGTCATTGACCCCTCATCATTAAGGGAATTGATCAAGTCGGTATAACTTCCTTCAATCGCAGTACCGGGTGATAACAACTTCAAACTGATTGGTAGATTCTTTGAACCCTCAAGTTGAGAAAAAGCCTCTAGGTCTGCGATCGTATTCGCACCTGATGCGGGAATTTGGTGACCACGAAGCAACGCGGCTAAAAATGATTCGAATACAAATCCAGCCGGTGATGCTTGAAAGCTCGTAAGAATGGAGGATAAAGATTCCAGAAGGATCAAACTCGATATAATTCTTCTTGTTCCCGTGATTTTAGCACTGGGGTCTGTGATTCTTTGCAGGAATGACAGCTTGGCTTCAAGAGTCGCCCCGCCGCCGATTGCATCGAAGATCCTAGCAACGGATTGGCGATCAGCAGTATTTGGGTCACCCCAATTTTCATTAGGTGCGAACTTTGGAAGACTTAGAACAAACTCGCGACCTTTCTCAAATTTAGTAGCCTCTTGCTCTTGCAGACTGGCTGGCACCTTGGGTTTATCAAATGATAATTCATAATAGTTATCCAATACCGATTCTACTAACGAAATCAAGTCCAAACTTTGGGTCTTTATTTTTTTTGCGGCAAAGGTGCCTTCAATTAAATCATCTAATTCTTTCATAATACTAATTAGTCCTCAAAATCTTTTTCTTCTAACAGAGTATAGCTAAAACTATTTCCATAAAGCTCGGCAGATTTCTTAACGGCAGACATAAACAATTTGAAATCTGTGCCATTTTTAAAAACCTGACATCCGGCTGAGTAGGATCCCACATAGGATGCTTCCCCTACCTTGGACCTGTGTATGTTTATTCCAAACCACCCTTCGTCTATCGTTTCTGCATCATGATCCAGAATCTTATCTCTGTTCCCATCGCGCCAAACTTTGAGCACGTTACCTCGTTGGCATAAAGCCTCGTGAGCAAACTTAGAGTTATGTCTGGCATGGGTGTCGACTTTATAGACCCCACGGTACTGATTAGGAACCAAGATTGCAGTTCCTTTCTTATTCATCGGATGAACTAAATACTTCTCTCCGGGGTCTGTGGTGATGACAGAAGATTGAACTTCCCATTCTTTTTTCTTATTCCTATAAATCAAAAGCATGGTATCATCAAACTTATTGGACTTCGTTTCCTTCGACCTGATGCCAATGATATTGACATTGAAGATGCCATTCGAGAAGAAGGCATAACCCTTCTTCTCCATTACCGATTTTACTTTATCGGCAATCATCTTGGCATGTAATCCTTTAATAATAGACATGGTTGTGGTTTCCTTTATACAATAATATCTGCGATGCCGTGCTTTACGGCTTCCTCTGCTGAAAGATAAACATTCACGTTCTTTGCAAACATATCCTTCAATTTCTTCTTTGTTAACTTTGTTTCACTTGCAAGAGCATCGATATACATATCTTGGATAGTCTGGATCTCTTTCATTTCATTTTTTAAGTCATGTAAGGCTCCTGATGAGCCTCCGATAACAGAATGAATCATTACCCTGCAATACTTTCCAATCTTCCTCTTGCCCTTGGTTCCGGCTGCTAGAAGCAATACCGCTGCTGACATTACCTTTCCCAATCCATGAGTGTGGATCTCCATCTCCTCTCGTGTCTGCCTCATATAATCATAAATGGCAAACATATCAGAAGCAACTCCACCAGCAGAGTTAACATAGAACTCAACAGGAGAACCAGACTCACCAGAATATATCTTTAAAGCATAGACTATCTCTTCTGATTTCGTTTCAGTGATATCCTGAAATACCCCTACTGCTCTGGTCTCCGGAGGGAGAGAAGGACTCGGAGGCTGTTCTTCTGTGGTTTCTTCATTCACTTCTTTTGTTTCTTCACTGACGCTCATTTGCTTTTCTCCCGCGTGTTTTTTGCTGATAATCTAAGCCTAGCTTATATGGTTTTGGTCGTCCTGTCTTTTCTGTTATCTCTTCCAGCACATATGGAAACTTACGAGCCCATGATTTCCAAGCAGATTCCGTTTGAAAGATTCTTTTAAAAATCAAACTTTCGGTCTTACTCTTTGGGTCATATGCGTTTCCCGTACATACCCATCCATTAACTTCTTTCAATAACTTATTTTGCTGTCGAACTCCTTTGATTTCATCCACCTGAAGAACATAAAGAAAATCATCGTTTTCTAATCTTGTATTTTTCCAAGCTACACCTTTCATAAAAGAATCTCCTTTTCTTTTTTAATTATACACTTTTTTAAAAAAACTGTCAAGCTTTTTTTATGAATTTATGTAAATAAGTCATAGCTCCCTTCCAATTACGGTATTCAGTATACCTCTTAAATCTAGGAGGGATGGCCAGTAAGAACTTGTTGATGGCTGTGTGTTGCCATTTTGCGATGTTAGCATCATCTACGTTTTTCACTAACTTAATCTCGTTCTCTTCAACACCCATCTTGTGCATCATCATCGCCTTTTTCTCTTTCAGATATACATAATCTTCGTGAGTCATGACAAGAAGTTGCAAGCAATAAAGCTCGATCTCTTTAAACAAGATCAACTCTGCTTTCGATACAGTGTACCTATTATAGATTCCTCTCAAAAAGAATCCTGCAAATATTCCTATCAAAACGCTAGCTAACATTATACTAATCCCTAGACATAAAAAGACCGCAAACAAACGAACTCATTTGCGGTCTGCTTATTTTAATAATAAATGGAGAAATATTATTTATTCTTTTGACATTGCTGCCAATCGAGTCTTAACTCTGCGAAGAACTTCCTGAACCAACTCTTCTTCGTTGACTTGAGAAGCTGTTTCTTCAGCAGTTTCCTCTTCAAGGGTCTCTGTCTCTTCCTCTTCTTCAAGAGTTTCTGTTTCCTCACCTTCTCCGAGAACTGAATCTAAAATTTCTTCGATGGTCTGATCTTCTGATTCTTCCATCATTTCTTCGTCATCCATTTCCATTTCCATTTCGCCTTCTACGGCATCGCCAGCTTCATCGCGGGCTGCTCTTAACTTGTCAGCTAAAGCAATAATAGCATCTGCCTCATCATCAGTCAAGACCGCTTCATCGGCCTCTTCTTCTGGCATCTCCATGTCCATGTCTGGCATGTCCATTTCTTCTTCATCGTCTTCTGCTGGCATCTCCATGTCCATGTCTGGCATGTCCATTTCAACTTCCTCTTCCTCTTCTTCCTCTTCTTCTTCCATCACTCCTTCTTCATCTCGCAGATATGCTTTATCCATTTCTGTGAGTTTGGTGACAAAATTGCTAGATACGGAAGCGTCCAAGTTAGCTAATTTCATAAAACGACGTACTTCATTTAAAAGATTTTTTTTGCTCATCTCAATTTCTCCTAATAATACTTTAGCAAAAAAGCGGTATAATAACAATAATAAATAGTCTGTAGTTTTTTAAAAAACCCAAGTTTATAAATCTGGATGTTCTTTTTCTAATATATCGAATATATTCTTAATGTCTCCATCATCTAAACCGAATTTTTATTTAATTTCTTTACCTTAATTTT
>UEXM01002351.1_pt1 | contig 13570 bp, 10 predicted proteins | sample 1796661 | NCBI WGS metagenome assembly UEXM01 (sample SAMEA4772469, study PRJEB27181) | metagenome | reverse complement strand
CAGTTTTGATCCGGACACCGTGTTCAGCTCCATCGACCACCAGGGCCGCTACGCCTATGGCAACCAGCCCACCATCACCCAGTGGAACCTGAGCCGTTTCGCGGAAACCCTGCTACCGATGATCGACGAGGATGTGGACAGCGCCATCGAGAAAGCCACCGCCATCATCAAGTCTTTTAGCGAACGCTACAGCGAAAAATGGCTGGCCATGATGAAGAAAAAGCTGGGCTTGTTCGGTGATGACCCGGTTGATGAAACGCTGATTACCGATCTGCTGGAATGGATGAAGACGCACCAGGCGGATTACACCAATACCTTCCGCGATATCACCAGCGAACACTTTCCCGCCGATGGTATTTACCAGGATGACGACTTCAGCAACTGGCACCAGCGCTGGCAGGCCCGCCTGGGGCGCAACCAAAAACCTCTCAAGTCGTCCCTGTGCCTGATGCGCAATCACAACCCGGCGGTGATTCCTCGCAACCATCGCGTGGCAGAAGCATTAACCGCAGCGGAACAGGGTGACCTGGCTGTCACCACATCACTGCTGGAGGCGCTGGCCGACCCCTATGCGGAGCGCGACCCGGACGACCGCTATCGGCAGCCGCCGGCCCCGGAGGAGCAGGTCTGCCAGACTTTTTGCGGGACCTGATAACCGGTTGGCCGACCCTGGATTTCCCCGGCCCGCAAAAGACTCCGCAGGTGCGTCGCTAGCGGCGCGATAGCCCAACGTCGATAAAAAAAGTATTACCACAGAGATCACGGAGAAAAAGAAAAGGTTTTCTCGATGTGCTCTGTGCCCATGTGGTGAGAATGCTTTTAAACACAGGTTGGGTTATGCACTTCGTGAACCCTGCGGATCGCAATAGCGGGTCAGGAATTTAAGGAAAAATTCACCGCAAAGCCGCTGCGTTGCCAAAGCCACGCTACCCACAACGTATGCAGATTGATCAACACCGCCAGAGCCCATTCAAACCCGTCATCCATGGTGTCGTAGTGCTCGGGCCAGATCACACCCAGTATCAACGACACTATTCCCACCAACAGGGTAAAACCGCATAACCGCAGCAGCGATCTCCCCGCGGCTGACATGGCACTGTGCCGCAGTGACGCGCTCAGCCCCAGCTGGGCAAGAAACGTGAGGCCAAAGAATCCCACCACCCCGATCCGGCGCAGCATGTAAGGCGTCTCGCCAGCATGGCCAAGCACCACCGTATAGAGCGCCAACGGCAGCGCCGCCAACATCCCCAGCCACCACCAGGTGGTCGGCTCCACCTGCATGTGGCGCAGCCAGTGAAGGTTGGCCCACCAGAACAGCATCATGCAGACGCAGGCTGGCAGCATTCCGGCCTTGAAAACGAAATAGGCGGTACCGGAACGGGACGCCCGGGAAATACTGGTGCAGCCTTCAAACCAGGGTAAACACCAGGGCACCAGCTGCTCACTGGCAGACAGCAAATAACAGACATGCATGGTCACCAGGGGCAGCAAGGCGGTGACCCAGGCCAGGGGAGACAAGCGAACTGGCGTCGATGGCATCGTCATGGCGTCAGCGTAGCGCAACACAAGGCACCGTCACACCTTGCTAATACCCCAAACGCTGCGCACTGAGGCCCAGCGAACCGCACCACCGGGCAGGCAGAGGGGAAACAATTCCATTACAAAACATAGCAGTAAATGGCTATAAAAACGTTTTCTTAAGAACAGAATAAAATCAATCATAAAAACACAGTTCAGCACCGGCAACCTTTCTGCAGTCACCCGTCAGTATGGCGATACCGCACTCTTCCTGTTCGCTATGCCTTGTGACTTCTCTCGCCTTTGTCAGGCAGGCTTTCATCAGCCACTGAAGAGACACAAGGCGCATCCGGTTGCCCCGTCGCTGTCACCCACAGGCGGATAATAATCATGAAAAAACATTTCGCATCCATCGCCAGTCTCGCATTGCTTGTTACCGCCTGCGGTGGCGGCGGCAGCTCTGACAACGTGTCGCAGACACCTGGCCCGAGCCCGCAGCCCCCTACTCCCAATCAGCCCGAGCCGCCGCCCGAAATGCCGGTGGACTGCCAGCGAGACAGCTGGGTGGCAGGCACCACAGAATTGTGCGACGGCACCTTTATCTATCGGGACTATGTCTACGATGACTACGGGGCGGATACCGGCCTGATCGGCCTGTCACCCTTGACCGTCATGAATCTGCTGTCGCGCGGTGGCGGCTTGTTCAATCCGGTTGCCAACACACCGGGGCTGCTTTCGCCCACAGCGGGGGATGAACGCTACCCTGCCGGCATGGAAAACACCGCCGACCTGGTCTCGCTGGCACTGTCACTGGATGGCGATGAACTGTCTGTTCGCTTCGAGCTGAATACACTTTATGGCAGTGATGACAGCCTCGCCGTCATCGCCATTGATACTGACAACGACAGCAGCACCGGTGGTGGCGTCTGGGCGGGCCTGGGCATTCGCAGTGACGGCTGGGAAGAGATCTACACCTTCGCTGAGGGTGACCCGATCAACAACATTATTGCCGGCCGGATTCCTGCCCCAGACACACAACAATGGCGCATTCAGGCGGTGGTGGCACAGAACGACGGCACGGTCATGAATGTGGCTTTCCGCGGCCCCCATGAATCCGCCCGAGCGGCTTCTATCCCGGAACAAATTCTTCCCGATGCGGGCAATTTCTGGGAGGACAAACAGTCGCAGGCACTGGGCAGCGGCGACATTTCCGTTTTCGGGGAAGTGGTTTCACGCAGCGATCTTGAGAACGGCACCACCCGAGCTGCGGAGTCGGTGACCGGTTTTCAGCAGCGCGTTTACACCTCCCAATACACCCTCCCCCCCGGTGAAGGGGTGTCACTGCGCGGCGTACCAGGCCGCCAGGGCGATACCGGCCTGCCCTGCGACCAGTATTTTCATTACCTGGGAAAATACCAGCCCTACGGTTTTTACGTACCGGAGCAGGACGGCCCCCACGAACTACAGCTGGTACTGCACGGCTGCGAAGCCAACCACGCCAGTCAGATCAACCAGGGCAATTTCCAGACATCCTTCGCCGATGCCAACAACCGCATTCTGGCGGCCCCCCTGGGGCGTGGGCCGCGGGGCTTCTATACCGGACTCTCGGAGCGTGATGTGTTGGATGTCCGCGCGGACGTGGAAGAAAACTACCCGATCGACAGCCGCAAGGTACTGGTAAGCGGCTACTCCATGGGCGGCTACGGCACACTGAGAATGGCGGCACTGTATCCACAGGATTACGCTGCCGGTGTGAACTGGGTGGGCTTTACCGGCAGCGTCTTGAACCTGCCACTGGAAAGAACCCTGCTAGGGTCCCTGGCGGACCTGACCGGCATTGAGCTGCTGGATACCCCTTTGTCTGCCTTCCAGGAACTGCAGCAGGAGTTCAGTATCGGCGCGGAAGACAATGTGCTGGATTACCTGGGCAATCTGGAGCATATCCCGATGGCCAATGCCTACAGTGCTGCGGATGAGATCGTACATGTCACTACGGCTCTGGCACTGCAGGAAAAGTTTATCGCCGGCGAGTCCGACTATGTTTTCTATCTGCATCTTCCTGCAGAACATCTGACCTATATCCTGCTGGATGAATGGCAGAAAATGGCCAATTACAGCGCCAACCGCGTGATCGTTAGCCGCCCGAGCACCATCCGTTACTACTACGATCCGGCCCAGGCCTACCCGGAATATGCCATTGACCACAATCGCGCTTACTGGGTCAGCAATATCGTCAATCGCTCCACCGAGCCCAGCCAGATTTCACTGGATAGCGATGGCTGCGGTACACCGCAGATGGATAGTCAGTTCACCCCGGGGGCTGGCACTTACCCGATACCCTGGGTAAGCACGCAACGCACAGTGAGCAGCGATGCCTTGCTGCCAGGCGGTAACACCCTGTCCGGGTCGCTGGAGAATATTCATCAACTGACCATTGATGTTACCGATAGCTGCCTTGCAGGGGCCATCAATCTGGACATCGATAGTGACGGTAGCAGCACCCTGGTATTCAGCGATGGCAGAGAGGTAGATCTGGTTCAGGGGCGCAACCAGCTGTTCGTGAACCCGCTATAAACGGATGAAACCGAAAGCCCCGGGGACGGGGCTTTCACCATGCCTGGCATGGCCCGGTTATTGATTCGCTTGCAGTTTATCCAGCGTACGCAATTCGAAGTCGCTGGCGTCATGCCGCTCCCATAGCTGGCTGGAAGGATCACCCCAGGCCCGGTTGACTTTACGGCCACGTTCCACCGCAGGGCGCTTGCTGATCTGCTCGGTCCAGCGCAGCACATTCTTGTAGGTGTGCGCTTCGATAAACTCCGCCGCTTCATAGACCTTGTTGGTGACCAAAGCGCCGTACCAGGGCCAGATGGCCATATCAGCAATGGTGTATTCATCACCGGCGATGTAGTCGTTGTCGGCCAGCTGGCGATCCAGCACATCCAGCTGCCGCTTGATCTCCATGGTGTAGCGATTGATCGGGTATTCGTACTTTTCCGGGGCGTAGGCATAGAAATGACCGAAGCCGCCACCCAGCAGCGGCGCACTGCCCATCTGCCAGAACAACCAGCTGAGCGTTTCGGTGCGTTTTCCCGGGTCCTTGGGCAGGAACTCGCCAAACTTTTCTGCCAGGTAAAGCAGGATATTGCCGGACTCGAACACCCGGCGTGGCGGGGTAACGCTGTGATCCATCAAGGCGGGAATCTTGGAGTTGGGATTCACCTCCACAAAGCCGCTGCCAAACTGATCGCCATTCTGGATATTGATCAGCCAAGCATCGTATTCCGCATCCTTGTGGCCTTCCTCAAGCAGCTCTTCGAGCATCACCGTGACCTTTACCCCGTTGGGGGTGGCCAGGGAGTAAAGCTGCAGGGGATGCTTGCCCACTTGCAGGGCCTTGTCATGGGTGGGCCCGGCGATAGGGCGATTGATATTGGCAAAGGCGCCGCCATTGGCCTGGTCCCACTTCCAGACACGGGGTGGGGTGTAGGTGGGGTCAGACATAGTTGCTCCCGATCGATGACAGGCATGGCCTGTGCACGTTGAATGTTGTCTCATCATGGCCAGCCCGGGCGCCGGGAACAAGCTGAAAAAAATGAACAAACGCTTCAGATTAATCGATCGGTCGACTCACTCTCATGCTGCTGCACGTCCCAAAGGTGCGCATACAAACCGCCCCGGGCCAGCAGCTCAATATGGCTGCCCTGCTCCGCCACCTGGCCGTTGTCCAGCACGATGATGCGATCCGCATCCATGATGGTGGACAGGCGATGGGCAATCACCAGGGTCGTCTGCTGGTGGGAAATCTCGCGGATGGCCTTGAGAATGATCTTTTCCGAATGGCTATCCAGGGATGAGGTAGCTTCGTCGAACACCATGATCGGCGGATGCTTGAGCAATGCCCGGGCGATGGACACCCGCTGCTTTTCGCCACCGGAAAGTTTCAGACCCCGCTCGCCCACCATGGTGTTTTCTCCCTTGGGCAGGGAGGCGATAAAGTCGGACAGATACGCCAGACGAATGGCCTCGCGAACCTCCTCGTCGCTGGCATCAATGCGGCCGTAGCGTACGTTCTCGAAGATGCTGGTGTTGAACAACACGGTATCCTGGGGCACCACACCAATCTGCTGACGCAGGGAGGTCTGGCTGACCTGGCGGATCGACTGACCATCAATGGTGATGTCACCCCGGGTCACGTCATAGAACCGAAACAGCAGCTTGAACAAGGTAGATTTACCCGCCCCGCTGCTGCCGACAATCGCCACCTTCTGTTTTGACGGCACGGTGAAGCTGACGCCGCGAATAATCTCCCGCGTATCGCCATAGCCGAAGTGCACATCATGGAAGCGGATCTCGCCGTCGCTCACTACCAGTTCGGTGGCGCCTTCACGGTCCACCACGCCAGGTTTTACGTCCAGCACCGCAAACATGTTTTCAATATTGGTCATGGCCCCTTTCATTTCCCGGTAAACAAAACCGAGAAAGTTCAGCGGCATGAACACCTGCATCATGAAGGCATTGATCAGTACGAAGTCACCCAGGGTCATCACCTTGTCGGTCACCTGCACCGCCGCCAGCACCATGGCCGCCGTCATGGCCGCCGCGATAATCAGCGACTGCCCTGCATTGAGGGCAAACAGTGACAAGCGGTTTTTTCCCCGTGCCAGCTCCCAGCGCTCCAGGTTCTCGTCGTAGTGACGGGCTTCAAATTCCTCGTTGGTAAAATATTTCACCGTTTCGTAATTGAGCAGACTATCGATGGCACGGGTGCTGCTGGAGGATTCCGCCTGGTTGGCCTCGCGGATAAAGGCCAAACGCCATTCCGTGGCGAACACGGAAAAGCCCACGTAGGCCGCCACCGATACCGCTACGATCAATGCGAACCAGACATCGTAATTCCACAGCAACAAGCCGATCACCATGCCGATTTCCAGCAGGGTGGGCAGGATATTGAACACCATGAAACGCAGTAGAAAACTGATGCCATTGGTGCCCCGCTCGATATCACGGGACAGCCCGCCGGTACGACGGTTGAGATGAAAATCCAGGTCCAGGGCATGCAGATGCCGGAACACCTGCAGGCCGATCCGGCGCATGGCGCGCTCAGTGACCCGCCCGAACAGGGTATCGCGCAGCTCACCGAACAGCACATTGGAAAAACGCACCACCCCGTAGGCCAGCAGCAGCCCCAGCGGCAGGGTGATCAGCTCACTGACATCCTTGGCGTCCAGCCCGTCGACGATGTGCTTGAGAATAAACGGCAGCCCCACGCTTGCCAGCTTGGCCAGCACCAGGCAGACCACCGCCAGAGCAATACGGGTACGGAACTCCAGCAGGTAGGGGAACAGGGTTTTCAGCACGGACCAGTCGATGGGCTTGGGGGTAACGTCCTGGCTCATACCGCGCATAAAAAGGCCTGCTTTGGAGAAAAGAGCCCGCAGTATAACAATGCCCGGCCACAACCGGGGGGCGTATCACGGCTTAAGATCGAATGGACGCCCGAGCTGGTATTCGCAGTTAGTGGCGTGCCTGCAGCCACACCGCCAGGCCCTGACTGTTGAGCTGGATATCCAGCCCCAGCACCGCCTGCAGCTGTCCGTCGGACATGTCACAGCCGTGCTCCCGGGCACAGCGAAACAGATACTCTCTCATGGCAGTCATCAACGCCTGTTCCAGGGCATCACCGTCGGCGGTTTCTGCCACGGTTTCCGCCAGCGCCACATAGTCGTCCACCATGGTCAGCAGTCGCTCGCCCAGGGGTTGCGGGTTTTCCACCATGCTGTAATGGGTGAGGTAAATACGCTGGGGCTGCCGCGCCAGCAGCTTGCGGATGGAGGCCTTCAATGCCGGTGGATCAAACTGCACCGGGGTGGTGGTCGGGCAGATGAAGGGGCCGTTGACGGTGGTCAGGGGCGGATAGGACAGGCCAAAGGTGTCACCGGTGAAAATGCCACGGGACGTGGGGTCATACACACAGAAATGATGGCGGGCATGCCCGGGGGTATCGATGAATACCAGCTTGCGATCTCCCACGGTGGCCTCATCGCCGTCGTCCATGGTGCGCACCCGGCGTTCATCCACGGGAATGATGTCGCCGTAGATCTCGGCAAACTGGGCCTCACCGTAGACCGCTGTGGCACCGGCCTTGAGTTTGGCCGGATCAATCATGTGGCGAGCGCCGCGGGGATGCACCAGCAGGGTCGCCTCTGGCAGCGCCTGCATCAGGCCACCGACGCCACCAGCGTGGTCCAGATGCACATGAGTGGGAATCACGTATTTCACCTTTGCCAGATCAATCTGGCGCGCTTTGAGCAGCGCCAGAATGGTCGGCACGGTGTTGTGGGTACCGGTTTCGATAATGGCGTACTCGTCGCCACCGCGCAGCAGATAACAGGCCGCCAGTCCTTCGTGCACCATGGCCGTATCGATACGGGTAATGTGCTGGCCGAGGTCGTCAAAAGTCTGGAACGCCATGCATGGCTCCTGAGGTCGATGAGTCCAACGACTATAGGCCACGCAACCGGGGGCAGCCACCCGACCTTTGCTCAACCGGCCGCTCTTTTCAATCGGGGACACGCATCCGTTTTGGTACTGATGGGAAGACTGGCAGGCAGCGCCTGACGTAGCTGGTGCCAACGGGAAACGCCGGGCTTCACGCCATCTTGCCCTGCCACTCACCACGCTGTGATTTTATGCGTGGAAAAGGGCCACCCCATGACCGGAATGACTGCACTTCTGATTTATATCGTCTGGACGCTGATTCTTGCACTCAGCTACGCCACCTATCGGTTGCCACTGGTACTCACCGGCAAGAAGGCCGCGAATCATTGGGAACGAGGCAAGGCGGTTGATGACCCGGCCATCCTGGTTCGTGCCAAGGCGGCACATCTCAATTGCCTGGAGAACCTGCCGCTGTTTGCGGCCCTGGTGTTGGTGGCAGCGGCCACCGGACAGAGCGATACCGTGAACGCGCTAGCAGGCTTTATTGTGGCGGCACGCATCGGGCAAAGCCTGGTGCATCTGATCGGCACCAGCTTCCCGCTGGTATTCATCCGCGCCAGCCTGTTTCTCGCCCAGGTGGCCCTGATGCTGTACCTGGCCTTTGCCTTGATGTAATTCCTTCAATCGGGGACACGCACACAACGACTCAATTCATGCGTGTCCCTGATTGCTGTGTTGCAAACAAAAAAACAGCGGCCCAGGCCACTGTTTTTGTATCACCACCTTGTGCGCCGGGCTTACTCGGCGTCACCGGCAAGAAAGGCATCCAGCAACAAGGTGCTGTTGGCCTGCACGGCGGTAGTAATCGCCAGGCCCGGATTTTCGATGCGGAATTTCGGGTTGTGATTGAGCGGCGGCAGTTCGCCGGTACTCATGTATTTCTTCATCACATCCGGGGCGCCACCGCCCACTTCCACAAACAGGGTTTCGGCATCTTCAATGCCCGCCACCAGCATGGGGAAATCCTCGGAGCCCATCACCGGGGGGATGCCGGGCATGATCCGCTTTTTGCCCAGGGCGGCCACCAACGCTTCATTGGCCTTGGCTGCCAGGGCAGGCTCGTTAATCACCGGCTCCGCATAACCCAGCATGGTGATGGTGGGCTCGCGCTCCTTCGGCACTCCCGCGGCGACGGCAATACCCTTTGTTTCCCGGTCGATGGCATCCAGCATGGTCTGCCGCACGCCCTTGTCGAACCAGCGCAGGTTCAGTTTCAGGGTGCCGGTTTCCGGAATCACGTTATGGGTTTCGCCCACCTGCATGGCGCCCACGGTCAGCACCGCCGGGTCCTGGGCCGGGATGTTGCGGCTGACGATGGTCTGGTAGGCCATCACCGCCCGCGCGCCCATCACCACCGGATCAATGGTGCCTTCCGGGCGAGAACCGTGGCCGCCGATACCAGTGAGATGCACATCCAGTTGATCACTGCCGGCCATGCGGCGGCCAGCTTTCACCGCCACCGTGCCTGCCGGCCACACCGGGTACACGTGGGCGGAAATCAGCAGGGAGGGCTTGGGGACCTTGTCGTACAGACCGTCGTCCACCATGGCCTGGGCACCGGCGATCAGTTCTTCCGCCGGCTGGCCCACCAACACCAGGGTGCCGGACCAGGCATCGCGGGTTTCCATCATCACTTTGGCGATGCCCAGCAACCAGGCGGTATGGGAATCATGGCCACAAGCATGGGACACGTAGCTGGTGCTACCGTCATCCAGCTCCACCTGTTTCTTGCTGGCATAGGACAGGCCGCTCTCCTCTTTCACCGGCAAGGCATCCATGTCGCTGCGGAACATGATCACCGGGCCATCGCCGTTTTTCAGCACCGCCGCCAGGCCGGTTTCCGCAATCCCGGTATGCACCCGGTAACCGAGTTTCTTCAGCCGCTTGGCCACCAGCGCAGAGGTATCGTGCAGATCGAAGGCCAGCTCCGGGTTGGCGTGCAGCTGGCGGAACACCTTCTCCAGCTCCGGCTGCTGGTCCGCAGCCAATTTGCCCACCTTTTCGCTCAGAGATGCGGGAATACCGGCCTGTGCCAGGCCGCAGGCCATCACTGCGCCAGCCAGAAGGCTGCTACGCAGCCCATTGATGAGTGACATGTGCTCTCCCGTTGTTTTTTGGAATATTGTTCCATTAATTGATCACAGGATGGGGGAGCGGGTCAAGCGCATACGCTTTCACCGGGCACGCTTTCACCGGGGACACGCACACATCCGGAGGTCACCGGGATGCCACCGGAAAGGAGGAACAAGGTGAGTCAGTCGCCAGTCTGGCGCTTGCGCCATTCCCGGGGAGACAGCCCAGCCCAGCCCTTGAAGGCACGGGTGAAATTGGCCGGGTCGCCATAGCCAAGCGCCTCACCAATGCGGCGAATCTCCAGGTCAGGGTCAGCCAGCATCTGACAGCTGTCCCGTCGACGGGCGGCTTCCAGCAGCTGCTGATAACTGTAGCCCTGCTCCTGCAGGCGCCGACGCAGGGTGCGGGGCGTCAGATGCAGGCTATCGGCCAGGGCCTCCGGGGATGGGTACCCGTCAGCGCCCAGGGTCAGAGCGGCACGGGCACGGCGCAAGGTATCATCGGCGTCATCCACCAGCGCGCTTTCCCGTTCACACTGGGCCAGCGCCAGTGTCAGGGCTTCCGGGTTGGCGGTGGGCAGGGGCTGATCCAGCAGGGAGATATCCCCCGCCAGGGAAATACCGGCCTGGGGCATGCCAAAACGCACCGTCGGCAGCCGCCTTCGCCAGCGATCAAAGCCCGCCGGCTCCTGGCCATACAGCCAGATTTGCCGTTGCTCAGGCAGCTGCGGTATCAGGAACTCTATGCCGCGATACATGCTGGTCAGCATGGAGCTCATCAGCATGTCGCGCAGGGCATCCGGGGCGGAAAGCTCCAGCACCAGCTCCATGAACAGGCGATCCTCGCTTTCGCTCACCATCAACTGCGCCCCGCGCCCGCGCAGATGCCAGAAGCGCTCGAGAATGGCGATGGCTTCACGGGGCGTTCCGGCACACATCAGGGCATAACCCAGGTTGCCGTGGGCGGTGAGGGGCATGCGGTCGCCGGAGGCAAATCCCAGGCTGCCATTGCCAGTAAGCGATAGCGCCGCCGCCCCCAGCTTCCAGGTTTCCTGCAACGACAGCCGCCCGGCCGGATCGTCAATCTGGTCGGGGGTAATATCGGCCGCCTGTAATAACTGCTCGCGGGAGGCGCCGCTCTCCATCGCCGCTTCCATAAAGGCACGCGGGTAGGTGGCGGACTGATTACGCTGCCGCACCCAGGCCGGAAGCGCTGCCAGTTGCTGTGTGGTTGCTGCCAGGAGTTCGCTTTGCGGCATTTGGCCACCGATGACAAGTACAATGTCCGTGCAGAATCTCACGCCCTTGGGCCGTTCACCAGTACCGTATGAGCCATATTAAGAAAATACCTCAACGAGGAGTTCTGACATGAATGCTGTGGTCCCTGTTCGTCCGGGCAAGGCAAAGGCTCGCAAAGGCCTCGCTGGCTCCCTGCGCACCCTTGCCGGCAAAACCCCCAAGGACATGATCCCCAAGGTTCGTCGCCCCCAGTTCACCTTCAGCGAGGCCGAAGACCTGCCGCGCTATTGGTGGGACAACGACCCGGTGAAGACCCTGCTACTGGCTGCCATGTCCGCCAGCTTCCCGCCCGGTGAGCGTTTTTTCATTGATTCGGTGCGTCACTATCAGGACCAGATCACCGACCCGGAACTGAAGAAAGCCATCAAGGGCTTTATCGGCCAGGAAGCCCACCACTCCCGTGAACACGAATTGATGAACGGCTTCCTGCAAGAGCGCGGCGTGGATCTGGCAAGGCTGGAGCGGGAAATCCTGGGTTTCATGAATCTGCTGCGCAAACATCTGAGCCCGGAACGTCAACTCGCCCACACCGTCGCGGTGGAACATTTCACTGCGTTGATGGCTGAAGAATTCCTGCTCAAGTACGACGCCCTGGAACAGATGGATCCACGCATTGCCCCTGTCTGGGCCTGGCATGCCATCGAGGAATCCGAGCACAAGGCGGTGGCCTTTGACGTTTACAAGGCCATAGGCGGCAGTGAATTCACCCGCGTCACCGAAATGATGATCGTCAGCGTGCTGTTCCCGGTATTCTCTGCCGTGCACCTGGTGCAACTGATGAAAGAAGACGGCCAGCTGGGCAACATGAAATCCTGGCTCGGCGCCGTGAACTACATGTGGGGCCGCCCCGGGGTGTTCCGCAAGCTGCTGCCCTCCTACTTCAAGTTCTACAGCCCCAACTTCCACCCGTGGGATCACGACGCCCGCGGCCTGGTGGAGAAAGCGAAGAAGAAATGGTTGGGCGACTGGGCCTGATTATTCAGCAAGTGAAAACAGAAAGCCCCGCTCAAGCGGGGCTTTCTTTTTCAGGGGGAGCAAGCATACGGTGCCTCTGTGTTTTCTATTGCTCCCTCTAGAGTCAGGCCGAGCTAGGCGGGTAATGCGCTCTCGGTAAACCACTGCAGGATGGCCTCGCGCTGGCGCTCACTGTGCGGATGGGCCAGCAACCCCTCCACCAGAAAAGTCCCCACTGTCGCCAGCATGGCCGCGCGTTCCTTGGCGACACCATCCGCTTGCAGGGTATGGATCACCGCCGCCTCCACAAAGCGGTGAAACTGGTCATGCCATTTCCGGATCACCTCGGACTGTTCCAGCCGGGCATGCACCGTGGCCACCAACTCGCGACTCTGCTCGAACTCCCGCAACGCCCAGGCCATCTTCTCCTTCAAGGGTTTGTCCTCGATCGCCGGTAGGCGGACCAGAGTGTGTGACATCTGCCGGTTTAGCACGGCCACCAACAGTTCGTCCTTGCTGGCGTAATACCAGTACAGGGTATTCGGGGCGACCCCCAGCTCCCGGGCGATATGACTCATGGATGTGCCGTCATAGCCCAGTGACAGGAACAGCCTGGCTGCTGTGCTCTCCAGCTCGTCCTGCTTTACCTTTAGATCGATATCGCGCTTGTTCTTGGCCAAGGGGCCTTCTCCCACAGTCTGCCCGGTCATCTTGTATGGTATTCAAGAATGCTAGTCTTTGCTCTTGAATGACATACAAGAAACCCGGAGCCAGACCATGGACACCCTGCGACACAGCCCCCGAGACCTGACCTGTGACAGCCAGCGAACCGGTTTTTACTCCGGCGGAACCTGGTGTGCAGCCACCCTGCACCGGCCAGCGAAGGCCACGGCAGAAACACTGCCAGCTATCCTCATGCTGCACGGCTGGGGCGGGATTCAGGATGCGCTAACGGTGTCCTACTATGAGGAATTTACCCGCGCTGGCTACGTGGTCATGACCTTTGATTATCGCGGCTGGGGCGACAGTGCCGGCCTGCCGAGGCATGTGATTTCCGCTCGCCAACGGGTAGCCGATGGCGACGCCGCCCTGGCCTTCCTGAAAAGCCAGCCGGGCATCGATCCCCGTCGCATCGTGCTGTGGGGCTCGTCCTTTGGTGGCGGCCACGTGGTGGAACTGGCCGCCGAACACCCGGAACTGGCCGGGGCCATTGCCCAGGTCCCCAT
>UEXM01002350.1_pt1 | contig 13570 bp, 15 predicted proteins | sample 1796661 | NCBI WGS metagenome assembly UEXM01 (sample SAMEA4772469, study PRJEB27181) | metagenome | reverse complement strand
TCTTGCTTTACGTTTAAAATCTCGTGCAGCATTTGGTTACATTATTGACCAGAACACATGCAGTGGTCTTTTAAGCCATATCGTTTACGAGAATGTTGATATGCGTTTTGGCACTAATGCCACAGAACGTATGCGCATCGACTCATCGGGCAACCTGCTTGTGGGTGGCACATCAGCTTATGGCACTAGCACATTTACTGTTGGGGCTGATGGGGATATAAAGGCATCTTCGTCCTCCCGTTCAGCGATATTTAACTCAACCACCAGCGGATACAATGGAACCCTTGTTGAGTTTAGGGTAGCGGATTCGCCTGTGGGGAGTATTGGGACTTCTGGTAGTGACTTAATTATAGGCACGGGTGACACTGGTTTAAAGTTTTTTGATGGTGGGGATAGTATATTCCCCGTAGACCAATCTACAGGGAACAATAGAGACAATGCTGTTGATATTGGTTATTCTTCTGTTCGCTTCAAAGACGCCCACTTCTCAGGCACAGTAAACGCAGCCAACTTCAACACCACCTCAGACTCTACACTCAAGACAAACGTAAAGACGCTCACAGGCTCTCTGGATGCCGTTAAGTCTTTGCGTGGTGTCTCATTCGATTGGCTAGAGAATGGCAACTCAGAGGTCGGCGTGATCGCTCAGGAAGTGGAAGCTGTACTGCCGGATGTAGTCAGCACAAATGACCAAGGCATCAAGTCAGTTAAGTACGGAAACATGGTGGCTCTCTTGATTGAAGCCATGAAGGAACAACAGCTTCGCATCGAAGCATTAGAAGCACAACTTAATAGCTAATAGTGGAAGGACACGAAGATGGCGATTAAAGTAAACGGTACTACCGTTATTGATGATAATAGGAACCTTGTGAATATTGCGAGTGGTGCTGGAGGTGGTTACTGGAATGAATTATCTAGTGTCACGCTAGGTGGTTCTGTAGTCTCTAGTATAAATGTTACACTGACTTCGGGTTATGACGCACACAGAATTGATTTCAGGCTTCCTGTGCCCGATGGTGGAAGTTACAAGAAAAACCTACTTGTAATGGCAACTTCAGGCGGCACTGGACAAAGTTTTACTTTTGCAACCGCTAGTTCCTACTCTGCCGAACAAGCAACGCAAACTAGTATGGAATGGAATGGCTACTCTGGTGGTCTTTCAGGAGTTAATTACTTTTTTGGTAGTCTTATAATTTTAGATGCTCTTAGTTCTTCAGTAAACACTAGATTTCAGGCTAATCTAGCGTGTACCAATGGCGCAGCGAATAGGAGAGTTGCGGCTTTTTCATCTGGTTTTCAAGACACTGCTGCTGCTACGGGCAGGGTAGAGTTTGCTTATGACGGTGGCAGCTTTGGAACTGGGTCAAATCTTTATTACAAACTTTACGGTCACACATACGCATAGGAGGCAATCATGGCAAAAGTATTATTAGACGGTGTGGTTGTAGACATGGATTTACCTGCCCGCCCACCTAAAACAGAAGCGCAGATTAGGTCTGAACGTGACAATCTAATAGCCTCTACAGATTGGTGGGCTACATCTGACCGCACGATGACAGCAGAGCAGACAGCATACCGCCAAGCCCTGCGTACTGTCCCAGAACAAGCTGGCTTTCCAACTGATATCACATGGCCCACTAAACCATAATGAAAAACATACCCATAGATAAACAAGCACACTTCCTAGCAGGTGCCGCAATAGCTTCTACTGTGTGCTTGTACTCTACACCAGTACTTGCTATAATAGCTTGTGTCGTAGCTGCTGTGGGTAAGGAACTATATGACGCCACTGGGCGAGGCACACCAGATGTATGGGACGCCGTAGTAACAATCTTAGGTGGTACAGTTGTACTGCCATACATCTTATTAAGTTAGAGGAAACTGACGCATGACTAGAGCAAGAGACTTAGCCGATAGTGCCGATAAGGACATTGTAGGCACACTTACATTAGATGGTCTGGATGTAGCTGGCAACGTGTCAGTCGATGGCGGCACGATCAAGCTGGACGGGAATTATCCTGTTGGTTCAAACAACGTGGCGTTGGGTAATACTGCGTTGGATAGTAATGTGTCTGGCGCACAGAACACAGCTATCGGTTCTGACGCCTTAACAGCTAACACTGCGGATGATAATACGGCTGTTGGTTGGTCGGCTATGAGTTCAAATACTACAGGCTCTTTGAATGTCGCAGTAGGAAGAAGCGCCTTGGCGGCAAACAATACGGGCGGTTCCAATACCGCAGTGGGTTATGCGCCATTATCTAATAATACTACAGGTGGAAGCAATGTAGCCGTTGGGCGTCAGGCACTCCTCTCCAACACCACCGCATCCAACAACACTGCCGTGGGGTATCAGTCGCTTTATAGTAATACTACTGGTAGTTATAGCACTGCTATGGGTTCTTTATCCTTAAAGAACTCTACAGGGTTATATAACGATGCGTTTGGGTATGTGGCATTAACGACAAACACAACAGGCACAAATAACAATGCTTTTGGTGGAGGTTCATTAGAACTTAATACAACAGGGGGTTATAACTCTGCGTTTGGACGCACTTCTTTATATTCTAATACTACTGGCAGTAACAATGTGTCAGTTGGATTTGAGTCGTTAAAGTCCAACACCACCGCATCTAGCAACACTGCCGTGGGGTATCAGGCTGGGTATTCAACGACTACTGGCAATGAAAACTTTTATGGTGGATATCAAGCGGGTTACTCCGCAACAGGTAATAACAATGTCGGCATTGGTCAAAGCGCACTAAGAAACACCACTTCTTCTGATAACGTGGCTGTTGGCCACGGCGCAATGGTTGCTAATACAAGTGGTGCATACAACGTGGCTGTTGGTGCGGGGCTTGATGGTGTAGTAAACGGCGCATTATCGCAGAATACAACTGGCTCTTATAATACGGCTTTGGGCAATAGGGCTTTATACTCCAACACCACCGCCAACGACAACACAGCAGTTGAGTATCAGGCTGGGTATGCGAATACTACTGGCAGGTCTAATACCTTTCTAGGACAAGCTGCTGGTAGCGCTTCAACATCAAGTTTCAATACCTACCTTGGGAAAGACGCTGGTAAATTAATAACATCAGGCGAGAAAAACACCATCCTTGGTAGCTACAACGGCAACCAAGGCGGCTTGGACATCCGCACCTCAAGCAGCAACATCGTGCTGTCGGATGGGGATGGTAATCCTAGGGTTAAAGTTGATGCTAATGGGTTTATGCAAGTAGGCACTAACGCTCACTTTACTGGCGGCACAATGGGAGGTGTAACAAGCGGGAATAGTTTTTCACCCACCAGATTAAATATTGCCAGCAGTGGCAGTGGCGTTAGTAATAGAAGCCTTGACCTGATTAAAACAGGAACCGCAACGGGTAATTTGGCTAATTTTTACTATGGCGGGTCTACTATTGTTGGCAGCATATCTATCACAGCATCCTCCACATCATACAACACATCCTCTGACTACCGCCTAAAAGAAAACGTGGTAGCTATGACAGGCGCAACAACACGCCTTAAGCAGCTTAACCCGTCACGCTTTAACTTCATTGTAGATGCTGACACCACAGTGGATGGCTTCCTAGCACACGAAGTGCAGTCGGTTGTTCCAGAGGCGGTCACAGGCACAAAGGATGCAGTCGATGCAGATGGCAACCCTGAATATCAAGGCATTGACCAAAGCAAGCTAGTACCACTCTTGGTCGCTACAATCCAAGAACTAGAGGCACGGATCACTGCCCTAGAAAACGCTTAATCGTAACCAGTCAGAAAAGGAGAAAGACATGACTGATACACCAACCGCAGAAGAGATTGCACAGCACTACACAGCAATGGGTCACTCTGTTGATCTGCTGAACGCTGGACAGCCAGAGGGCATGGAAGACGCTGACTGGACTGACACTGTGTCTCGCAACGTAGAGCATCTGACACTCATGGTGGCTAAAGACTTCTGGACTACAGAAGACATGACCGCTGCTAACGCTGCAATCGCAGCAAACTCTTAACCCAAATTGAAAGGAGACCGTTATGAGCAAAAACGAAAAGAACCTCATCACTGTCAACGACATCGAATACAACATCGAAGACTTTACTGACGCACAGAAGACTATGCTGAACCACATCAATGATCTGAATCGTAAGCTAGGCAGCGCACAGTTTAACTTGGATCAGCTTAATGTGGGTCGTGAGGCATTCGTGAATATGCTGGCAGGTTCGCTTGAAGCAGAGCCAGAAGAAGAGTAATACTAAAATATAGGGACTAGAATATGGCTCAAGATAGCTGGCACTTGTCAAAATCAATACCTTTAACATTTGTGCTGGCTATCATTGGTCAGACTATTGCTCTTGTATGGTTTGTTGCAGACCTTAACAATGACATCCAAACTAACACTCGTGAGATTGTACGTCACGAGACACGCTTAATTGCACTTGAGAACATTGTACAAACACAGGCCATAACTATGGCTCGTATTGATGAGAATATAAAGTCTATTCGTGAGATGATGGAAGATTCTAGGTCAAATTAATGTTTAGGCTGACTCCTCTTGCACTACTTCTGTCAGGTTGTATGTCTGTAGATATGGGAACACCAGTGTCTTTTCCTTCTGCATGTTGGGGAGATATAAACTGCCAAAGAAATCTTAATGCTCAAACATTGCATTACTTAGGGCACAGCATTGCTGCTACAGAACTAATGTGTGAAGACCGTACAGTACGAAATGTGATGGAAGACGAATGTGGAAATATATTGCAATACCCCTAGTCTTACTTTCAACTGTTGCATTTGCTCAAGATAATGTAGGTGATGGTTCCACCAATGGTGACCTCAATACCAACATGGGAAACAGTAATACTGTAGATAGTAATAACGCTAGTAATACAAGTACTACAAACTACAACGGTGCAGGTTCATCCCCCGGATCACAACCAGTACCAAGTGCAATATCACCTACTATGATGGGTGGAGGTGGAAACGATAGCTGCCTTATACCAAAGTCACAAGGTATACAGATAAGTATAATCGGTGTATCTCAAGGGGAAATGGAACAAGACCCTGAGTGCAATAGACGTAAAGATGCTAGGCTTATTGGTGCTCCACAACAGGTAGGTGGTTTAGGATTACAAGTAAGTGGTATTAGTGTTATGTGTGCTAACCCACAAGTATTTAAAGCAATGGCTCTTGCCAACACACCGTGCCCGATAGTTGATGTAGTGACAGGTAAGCTACTTATTGGGAAACAAGCGTACATGAAGATGCGCAGTAAACCTGAAGTATACATTGTAGGCTACAATCAAGCTAAGATGTTTTGGAAAAATCTACTGTACATTGGAAGGAAGTTACCGGATGCACCTGAACAAGTTACTGTTACCCGCTCTCTTAGTGATAAGTTCCGCAGCACAGGCGGAGCAAACAATGGTGGAACTCCAAGCAGCCGCAGAAGCAATAGAAGCAAAACTGGCACTGGCAAATAGTGTAGCATGGGAGATTGACTGGGCAGCACACAGTGGCTCTGTAGTATCAAACGGTACAGTAGACAAAGTGTTACTGGATCAACAGATAGTAACAGCCTACAATGGTGCTCTTGAGAATGTAATTAATGCATCTTACCTAACTGCTGCAGACGTACTGGCTACGGAACACAATGTAGCTATCGACAATATGCACACTGCTATTGATAACTTAGTAGAAGCTACATCTGTACTTGCTACTGTATCAACTGTTGCAGACATGGCTGAGAGTGCTACTACTACAGAACAACAAATGGAAGTACAAGTAGCTATCACTAACACTGACATGTCTATTGATCAACAAGACGTAGATAACTTTAACAATGCCCTTACTGACGTACAAACCTTTGCCCAACAAGCTGGTGCATTTCGTGCTGCAGCCAATGACACAGGTATAACTGAACAGATTGATAGCTTTACTTCACAGAATAATATTGCTATGTCTTCATATACTGCAGTAAATTATGTACAGGACGTAGACAAGCTTATGATTTCTTTTGATCAGTCTAGCTCATACATTTCCTTTAGTGGATACATGACTAATTACACAAAGACTGTAGAAGAAATCTACGATGCGGTAGGTTATAATGGATAATGTTGAACTCAAGCTTGGTGGATTTAACTTACGAACTGCGCACCTTCTTGTTGTTCTTCCTGTTCTTTCCGCCGTTGCTGGGGGTGCTTATTGGGGTTACGATGTCCTTAATAGGTTCTTGGATGTGGAGTCTGGCTTTGAGGAAGTCATCAACTCTACGTCTCGTATTCAAGCGTTGGAACAAACTGTAGGCGACAATGACGTAGCACAACTGGGTGTTAAGCTGTCACAGATTAGTACTCAAATGACTACCATCCTAGAGCAACAGTCTATCTTGTTGGACTTGCGTAGTAAGGTAGAAAGAGCAAGTACTATTACAGACAGTATAGGAAACAAACTTGAAACCTACGACAGTGAAATAGATGACATCTGGGACGCAATGGATGAGTTGTACAAAAACCCATTAAAGTAATAATAACATACCTAACCGGAAATAACTATTGACACGTAATATACAAGGCAGTATACTTTGTCGTATGGCAATACATAGAAAGATAGAAGAATGATGCAATTCAAAGGATTCAAACCTGAAGCAATGCAACGTATTGCAGGTACTTTAGGATATCAAGGTGACATGAATGGGTTTAATGATTATTTAAATCAGAACCCTGATAAAATGAATACTATGAATATGTATAATAACAAAGCTATGCAAATGGCTATGGGTGGTTACGTAAAAAAGTATGCCGAAGGTGGTGCAGTAGATGATGAAGCTGTAGACCCCAATGCGTATGCAGGTGAATCTATTTCTGAACTGCAAGCTAATCGTGCAATTAACCCTACGCTATTACCCGGTGCAACGGTACAACCTGTAGGTACTGTAGTTACTCCCGATCAAATTATTGCCCCTACAACTGGGCAGGTGCAAGGTGACATTGTAACACCAGTTACTACTGCAGGTACTACAACTGCAGGTGTACCTACTGCAACTGCCGCAAACTTGATGCAGCCTGAAAAGGTAGCGGATAAAGTTAGTGATGTAGTAGCTCAGACTACTGCAGCACAAGGCGAAGTTGATCCACGTGCAGTAGTAGAAGCTGAAGTAGCTACATCAACAAGTGTATCCGAGCTTGAAGCTGCCCAAGGTAAAGCAATACTTATGGATAACCCTGTTCAGCGTAAAGTTGAAGAGGGCGAACTTGTTAGTGGCGTAGCTAACGCAGAGACTGCATCTAAATTTACAGAAGAAATACAGGCAGCTACCGCTACACCTACACAACAGGCTACTGTACAGGGACAGCTTGAAACTCTTATGCAGAGTTTTGAGGGTGGCAATACACCTGCATGGGCTGCAGGAGCTATGCGTACCGCTACAGCTACGATGGCTGCACGTGGTCTTGGTGCATCATCTATGGCTGGACAGGCTATTATACAGGCCGCTATGGAAGCCTCACTACCCGTTGCCGCTGCAGATGCACAAACCTTCGCACAGTTTGAGGGACAGAACCTATCTAACCGTCAGCAACGTGCCATGCTTGCGGCACAACAACGTGCTACATTTATGGGTATGGAGTTTGACCAATCTTTCCAAGCACGTGTAATGAATGCAAGTAAGATTAGTGACATTGCTAACATGAACTTTACTGCAGAGCAACAAGTAGCTTTGGAGAACAGCCGTAACGCTAACACAGTAAACATGGCTAACCTGTCTAATCGTCAGGCATTAACAATGGCGGAAGCTGCGGCACTATCTAACATGGATATGGCTAATCTAAACAACCGTCAACAAGCTGCCGTAATGAATGCACAATCGTTTATGCAGATGGACATGGCTAATTTAAATAATGCACAGCAGACTAGCATGTTTAAAGCACAGCAACAAGTACAATCTTTGTTTACGGATCAAGCTGCAGCTAATGCCGCTGCACAGTTTAATGCATCAAGCCAAAATCAAACTGACCAGTTCTTTGCTAACCTGTCTACTCAAGCATCACAATTTAATGCGGCACAAACTAATGCACAACAACAGTTTAATGCAGGTCAGGTCAATGCGCAAGATAGATTTGCATCCGAAATGATGAACCAGCGTGATCAGTTTAATGCACAGAATAGATTGGTCATTGATCAGAACAATGCCAACTGGCGTAGACAAGTTGCAACTGCAGATACAGTATCAATTAACCGTGCCAATGAAATTAATGCAGCATCTATATTGGGCATGTCTAATACTGCATACAATGATCTTTGGTCATACTATCAAGACAGCATGGAGTGGGCTTGGAATAGTTCTGAAAATGAACGTCAACGTATTGCCGACTTAACAAGAACTAACGCACAGATTGCTGGTACTGCAGCCGCTGCAGCTACAGAGGCATCCGCACAGAGAGATTATAACTCTTCCGCTGCATGGGGTAATCTCGTAGCTACTATGTTTACTTCACCCATTGGTGGTAGTACACTACTTGGTAAGGGTTTAGATTTAATTTTCTAAGAATAGAGGTGTAACATGAATACTAATCCAGCGTTAACTGCGTATACGAACTTAGACATTTCAGATAAAATGGAAGAACCTAAAAAAAGTTCAACAGGATCAGGCTTACTATCCCGTAGTCTTGAGCCTAAGAGTATGCCAAAATCAAATGAACCTATAGATAGGGTCAAGGATTATGTGACCAGTATCCGTAAAGCAAGAAAGCAGATAACAAATGGCTGAACTACCTACACCTACATTTGACTATCCTATTCCCGGTCAGGGTATGACTGCAGAAGTAGGTAGTAGACCTTGGCAAAATCCTCCTCAGTATACTACTGTAGAACAGGCATTAGAGTTCTATATCCCACGCCTTGTGTCAGATGAAATATACGACTCTTTGCTTGACAGTATGGAGTTAGGTATACCTCTTACAACTATGGCAGATTCAATGCAGTCTACTGCCGTTATGCAGGGCTTACACACTATTGATGTAGGCATACTTGCTATGCCAGTTCTTATAGAAATGCTGGCATTCATAGGTGATGATGCAGGTGTAGACTATGTACTGGGTACAGAGAAACGTATTGACGATGATAAGATTAGCGAAACTAAAATAGCCCTAGCTATGAAGAAGATGCGTGAAAAATTACCAGAGGCACTTGAAGAAAAAGAAGAAGAGCCTATGGAGGAAGTAGAAAGTGAACCACAACCTAGTGGTCTTATGGCGAGGAGAGCATAATGGCATTTAGTTTAGCAGGATTTGGTGCCGGGTTTGCAAGTAAGGCAGCTAGTCGCTTAGATGAAGAACGTGTTCGTTCTGAAAAGTTGCAGGATGAAGCACGTCAAAATGCCACACGTCAACGTATCGCAAAGCAAGCAAAGCGGGATCAAGAAAAAGCTCTTGCAGAAGAGATGATGGGTACGCTTACTGCACTTGGTTTAAGTGCAGAACAAGCAGGTAATGTAGTAAAGCAAGGTAAAGGTTCTTTTAAAGTACACGAAACATTAGGTTTAAAGGCTCTGGAGCAGGGCGTACCTTTTTCTGACCTGCTTTCAGTCACTAACAATGAAGTAACAGAAGCTGAAACTACGTTAGAAACGGCAACTGCTGCGCCTGTTAAAGCTGCAGGAATAGGTTCTGGATATTGGAATAACGAAAATGTCGCTGCACTTTATGGGAAAGTTCCAGATAAAGCGGTGTCTCTTGACTTACAGATTGCACGAAATGCAAGGGAGCAGCTAACTTTAATACAAGCACCACCTTCTGCAAGTAACACAGAAAAACTCAGTACCTTAAAAGAGGCTGAACAATTTTTACTACAGAAACATGCTGCCTTAGCTGCTAGTTCTAGGGAAGATAGCGATACAGGTGCGCCTGTTACAGTTACTACACGCAAAACTTTAGAAGATTTAATTACTAAAAACCATGCCCTTGAAAGTACTAAGTATGGTTTTGGTTGGGACGCAGAAGCCCAAATGGAGATTGCATTTAGCGGTAATGAAGGTGGTGGATATAGTTCACTACTCAGTAGTGTGTACAAAATGGAACAGACCATTGGGCAAAACGGAGACGACTGGGTTAATGCTAGACTAGAACAGGAACGCAAAAGTATTGAGCGTGGTTTAAATAGACACGCAGCGAATAAAATTAATGAGTCTAAAGTAGACGGAGTTGATCCATTACCTACATTTCAAAATTTTTCAGAGTACGAAGAAGCTATTAATTCAGGTGAAATACTAAAGCCGGGTACAGTATCACTTGTAAACAATGTGGTATACATATATACAGGTGTTCCTAATGTAGAATTTAAGGGTGGGCCTATTTTTAAATCTCAATTTGGGGGTAGCTAATGGGTTGGGGTGAGGAACTAGACAGTAAAATAGAAAAACCAATTGTATCAAATACTGCACCTGTGCAGCCTGCTATTACACCACCTAACTCGGAGAGTTGGGGTTCTGCATTGGATAATACTACCTCAGAAGTGGACAATATTACTAGCGAAAAAATAGAAGAGGTGGATAATGCACAGGAAACTCTCTATTCCTTTACTCCTGTAGCATACGATCCTGAAGAAGAATTAACTGTAGAAAAAGAACCATACGATAGTAGTTATCGTTCCGGTATGGACAGAACCAAAAAAGCTTTAGAGACTTGGGCATCTTATTTTGAAGATGAAGAAGGTAATAAACTCACAGATGATGATTTAAAAAACACAGGTAATTTAATTGCAGATGAACTGCAAGGAGTTTCTGATACATCTTTAGCACGTACATCTGTGCGTAAATCAGACCCTATTGAAGTAGCAATGGGTGGTTTGTTTAGGCGATACCCAGCCGCTATGATGCACGTTGTTAATGCTCTTTCCGTTACTGGTGCGGCTGGCTTAGATGCACTCGAATACATTATGGAATCTGATAAGGAAACTGGAGAAAAGTTAGGTTTACCTTTTAATGGATATGAGTTGACCGAAGGTGTCATCAATAGTCTAAGAGGTGTTAGCGGTGTGGAAACCCCAGCGGAAGCTGCAGATTTTATAGGGGAAACTATACTGGGTAGTATGGAGTTCTTTGAGACATTAGGTGCGGTTGGAGTTCCTTCTAAGATAATTAGTGCAGGAAGTAAACTTCCAAAGGTAGAAGCTAAAGCTACTGTAAAAAAATCTAAACGTGAAGCAGCTGCTGTAGCAGAAGCTATTTCTAATAGTGCATCTATTGCTAGAGGAGCAACAAGTAGAGCACGTCAAGATGCCGTTACTCTGGCCCAAGAAATTGCTGAACAAAACAAATCTATAAGAGACGATCTTATACTTGAGTTTGAATCAAGCCTGTCTGGTGATTCTAAAAAAATCTCTAAGCAAGTAGGAGATCACTTAGAAATTGATGATGACCTTGCCGCAGATGCCGCTAGACAAACACTGCGAGAAAGATTTACTGTACTTGAAGATGCGGAAGATGGGCTTACCGTTACGCAAGATAAACTTTCTTCTTTGATAGGCGCTGAAGATGGCTTACTTTCTCCTGTATTAAATCCCGATAAACTAAATGGTTTAGTAGCTGTTGTAGCTGAGTACAAAGAAAAAACCAAAGGCTTAAAGGTTGATCCCTTTAACGATCCAGCTAACGCTAACAAAAAAACTATGCGAATACTGCTGGACATGACAGTTAATAAAGACATTAAGGCAACAGAAGAACTACTTGACGTTTTAAATAAGTACGATCTATCTTTTGAAGATTTTATTTTAAGCTCTGTCGGTAGTTTTTCTGATGCTGGTAAAATTCTTAACGTGGCTAGTCAGATAAAAAGAGTAAGACCCGCAGCTGATGTGGAAGCTGGTGCTTTAAAAGCTCTTATGGAAAAAGAATCTGAATTATCTAAAATAGGAAACAGGATTGAGGGCGCTCGTAGGGGTATGCTTGTTGGTAAATTTGCTACCGCAATGCGTAACCTTGAATCTTATGCGATACGTGGTGTTGGCCTAGAAGGTTTGATGAACGTCATTGATGGTGTAACACGTAGTTTCAATTCTCCTGTAACGCTCGGTAAGGATGCTACAGGTGGTTTTTTAGGTGCAGGAAAAACTCTGCTATCTAAGGATTTGTGGAAAGATAGTTTTGGAACTTGGAAGTATACGTTTGAAAGACCTGATGTAGCGAATGGGTTTATGGAATTAATCTTAGAGCAACCAGAGTTTGAGTCTACTTACCTAAAAATGTATGACAATTTAAACGAAATACAAAAGGCTGCAGGTAGGGGTTCTGGAACGGTAGCAGACGTAGCTGTCTCTGAGTTAGAAAATGTAGTTGAAATGTTTAACTTTGCAAACAGGTGGCAAGAAAACTTGACACGTAATGCTACAGCTATGTCAGAGTTAGAACGTCTGGTACGACTTGAGTATAAAATAGATTTACGTCAAGCTATGCAAGACGGTAAGCTAAGAGACTTAGTTAATGACGCATCGACTGTACGTCCAGAAGGTGCTAGGTCTTTCTCTGCTATTGTAGCGGAAGCTACGGATAAAGCTTTAGAAGTTACTTACGGTGCTGCACCAGAAGGTAAAATGGCTAAAGCAATAACATCTTTTATAACTACTAATAAAATAGGACCAGTTCCGCTAACTGTATTTGTTGAATTTCCAAGATTTATGTTTAGTAGTATGGAGTACATGGCACAATCTACATTTGGAGCAGCATCACCTCTGTTAAAAAAAGCAGTGGGTATACATAAGGGTCCAATGACACCTAAGCAGCAACGTGCCATACAAAGAAATCTTGTAGGTGCCGCAGCTATTGGTGCCGCCGCTATGTATAGAAGCAGTGAGGATGCACCTGCAGCATTTCAAGATGTCAAAATTGCTGGTAGAGATGTAGATACTACTACACAGTTTCCTATGAGGCAATACTTATATTTAGGTGAGGTTGTAAATCAAATTAATAAGGGTACGTTTTCTGACTTTTGGAACCCTAAAGTTTTTGCTGAAACATTTGTTGGTCAAGCGTTTCGTACTGGGGCAGGTAACCTTTTTATTGAAGAGGTTACTGCAATAGCGGATGGGTTGGATATTTCGGGTGGTGTTAAGGCTTCAGAAATTGTTGGTAAACAACTTGCTGATTACATGACTACATTCTTTGTTCCATTAAGCCAGTTTGCAGATATACAACGTGGTATACCCATAAACGAAACTGGTGAAACATGGAGACCCAATGTTTACACAGATAACCCGGAACCTGCACCACGGTCTGCTATAGAGGCAGGCACTAAAGAAATAGGTAAAGCTTTTAAACGTATGGGTTTTGGTATAACTCCAGAGGAAGAAAGATCATTATCAGCACGTGAAACTGTATTTGAAAGTGACGCTGAACGACCAGATGCTGCTTTAAAAACTGTACTAGGTGTAAGCTCTAAGCAAATGGCGTCTGAGGATGAAGAGTGGGTCACAAGATTAAACATACCTACGTGGACAATAGGTAGTAACTCTGACATTGATACTGTCAAGGCTTTTGAAAATAAAAAAATAGCAGAATTTTTACCTAGCGTCATTGAC